>Ga0307514_10004540_pt1 | contig 12752 bp, 10 predicted proteins | sample 16_EM_MG_FD_203088 | JGI IMG/M metagenome (GOLD analysis project Ga0307514, IMG submission 203088) | Populus trichocarpa ectomycorrhiza microbial communities from riparian zone in the Pacific Northwest, United States - 16_EM | ecosystem: Host-associated > Plants > Roots > Unclassified | place...
AAAATTGATGTCAACACGTTCCATTCAACTAGTAGCTAGGATGATATGGAGTTGGTTTTGAACCTTAATCATGCATATAAAAATAAATCAAAGTTGAAAGAGAAAACCTTCTCAGTTTGATTTTGTGTTTTTAAACCATTTTGAAAGTTATTTATGATGATAAAATAGATTTTTAAGGTTTTAGAGATTATGAGTTTGGGGGCCAAAATAGGTGAAAATGGATTTTTCACACCAAATCCTTAAGCCTTGATTTTTCAACAACCAAAATAGTGGCCGGATTCTGAGTAAAAAAATCACGTATTATGTGATTTTTTTTCAAAAAACAAAAGTGTGTTTAGATAGGTATAAAACTTCTTTGGCAAAGATTGCATGAGTTTGAGTTTTGATGATGTTTTTCTAGTATTTTTACATTTTTTTTGTTTTTTTAGTTAATTTCTTTTTTGTTTTTGAAAAAAAATTATTTTTACACGTGCAATTTCTTAAATACTTCACATGCACCCTTGTCTCTTTTTAATTTTTTAATATTAGGTCAAGAATTCAAATGTTTCCATATAATTTCAAATTCATGAAATGATAACATGGCCAAAGTTTTAAGTTCTCTATTTTTAAATTTATTAGATTTTAGAACATCAATAAATCAATTTGTTTATTTTAATATCAAGGATTACGAACTTAGATGTAAGCTGTATTCTACATATTAAAAGTAACAAATACAAAAATATGTTTAGACTCTAGAATGACTAAACTTAACTTATAAAGTTATGGTTTATTCTACTGGGGTGAATCAATTTTTAACCATTAGATAGACCAACAGTTAGAAGAAATACAATAGTGCCTTAGTAATCAGACAAATAACAATACAACTTATCTTAGGTAGGGTGTATTAGAAGCGATATTATCTTTTTTATACACAACTAGTCCCCTTTATCCGAACTTTGAAGATCAATTAGAATTTTTAGCGACTAAAATATTATTTTACCGATAAATAACAAGAATTTCTTATTTTTTTTTATCCAGGAGAACGATCATTATGACGTTGTACACATGCGACATTGTCTTAGAATCCACTTGTCTGAGCTCATTTCTTTTTGTCTTGTGTTTTTCCCTTTGGAATACCAAAAACAAATCAGAATCTAATAAAAAAATTGTTACTAATAAGAAATTTTGTCTTCTATGATTGATTGAGTTTTATTTAGATAATTTATTTTCACAAGAAAATAATTTTATTTCTTTACTTTTTATCTTCCAATACCATTCTTTCACTAATAAGTTTTTATTTTTGTTTAAAACAGAGCCCCGAGGCCCAAAACATGACACCTAGGCCCATGAGATCCCTAATCAACAGATCAACAAGAAAGCTCGGGAAAATCGCGGGACTTTGGATTCAAGTCCCACTTTCTTTTCCAAGATGATAACTCTGCAACCACTTTACTTGACGATAAAAAATACAGGTGATTGATCACCAAGAATCAACTAGGTATACAAAATCTGTATCAATCACATTCAACCTTTTTATTTGTTAACAAAAAATAAAGGGTGAATTGCCAGAACCTCAGGAGGAGTAAAGTGGCATCTAGTGCTTGCTATCGTTTAGCTGTATGGAACTCATTTGCATTTCACAATATTTTCCTTCTATAAACCGTATCACCTCATTTTACTCCAATCCTTTGGTTGAGATGAAAAACTAACCAAAACTACTCCCTGCTACAAGCCACCCCATTTCATGAACTTCTTGACCTCATCATACAAAACCAAAATGGCAGCAGCACCAGTACTCCTAAACACATTTGAAACTGCCCCACGATAGAAAGAAGCCACCCCCTCTGCCCTATAAATTTTCCTCCAGCAATCAAGTGTGCTATTATACATTGGTTGTTCCAAACCAGATTGCATCATCATCCGCCTTCGAACTGTATCCATTGGATATGACACCAACCCAGCAGATGTCGTGACTATCTGAGCCACCACCCAACGCTTCCACAATGGCAATTCAGGTTTAGCTGCTTCTCCAGACAAAATCTCCTTCATTGTATCAAACCCACCAAAATATAGACTCCTGTGAACAACCATTCCTTGCAGAGAGGCAGGAAGCCCTCTGTACACTCCTCGAACCCCATCTTTATTGTATATAGTAGTCAGGAAATGAAAAATACCTCGAAATTGACGAGCATCAGTTCTTCCAATGTCAGCAGCAAGGCGGGTGTGTGCTATATCAAGCGGGTAGATTAAAATCAGTGTCGTACAGCCAGCTGCAGCACCCGCAGTGAAGTTGGCAGGTGCGCTAGACAAAAAAGGACCATTTGGATGGTTTCCATTATGCAAGATGTTTTTATAAAGATCCTGCAAAAGAAATTAACAACCATGAGGTCATGGTAGCATAACACGAAATGGAGATGATCCTAATTCACTTGAAACTTTGATATCAATAATCAAAGCAAAAGATCACTTCCTTTTATGCAGCCAAATAAGTTAGAATCCCTATTATTATCTTCTATTGCATTATTAAATTTTCTCATGCCATGGATAATGACATTGTATATCTCAAAGAGACCAGCTACCAAAATAATATTTCAAGGAAAAAGTCATTTTCCACATCTTAGAAGTTCTGAGTAGAACTCAGCCAGCTAAAATATACCAATCCTATTTATAACATCTTGCAATCAACAAAAAATTAGTGAGTGGTATGCAGTTTAGCTATCTGCATGTCCTAATAAAAAGCTTAGGCAAACTTAGTGTCACCATGAGGTTGCAAGAGCATGACCAAGCCTTTAAAAATTTACATTTGTGGAAAAGAAAAGGTCAAAAGCCAACCTAAAAACATCAATAAGAGGTTTTATTCAGCCTTCAATGCATTCAATACACCTGTTAATATCTAAAGTTTGTTTGTCCTTAATTAAACTCTTTTCGCTCTCCTTTTGTGCAACATAGTAGTTCTTGGATCTTCGTTTCTACCGTCTTGCACAAACCAATGGACCTGTAATTAAATCCCATGCCACCTTATCTCTCTAAACAGTGTTTCTTTCATTCCTTGCAAAAGCTCACTCCAGGATCTTCTCACAATTTATAAATCCAAAGTTAATTCACCAAAATTTCAAAATTTATCCACCTATTTTACATGACATAATGAATCTATGAAGTCAATGCATAGCCAGGAACTCTCTGGTTGGGGAAGCATTTTCCATATCTTAAAAGTTCTGAGTAGATCTCAGCCAGCTAAGACAGACCAGTCCTATTTGTAACATCTTGCAATCAACAAAAAAAAATAGTGTGTCGTATGCAGTTAAGCTGTCTGAATGTCCTAAGAAAAAGCTTAGGCAAACTTAGCGTTACCGTAAGATTGCAAGAACATGACCAAGCCTTTACAAATTTACATTTGTGGAAAAGAAAAGGTCAAAAGCCAACCAAAAAATATCAGTAAGAGGTTTTATTCAGCCTTCAATGCATTCAATACACCTGTTAATATCTAAAGTTTATTTGTAATTAAACTCCTTTTGCTCTCCTTTTTTGCAACATAGTAGTTCTTGGATCTTCATTTCTACCGTCTTGCACATACCAGTGCACCTGTAATTAAAGCTCATGCCACCTTATCTCTCCAAACAGCGTTTCTTTCATTCCTTGCAAAAGCTCACTCCAGGATCTTCTCACAATTTATACATCCAAAGTTAATTCACCAAAATCTCAAAATCTATCCAACTATTTTAGATGACATAATGAATCTATGAAGTCAATGTATAGCCAGGAACTCTCTAGTTGGGGAACATTTTGATTTCCAATTCCCAATTGACAAGTTATGCATGAATTTCGTTCTCCTTTTATTTTTAAAATTAGCAAGACCCTTCTTCTAGAAAATTGCTTAAAATTTCTCCAAATTCAACTGTACCAAAATCCTGTTATCAACATTTTCCCTAAAATCTAAAATCCTCATTCCCCTACAGGCAGCAATCAGTTCCAAAGATCCTTTCCCATCAAATCCTATCAGCCCAAGTTAATAATCTTCCTATTTCTTTCTAACTTCAAGATTCTACGTTGTTAAAATTACAACATGACAAACACCAACTAAAATAAAGAACCATCCTTTACAATCATAAAAGGCAACATTCCTATCAGCCCATGTTAAAATAATCCTCCTATTTCTTTCTAACTTCAAGATTCTACATTGTTAAAATTACACCATGACAAACACCAACTAAAATAAAGAACCATCCTTTACAATCATAAAAGACAACATTCCACTTAATACGAAGTGAAATCAATCATTGCAATATTCATGTACTCATATATCAAACATTTCACATACACACACACACATCAAGAACCATCATCAAATACCAAAAACACCCAAAATACTATAAAAACAAACCACCCAATATTCCCACGGACACATTTCATCAAACACCTTACCCACAAACCAAAAACCAAAAAGAACCCAACTTTACTCACCTTGAGGGAGAAATTAAGTGCAACAGAAGGGTAATGTCTAATCACACTACTGCCATTGCCTCTCCAAAGCGAAAGAATCCCTTCTTCTTTAACTGTACGAACAATACAATCAACCATTCCTTTGAATTTCCTGCGTCCACTCCCTACAATTGCCAAATTGCTTTCTTGAGTTTGTAACAGCACCTTTGCCCTCTCAATTGGCGCCACTGTTGTATGCATTACCCCTCCCAGAAATGCACCTGCCAATAGATCTTTGTGAAAGTCTGTCAACCATTTGTACTGCCCTGATGATATTGGTGGCTTTGACCGACCTCCCTTTTCTCCTGGATCGTCATCGTCTCTACTCATTGTTAAAAACCAGAATCAGAATGAGTTTTTCTCTATAAAGATCGAATCTTTTTGGGTTTCAAGAGAGCCCCTTTCGTTGTTTATCTTTATAGTATCTCTAGAAAAGGAGAAATAGTGGGTTTTGTTCGTGTCTATTTTTTCTTGTTGGGTTGGTGCGAGAGATTCCAAAGGAAGAATCTTTTTCTTTCAATCTCCCTCTCTGTAGTTTGAGGGAAATAAAGGAAAGTCAGACCAGGCAATTCCTTTCCCGATGAGTAGTTGATCAGGACTTGTCAGCTTATATACTCTCTTTTTCCTTTGTATAGTCCTTCTCCTTCCATCTAGGAAATCTCTAAGGTCGTTTTTTTTGGGGTTTGACAAGTCAATACATTTTTTCTAACAATTTATTTATCTAAATTATAAATAAAAACCCTCTAAAAAAATAAGTTTCATCATTGGTGATTATATTCATCATTAAATAAAATCACTATATATATATATATATATATATCCTTGATAACATTTTATAACCTCTCCCCTTTCTGTTCTCATGAAAAGCAACAGCTTTATAATTGATGTATTACTCTCATGCTCACCTAAACATTTTCAAAAATTTTGTTTTCTCAAAATAACTTAATGTTATTTATTTCTTAAACATTTTTAAGATTGGAATGCCATTGTGTTGACTTTGATTCTAATTCCTTCTTCTCCTCTTGCATGGCTTCCAAAGTTACCGTATTCTTCATGTAATTTCTCTTCTAATAATATATTTTTTTCTAGAATAATTAAAATATAACAAGAAAAAAAAAGTAACAAAAACCATCTTGTAACATCATAATATTAAAAAGAAAAAAAGAAGAAAAGGAAAGGAAAGGAAATAAAGAAGGGTAATCATATGAAACTAAAAAGCTTCTGATTCCATGCCCAGTACGGCAGAGCCAACAGTTGCATTTTACTTATTGCAAGATCCTAAGCTCCGGCAGCCTCTCTCATAATTCACATGCATGCCCATCAGGTTCCTTAACTGAAATATTTACAGAGAAAGGCCAAATGTAAAACTTCCTACAATCGCCACCCACCCACATTGCTCCAAAGGGTTTTCTTTTTTCTTCCCTTTGTGTAAGATGTAAGAACAAGGGGTTCGCGTAACGAGCTCCACTGCAGTTGAAAGATGCCAAATTCTGTATTACTGGTAAGCAACAAAGCATTCCAATGCAGATGATGCACCTCATTACAGCAAACATTCTATAAATTCATAACCTCGGCTTCATTGGACAAACCTAAATGAAATCCCACTTCTGTCAAAGCATACAGTAATTAATAATCGAATGTAACTTGATTTCATCTCGCTGAGCCCGAACACACTCACAATTCTCAGGATGTTTCCTCGACCAAGAATACAATTTATGTTAGAATCCGACAACAAAGGTTGAGCAGGAAGCATTTATTGAAAAAACATCAAGGTCACTTTATGAATTAGAAACTAAAATAAGGAAGCCATCACAATATCAGATAACTATCAGACATAAAGGAAAATAGACCATACAACCAGTCACAATCCAATTCAAGATTGAAATACCCATCATATAACATGATTTACAAGAATAAAATGTTCCAGATCATCAAAACATGTATGCATCACCATTCTAGGGAAGGAATAAAGAGAAGCAAAACACCAGCATCTCATGCATTCAAAATATATTAACAAGTCTCAATTCTTGTAATTCAATAAAGTCATCAATCTCACATTTCACTATAACAATCCAATTCTACTGAAAGATTCTACTCACAGAACAGACAACATGAACATGCGAGAGGTTTGCTGACTGTAAGCTCTGAAGAATGCTTCTGCTCCAATTCTTGAAAAGGACTGCTCAATGATCTCTCTGTTGCAGTAGGGCAGCAAACAAGGGGGGAAAATCAGATAAAATAGTGAAAATCTGTGCAACCAACAATCAGATGCATGGTTACAGTTATAGATTTATTTGACCTATGATCATGCTTCAATTGATGAAAAAATCAAAGTTACCAATCACTGTCACATAATTCATGGTTGCAGTCAAATATTTGCTTATTACCTTTACTGCAATTCTATAATGATTAGGGACGGTAAAGACAATATACACATGTTACTTGCTAACATTATGTACATCCGTCTTATCATTAGAAGTCCAAGTTAACGCTGCAGCACCTGTTTATTAATCAAACGCTAGAGTTGTCCAAAACATGCATAGATATAATACTTTGAGGAGGAAAAAAAGAAGGATAATTCAATTTTTCTAGTTGACTAGAAAATCATATTCCAAGATATATGACAAATCAAGGAGACGATTCAGGACCCTAAGAATATCTCATGCAAATTAACACCAGAATTATTTTTCTTCTCTTACTAAATCTAAAGTTTTCTATATTTATGCTTCCAATTTGGCTTCGTCACTCCTTGCAATGATTACACAACAAACAAATCGATCAAATATAAGTACAGAATAGCTCCAGATCAAAAAATACATGCAACATTTCTTTTAAAGAAAGCACATTACATGCGCATTTTGGAGACTTCTAAGAATATCCTTGAAGTTGGAATATGTTGTAACTGAGTTCATCTGGTCATGGACCTTAATATGTTCTTTTTTTGGCAGGTGCAAACTTCACAAAATACAAGGAATCTACTTATGCCATCATTTTTTTTCCTATCTATTCTCACAGCTCTGCACTCTGCATCCAATTCTAGATTGTTCTGCTGCTCCATTGACACTAGTCCCAGAAAGCAAGCAAAATCAAAGTCTTTAACCAGAAATCATTGCTGATATCAACTTTTACCCTTTGGCATACTTATCAACATAACCCTGCACAACAAAATGTGAAAATGGTATTGCCAAGGAAAAAAAATGAACATAATTAAAGACCATATAGAATCTAATCATACATAAAACATCTTTTTGAAGTCGCAACTCCCACAAATTTCCCTGTTTGGTGTCCCAGAACTTGTCCATTTGCAACAAAGAAGTTTCAATCATATTTTGAAATACTATTCATGATGGTCTCAATCACTAAGAATGATATTTTGTGTCTGCACTTTATGTGATTTTTCAATAGTATGGGACAATTTTTGTGGAAGGCTGTTGGTGTAACCCTACCTTCCCTTGATAAATTAAATACAACTGTACAATTCATTGTAGAGAGTTAAAAAAACTACACGACAACAAATCCTAACTCCTAGGTCCCTCTGAAAACATTACTAGATAGAGATGGCTAATGGTTAAGAATTCAAGTTCTGCACTTTCCCTTTCAGTGGAAAGGGGCAGGATTGCAGAGGAAGCATATTGACCGGAAAGTTGTCAAGCTGCATCAGGCACACATCGATGCCTGTTTCCCACCCATGACTTCTAAGTCTAGAATGACAATAACCACTATCATGATCGTACTTTTTTTGGTAGTAAGAAATTGATGTTCCAATCAGTAGAATCATAAGCTGAGCCATGAGGTTATGGGAAACCTATCATTGAATGTGTACCATGTGAGATTCATAGTGCTAGATAACATGCATCAAGTGTGATATTTCTTAAAGAAACCCTTTCTAATCATCTGCGGCTTCTGTTTTCATACACATAAGGCCATAAATATAAGAATCAACTGTCTTTGCCACTTGAATAGAGACCATTATTAAATGAGCTTGTTTGTGTGTGTATTTGTGTCATGAGAAAACTCTTTCACATATCAGTTTCAAGGTAAAAGAAAGAAGGATTTACCATCACAAGTTTTGTTAATTTCTGTTGCGATGAGTCAATGTAATGATCCATTTTTGCCTTGGACTTGGGTATTTGATGGCTCTTCATTGCTCCTGCAACCTTATCAACCGTCTTCTTGACAATAGTCTTAAATGCTTCCTTACTCATGTTACCCTGTTGCCATGATGGCTTTAAAACCTCCTTGACAAAATCTGCAAGGGTAACCTTAAAGAGCTTCATTGATCTGGACTCCTTGCTCTTTTTGCTCTTCTTTGGAGACTTAATCTGATCAATCTCCATATCACCCATATTCACATTCACTACAACAGGAGTACTCTGGCTCTGATTCTCAACATCACCCACTTCTGCATCTGCAATCTCACCAAACTCCTCATTATCAAGAGATGTGGAAACCGCAATGCCTCTAACTTCTTTCTTGTTTTCTTCAACATCCAATGATTTGTTTGAGGCACTAAGCCTCGGCATAACATCAGTGTCAATGGGTTCCCACTTCTGAATGTGATCAAGTCTCTTAAATGAGTTTGAAGTTGGCTCAATGCTGTCTAAAAACGGATCATACTGATCACCTCCTGAGCTAGGAATAATTTGTGCAACCCCCCTGGCAGAATTGGGCGAAGGTATTGGATGTCTTGTTCCAACACTGACACCTTGTCCATCAAGTGAAGCATGGTTCAAACATGAAGAATGATCATCCTTGCAAGAACAGGATGGAACCTTTTCTTGCCTTACAACATCAGAACTGAATCCGGAGTTGAGTGGCTGCTCAAAACTAGTTGGAAAAGAATTCAGGTGAGCTGAATTTTTTGCTCCAAAATCTGGCAGGTGAGATGGCTGATTTGAGTCCAGAATATCTGGTGGGAGTCTAGATGAAGAACCCACCTTCCCAGATAGACCATACACGTTATCAATAGCAGAGGGATCCAAACCATAGGGTGGTTGCTGCTGCTGCAGATATTCAGAGCCAACAGTAACCAAGTCTGAGGCAGTTTTAGGAATGTCATCTTTCAAACAGGGCTCCTCATTATTTTCTGAGCAATCCTCAGAAGCATAATCTTGAACAAGTTTGAATGGGCTGCTGCCTCTAAAAACTTCACCAGAATATTTATCAGAATTGATGCATCCAGCAGCTGCCATGATCCTTAATGAACTTTTTTCATCAGCTCCTGCTGAATTAATGACTGGGCTATGAACTTCAGAAACTGACTCCCCAGATGTCAATTGGTTATAACAATTGATGAGTTTTGAGCCTGTAATTGGAAACAAGATTAACTCTAAACTTAAGGGCATGGAACAAGTGTACAGGTTATTCCTGTACAACTAACATGAGCAACCTAAAGTTTCAGGCCAGCAAATAACTCAATATAAGCACAGGCATGTGCTATTAAAGCTTTGCAATATATAATCCATAATATATATAAAAGCACGAACTACTTACAAACTTTTGATTTACTATTATACCCTTAATACAATGCTAATATTATAGTATACTACCAATACTAATAAGTAAATCCAATCCCATCTCTAATTCAGAAAAAGAACAATATTGGTAAAATTACAAAGGAAATTATTAATTCCTAAAAAATAAGCTTTTTATATTGAATCCTAAAATATAGGTTAATTTCCTCTCTCTTTTTCATAATTTTTATTTATACACTAGATAAAACCCAAATAACATAAAATAAGCTACTAATATCACTTCTAAACTATATAATAATGTATTGATACTTTATTTTGACAATCAATTAGGTGTTTCCTAAAATCCCATTGGATGAAATATATCCCTTTGTCTTTGTTTGTGTTGTTCTAATGATGATATTGATGTTGCGGTGACCCAAGCTAGTTATCTAAGGAGAAAAATTAGGAAGAGACTGTCCAAGTAGGGAAAACTAGTGCGTGGGTGAAACATTTACCTTGTTCACCATTATTCAGCCTTGAGGAGCCAGAGAGAGATAAAACCATTGTGGAAGCGTCAGATTGTGCTGAACTCTGCAGTTCATGCAACTGCTCTCTTACATCAAATGCTCCAGCTATCAAATGATAATCATGAGTTTGACCTCCAATAGGGTAATTTACTGCCTGGTCATTGTCAGACTGTGTAATGTCATCTGAAAACAACTCACCGATGAGTGAGAAACAAATGATGAGGTGAATGAATCACTAATACCCGCAATGCAAATACAAAATATGACTCATCCATAAAAGTACATACAAATAAAATAAACAGTTACAAAAACTTCTCCAAATTGGATCATCTGTTCAGGTCATTCAACATGAAATCTTTTCATCTACAAACTAACAAGCATTTCAATGAAACATCATCCACAGCACCAATCTATTACTTCTAGACAAAATAGCATGGGGAGTAGCTGCTTGGTGTCACATTGGCATACGACAACCAAACAGCAAACCATATCCACTAGATAAATTACCTTAAGTTTAAGATTGAATTTAAATAAATAAATCAATAAAACAAAACCAAGGAAAGATTTCTTTAAAAAAAATTGGACAGAAACAACAAATTTCCAAGAATCATAGATATTTTGCATGTTGGTCATACATCAGTATCATGATGTAAATGAGAAACAGTCAGGCATCTCATTTTCTCTTTAACATTGAAAAATTAACATAAACAACAGATCATAGGTTTTATGAGATTTACATGCTTCAAAGAGAGGGATAGAGACATAAGAGAAACATAAATTAACTTAGCAAACATTAGAAAACAAACACCTTATGAAGTAGACTGAGAAAATACCAATAAGGTACTAACCTTCCATCTCCATATCAGAGTCAGAAGACATGTGGGATCCAACTGCATCCATCAAATGACTGGGTTCGGAAAAAGTCTTTCCTTCATCCAATTTAAAACACACCCCAGCACCACTTCCACCTTCCAGATATAAGTTGTCATCACGCATGAGAACATTATGTCCACCTTGATTGAGAGGAATGACTTCATTGGCGGAACTAGTAGGGCCCAATTTATCACCAGAAGGTTTGGAGGAATTGGAAGCAAAATCAGAGTAAAATTGTGGAATGGAACCATCTAGCACGGGTGCAGATAATGGCATCATGTGGGAGTTATGCAGAGGTGGAATGGGTGGTGCACAAGAGGTCGGTGGTGGGGGCAGTGGTGGTGGTGGTGGGGGAGGAGCTGTGGAAAGCATTTGAGGATTTCCAACGTGAGGCTCAGCAGAACTCCCAGAGAGAGCAGGAGTCAGGAAACTGGAAGTTGGAGGAAGAGGTGGGGGAGGTGGAGGGGGGACATGACCCTGCACACCAGCTAGTTGTTTTGGCAACGAATGAACTGGAGATTTATAAAACCCCTGACCTTGTGAAGGTGGTGGAGGAGGCAAACCTCTATAAGGCAGCGAGGCCTGTAACATTTCAGGACGGTGTGAACCAAAGGGAGGGGGAGGGGGAGGCACCGATGCTAAATAGGAAGAATGCTGTGAATTTTGCTGCGCAGGTGCATAAACATGTGGCATGGGAGCACTTCCATGAACTGTTGCAGAAGAGTGCAAATAAGGCTGACCCGGGTTAGGCGTCCTGCCAGGTGCAAGTTGCTGAACTGCAAGATGTTGGGGCATAGAAACATGCTGATATCCAGGCAAACTTGGCTGACTAGTGTGAGGAGGTGGCGGAGGTAGAGGGCCTTGTTGGAAACTGTGGGGGAGCGGAGGTGGATGGTGTAAGTATGGAGGGGCAATCGGTGTTTGAGGACCTTGGCTGCCAGACTGGGGATTGGAACTGCCTTGACCATACATATTGGAGAATTTCAACAACTTTTCCTAAGCCTCCCTCAATTTTCTACAGAACTGCCTGTGGAAATGAAATAATTAAATAAGTGCTTAACAAATTCATCTTGAAAACACAGAAAAATGGGTTTTTTTATCAAAATATTGATGTGAATTAATTACGAATGTGGAATTGAATACACCAACCAATTACATCTCAACATGCTAAAAAAAAAAAAACACAGCAAGATCATCTTCAACAAAATTGGAAAGTAAGAAAGCAATGTTCAATAATGCAGGAAAATTAAACACGGATGTTAGTTAAAATTCAACAGACAGTTTCTTTACAATATTATAAATAAATAAATCAATGAAGAAGGAAGAGTTAGAGAGAACAGAAACAGCAGATGCAAACCCTAGTTAATGTTGAGAGAATTCAAATGTTTATTAGAGCTTTGATTGTATTGGAGAGTGAATTGGGGGGGGGGGGGGCGATTCC
>Ga0307514_10004541_pt1 | contig 12751 bp, 11 predicted proteins | sample 16_EM_MG_FD_203088 | JGI IMG/M metagenome (GOLD analysis project Ga0307514, IMG submission 203088) | Populus trichocarpa ectomycorrhiza microbial communities from riparian zone in the Pacific Northwest, United States - 16_EM | ecosystem: Host-associated > Plants > Roots > Unclassified | place...
AAGACATAGGCCGAGCTCACGTTAAAGCCACTTGCTTTTGACCTTGTATATCGACTTCCCTGCCTGAGCTCGGCCCATGTCTTGAAAAGCGACATGGACCTTTATTCGCCAGTAGATGCGGTAATACTAATTCTGTATAGATCGGGTGCTGTAACAGGGGTTTCTGCATCGCAGTACTACCTGTAGTATGATACCTACTATACCGTATTGTAGAGCATATCCAATAGTGTTGGAAAACAATTTATCCCGGTGAGTAGAGGAGGCCCTGCCAGTACAGTTTCCTGGTACCTATCTTCATTATGACTATGTACCTAGGGTTGTTGACATGGATCAAGTCACCATCACAGATCAAGTCTAGGTTGCTGACTGTACCCTAGCATCCCCCAAGGGTGATAGTAATAGCCAAGCACGCGCTAATGTACTGCATAAAAGGCAAACCATACCTGAAATGTTTCAATAATCTGCTACAACAACGTGCAGCACAGTCAACGAGTTTTCGATATCGTGAGGACTAGAACCTGACAACATGCTTCGACTATTTAGACAACATGGAGTCTGTGCGGCTAATTACCGTATTGCACAACAACGTATTCAGTTCAAAAGATTTTTCAACGGACCCGAGGGTGAGTCTGGAGTTACGCAGGGCTTGTTTGAATCAGTAGACAAGCAGGAGGGAGAGTCCTCTGGTAAAGCTAGACTGCAAGTCAAACAAAATTGGACTCCGAATGACAATGATCGTCTGGTAAGCCATTCTAGATCCAACAGATTGACACAGACTCAACTGATGATCAGTTGGGTAGTGGGATCATGTCAACAAGTTAGCTGACCGTGTTGCTGGTTTAAACAAGGTATAGGCCATATTATAGATACTTGATAATGATTAACTAGGGATGGTGAGGGTAGGACCTCGGCGATTTCAAAGGAGACGTGCACAAATCTATCGGTGAACTTGCACAGAGGATGGAAAGAGGCTTCGGGGATATGAATACGAAATTTGCGGAATTGGCACTCAAAATTGATACTGTTAAATCCGACTTCAAGTTCACCAAGTGGCAAGTTCATTTGATATTTGGTGGTGTATCAGGCGTAAGTACAAAATGATACTCTAGTATGGGGTATGGCTAATGTAATTCTGTAGGTTCTTCTTTGGCTCGTCAAAGACTATGCTGAAAGATATTTCTCAGTTAATCAGCGTGAGGATGATTTAGTGCGCAGAGTGGTTTCTGAACCGGGTGGAGTTGGAAAGCCGGTGTGAAAAAATAGCTTATCGTATTGTTTGGAGGCGTTATTTCAGACAGGTATATCTGCCGATAGATGGGGTCAGGGAGTTTGATGGTTTGCATTACTACGGGTGCTCAAGAGGGTATGGCTAACGCTAGAAATATCTAATATAACGAGAGTGTCATTGAAGGAAAAGGGAGCATTGTGTCTATTAAGGTTTACAATAAAGGGAAGTCGTTTATTCAATGGAATAGGCCCTCTTGACGCAAGGAAAGAAATAGTTAGGATACGAGTGAGATGAATACTAATGGAAACTCTGCAACATTGCATAGTACTAGAAAGCACGTAGCCTGAAAGGGCACGTGTGAAAACACTCGCTGTTTACGTAGAGGTGTATGATTCCCCCAGGAGGATTGTGTCCATACATATCGTGCTGTTTCCTTCCTAACTTCCCTTTCCCATCCTTAGCGAATATACTCACACACCGACCATACAGGCCAAGTGAGGCACATATTTTTACAGGGAGGGTCACACCTTACGGGAAGGAATATTCACGTGGCGATGGGAATTGAGGGTAACAGGATGGATCGCTCGTGTTGATGCTCGTTTAGTTGGAAGGTATTGTTTTTTCGCTATTGATTCTCATTTTTAGTCCCACAATCAATCGTCTACGCACGCTCTTACGAAATTATGTTTTTTATCTACGCGCCGATACATAGCAGCAATATAAAGGCCTATTGAACGCTCTTCGCATCCACCGTACCGCATACGAAATACCTATTTCGTACCTTCGCTTCCGCCGCGATAAAATCTCTGGGAGGGAGTTTCCGCGAGCTCTAGAGACTCTCTGGATATAAAATACTTAGTTGCCTTAGTCTACAAGGCCTCCTTCCGCATAACGGAAGGGGATATTCACACCTCATAGCAGTGGATATTGAGACCTTATGAGAGTTTAATATTCAGGGCTAGTGGGGGTGGAGGTTAGGATTTTATAGGGCGGATATTGAAACTTTGAAGGGGCTGATATTCAGGTCTCACGGGAATGGATATTAGGTGCTTACACGTAAGATATGGAGGCCTCATTAGAGTGCATATCAAGATTATATGAGTACATAGATATTCCAGCCTTATAGGAGTGGCACTATATTACTCTAGCGAACTCTTAAACAAGGTTTAGAGGAGCTTGTGCCAGCCAACCAGACTAGAGAACACAAGTCTTAAGGCAACCTGCAGAAGGTATAAGGGGTAAGGCAGAACGTATAGGTCAATTTTTGGGCCCTAAAAAGTATAAAGTCACCTCTATGGATATTTCAAAAAAGAGTGAACTGCTGATACCCTATCAAATCAGCCTACCATAAAGCTACCATCCCTAAATTCCATTAATGATACCTTCCACTGCCACCTTGAACATCGAGAGGTTGGCAGGAGGCAATACTGGCATAGGCAGAGGGTGAACATCACAAGGGATGTCTGTCTGGGGGTCAAAAATATTGTAGTTGTATAGAGATGTTTATTGAGGCTATCTGGTATATCATATATGCACATCTTGTAGAGCATATTCAGTAAGTGGTGTGTCCATTCCTTAACGCTGCGGTTTCAAAGTGAAAGCTCCAGTATTGCTGATTCACTCGGAAAGTAGAAGCCTGCGCCTCCTTCGGGGTAACTCGTTTTGATATTTTATATTTTTATTTAGAAAGGATCAGTCGTTGGAAAACACTGTAAATTTCAGCATATGTGGCGGCCTCACTTTCTCTTATGCAACCTCCCCACAACCCGAGCTTGTTCTGTATCGATAATGTACAAGAGGATCCAATAAACCGTCTTGAGAACTACACGGCACCCCCCAACGTCAGGCTCAGTCAACTGGAAACTATTCCGTAGATGGGCAGGTGGATGATCCGCGAGACCAAGGCCTCGCGCTCTGTGAAGGTAATATTCCTGCTCTTGTCGCTCGTGAAATGTGAACATAACTCCTGTGTTGCGCAAATGAAAATCATCACACAAAACCACACCAACACCCAATGCCCGGCCTACCATACCCATACTCAAACTGCGTTTGCATTGGTTTAACTTGCACCTAAAATACACCAACCAGTGAATTAGCTCATCAACAGCCAGAAAGGGAACTTATATCCAAGGAAGCTCTTACTTGTTATGACAGCAAGATTAACAGATGGCTGGAGATATGCAGCCGGGAGAGCGGTAAAATCAATAGATATTAAAATTACACTACCACGGGTAGACCCAATGACAAGAAGGTTGGCGGTGTCATTTACTGCAGAGCAGTATAGTCGATAGTCAACAGGAAGCCAGAGTAATTTCTTCATGTTGCATGTGATCCATTGATCAGTAACATAAAGGGAATGAGTTAACGTGGGTGCTAGTTTCCGATTGCCGCCGCTGTTAAGAGATGACTTGAGCTGCAGTACACCACGACTGGTATGTAGATGCGTTCCGTCATTAGAAAACTTCATAATGTTGATAATGTCATGAGTTTCTATGATTTCTATGGTTGCTTTTTTTGTAGTATCCCATAATCTGACCGTTTTGTCCTTGGATGCAGAGGCAACAAGCTCCCCATCAGGCGAAAACACAGCCGAATTGAGCCAACCAGTGTGACCTTGCAAAACTCCACATTGCTTTCCTGTTGAAGTATCCCATAATCCGACTGTTTTGTCCTGGGATGCAGAGGCAACAAGCTTTCCATCGGGAGAAAACACAGCCGAATTGACCTTACTGGTATGACCTTCCAAAACCCCACATTGGTTTCCTGTTGATGTATCCCATAATCTGACCATTTTGTCGTCGGATGCAGAGGCAACAAGTTTCCCATCGGATGAAAACGCAACCGAGTTGACTTTACTGGTATGACCTTCCAAAAATCCACATTGCTTTCCTGTTGACGAATCCCATAATCTGACCGTTTTGTCCGAGGATGCAGAGGCAACAAGCTTTCCATCGGGTGAAAACACAACTGAATTGACTATCCTGGTATGACCTTCCAAAACTTCACATTGCTTTCCTGTTGAAGTATCCCATAATCTGACCGTTCTGTCCAAGGATGCAGACGCAACAAGCTTTCCATCAGGTGAAAACACAGCCGAATTGACATCACTGGTATGACCTTCTAAAATTCTACATTGCTTTCCTGTTGATGTATCCCATAATCTGACCGTTTTGTCCAAGGATACAGAGGCCACAAGCGTTCCATCGAGTGAAAACACAACCGAATTGACCTTACTGGTATGACCTTCCAAAACTCCACATTGCCCTCCTGTTGATGCATCCCATAATCTGACCGTTTTGTCGGAGGATGCAGGCGCAACAAGTTTTCCGTCGGGTGAAAACACAGCTGAATTGGCTAGACTGGTATGACCTTCCAAAACTCCACATTGCTTTCCTGTTGGCGCACCCCATAATCTGACTGTGTTGTCCGAGGATGCAGAGGCAACAAGCTTTCCGTCGGGTGAAAAGACAGAAAAATAGACTACACTGGTATGACCTTCGAAAGTTCCACATTGCTTTCCTGTTGAAGTATCCCATAATCTAACCGTTTTGTCAAAGGATGCAGAGGCCACAAGTTTCCCATTGGGCGAAAACACAGCGGAATTGACCCAACTAGTATGACCTTCCAAAACTCCACACTGCTCTCCTGTTGATGAATCCCATAATCTGACCGTTTTGTCTGCAGATGGAGAGGCAACAAGCTTCCCATCAGGTGAAAACACAGCCGAATAAACCTGTTCGGTATGACCTTCCAAAACTCTACATTGCTTTGCTGTTGATGTATCCCATAATCTGATCGTTCCATCCCAGGATGCAGAGGCAACAAGCTGTCCACCAGGGGAAAATACAACGGAATTGACATCCTTGGTATGACCTTCCAAAACTCCACATTGCTTTCCTGTTGATGAATCCCATAATCTGACCGTTTCGTCCTCGGATGCAGAGGCAACAAGCTTTCCATCAGGTGAAAACACAGCCGAATGGACCTTTTCGGTATGACCTTTCAAAATTCCACATTGCTTTCCTGTTGAAGTATCCCATAATCTGACCGTTCTGTCCAAGGATGCAGACGCAACAAGCTTTCCATCAGGTGAAAACACAGCCGAATTGACATCACTGGTATGACCCTCCAAAATTCCACATTGCTTTCCTGTTGAAGTATCCCATAATCTGACCGTGGTGTCCCCGGATGCAGAGGCCACAAGCTTTCCATTGGGTGAAAACACAGCTGAATTGACATCACTGGTATGACCTTCCAAAACTCCACATTGCCTTCCTGTTGATGTATCCCATAATCTGACCGTTTTGTCTGTAGATGCAGAGGCAACAAGCTTTCCATCAGGTGAAAACACAGCCGAACTGGCACCACCAGTATGGCCTTCTAGTGTCTGTATCAACGAGCTCCATACGTCTGCCGCTTTGGGTGCCATAGTAACCCAAGGGATACTTTTTAAGTATCCTACTCGAATCAGGCTTGATCGTGGGGTAAACAAAAGCCCCGAATAGTAGACCTGAAGAGGTGCCATTTCAATAATTGACCTCATGTGCAACACAAACCTTTTAGCATCATATGCAAGTTCTAACAATTCTGGATCATAGTCCCCCAATTGTCCCTAGTTTCAGGTCAATACTAGTCTCTGTATACACTAATGAGCAATTGCAACTTACAGATAGTATTTCCTCTAGAGTTATTATCATATGAGCACCATTTGATACCCCTCCGATTAAGCTAAGCCCCTCCAACCAATGAAGAAAATGTTGCTCGAGAAATTCCCGAATAGTCTTGATGTCTTCCTCTACTGGATTCCCAAGTCGCCAGTGATCAAGCCAGTAACGGCATGCATATTGAACATGTGGTGGAATGCTTTTTTGCACTGTATCATCAGGAATCTCGGTGATCAAAACTCCTGGCCCCCAAAGATCGCATATATTTTCCTGAAGCTGAGATATCTGCTGCATACATTTTCGAAATAGTCTGGTGTGAGTCTCTTTCTCATCTATTTGAAATCGGGAATCTCTGCATCTCTGAGAATCCAGTAGGAAGTCACGGAAGGATAGATGAAACAATCGGACGGGGTGGCTTTCGTTCTCGGGGACATTGAGGGCAGAACGCAAAGAGTCCAAAGTTCTGGAAACCATTTTGAATGGCATTTCAAGCAGCTGTGCTAGATTTCTAGCTGGCATAATGTTAAACATTACCACAATGGATCCAACTACCTGTCTAAACCGTCCTGCTAATTGTTCGCACTCTTGTTCACACTCTTGTTCATCACCCCGCTTTCCAAGAACTGAGTGCTGGAGCAGTGTTGTATATATACCATCAAGATGCTTTGTTGCCGACCGGGATGACTTCGACGCACTAAGAACCAAAGCGAGTTGTTCTTCAGGACCATCGATGCCGTCTTGAATAAATCGAAGTGTTGTTGCAGCATAGATAAACAGCCCGGCTGCCCTTTCCACCAATTGTTCAATAATTCCCTCCTCTGGCCACGGTGTCCCAAGTCCATGTTTGGCTTTCAGAGGTGACAGCTTTCGCAGGAAGAAAGTAGATATATCTGCATTGACTGTATCAAGCGGGATATTATGGAGTATAAAATCCTGATATGCCTCACCAGACAATTGACGAAATCCATCGAAGATGGGGATTTCTGGTCTACTGGTAAGGAAAATCTTGATCCGAACTGTATCAAGATCTTTGGCTTCTTCAAGTAGTTGGAGGATTAATTGGATATCCTCCATGCTGTCACATTCATCAAGTGCGTCAATTACTACAACTAGTTGAATTGATTGAGTAGGGGCATTCTTTAAAGGGTTAAGAATGAGTTGATTCCATTGTTCTCGAGGTCCCTTTTGAAAGACGTGAGCATTGTTGTCGATGGCGTCTGAGATGAGTGTCCGGAGTACTGGTAAGCTGATTGCAAGCTGGGCGGCAATAGTAGTGAAGAACATGCGAGAGTGGCTGACATCCCTTTTGCCTCGGGTAAAAAAGAAACTTGCTGCCAGTCTTTTCTTTTCTGCAAGCTCTAGAGCAATTGTGCGAGAAATTGTGGATTTGCCAGTCCCAGCCATTCCGTTAAGCCAGAAGATGCATTTACTATTTGGGTCGTCACACCAGTCCATAATCTGCTTCCGGAGCTCTACTCGCGTATCTTGCAAACAATGATCCTCGTGTCGCCGGAGCCAGTCGTCATGGGCAGCACCTTCAGCACATGGTAACTTTGCAATATTTGTACTTTGTTGTAATGACTGTATACGTACTACCAATTAGTACTAGTCCTGAGTGATTTATGTGTCATGGGCACGGATCAATAGTGGTCACTTTCCTCAACTCGATTGTCCATTTGGATAACAGTCGTCCTACATATAGATATTAGCGTATACTATGACTCTAGTCGAGATAGGCTCTTACATCTGGTCAGAATTCATGGCAAAAGTCAAAGCTGATTTATGCCGCTCAAGTAACTGAAGAATTTGTTCCACATCCGCCTTTTGAAATGGCCACTTCAAGCTCTGTCCCAGCAGCTTCTTCTTTGTCTTTTGTCTTAACCCTGGCTGTAAAATCTGAAGAATTCGGTTGAACTCCTTTTCAAGTTCCAAAGAGCTACTTTCGAGGAGCGGCTTCAATGCAATCAGTTTGGTAGCACCAGGGCCTTTCGCCAAGTTATTAACTTGCTGAAATGCAGTTTGAAGAGCCATAATGCTATTCATAAGGTCATTCATCTCGGATTGGGCATTCCTGGCATCCTAACCCCATACAAAAAATTTTATTACTGATTGTGGCTCAAATTGCTTGGGGGGGTTCTTACCTGGTAGTATTTCCAGCCAGTCGACCAGACCTTGCCAGCAGCTTCAACCACAGCCACTGCGCTTGCGACCGCACCTAGTACTTCTGCCATGGTTTTATATGTAAATATCACAAGAGGTGGTGTTTCCGTTGTGTCGTGTTGTATTGTGTGTGTCGTTGTGTTGTGTATCGTTGTGTTGTATGTGTCGTTGTGTGTGTCTTGTTTTAAGTACCATTGGTCCCCCACCGCTGATGGCGGGGTAAAGATACTAGCCGTTTTCGGTGGTCTCGTGATGTCATGCTAACAGTGAGAGGCCATTCCGGTGATATTCAGACCTATGGAAACGAAACCCTCACGTCCCGCCAAAACCAACCTATACCTAACACCCCACCTTTGCAATGTGACCTCCCCGAGTGTTGGAATACCCTCGCGCCAGGGTCACCTTAGTCTGGTTGGCACAAGCCGCTCGCTGGGCATCCTAATGGGGAAAATCGTGTACAGGATCCTCATGGGGAAAGTCATGGAAACAGATGAAGGATATAAGCGCAGGTTTTCGCATCTATTTAGAGCTCTGTCCGTTAGAGAGTTCCTGAGAGCATCAGCACTCAAGATACTAGCCACTTTGGGAATCCCGTGAGACCATGCAAGCACAGTGATGAGTGGCCATTCCAGCTAAATTGAGATATGAAAACAACTACGCTCTACAACATGGCTACTCTCACGTCCCGCCAAATTCAAACTAATACCCAATACAGTACCTGCGGCTTGCAATATGGCCTCCCCCGAAGACTACCCCCCCCTCTACCCACCACTATAGGCCGAATACTAGGCGGGTGAACCTATGAGCATGGGGAGGCCTTTACCTAGTCTGGCTGCACTGCCCCTCGTAGCAGTGCAGCCAGACTAGCCTTTACCTACCACCCATATCCATCAGAAATGAGTATTGAAGTGGGAGCCTGTAAAAGGGACGGTTTTTCCTCGGGCATTAACATGCGCAAAACAAATAATTTCGAGAATTTCCATTGTATTAACCAAATATACCACATCTATACTCTCCGCGACCCCGCTATCAAGCCCCATCCTCAACATTCACAAGAATAATATAGGGGTACATATATAGTACAAGACAAAAGTTACTAAAGAAGGAAAGTCGTTCAACTCGCTGCCTGGGAGTCCGAAAAGACTAGAACTTCCAAATCCCCTGGTGTCAGCTTCAAGCCCCTCTCACTCCCAGCACCCCACCGAGCCCCACATGACCACCGCCCTTATCATCCCCATATAAATGGATCGCCAGCCGGTAGCACTTACCCCCCACTCGGAGTTCCCTATTCCACCCAACTGGCCCAACATCTTCCTCGCCTTCTTCCCCTCGCCTTCCAATGTTCCTGGGACGAGAGGCTCCCGCTCATTTTTATCCCCACCCACTTCCCCCACTTGACCTCTTCATTCTTCTTCCTCCGGCGGTTTCTCAGAACTATCTTTTCATGCCTGGAGTTCTCCAGCGGAAGGTGGTTCTCAGCGGCTATTCTGTTTACCGTCGCATCTGCCCTCCGCAACACCTCCTCCATATCGTGGTCGATTTACAGGACTATAAGTATGATGAACAACTACTTACATTTCATCACATCATCCACGAGACTGTCGGTCCCTCTGTTGGAATTACTCTCGCACTCGCAACCCACACTCGTGGCATGACTCTGATTTTTTTCACCCGACATCCAACTCTCACGTGCACCCTCTACACGGACAAACTTCCAGACCCCTATATCTATCGCCAGTCGGCACCTCTATGAGGGGCCTGTGCCAACCAGACTATGAAGAGGGAGTCCTAAAATGGTTAGCGACAAAGACCAGTTTAGTCTTATATTTAGTCGGATTAGAGTTATTCTACCAGTCTCTCAGATATAGCGATTCCATAACAAACTCTCATCTGTACCGAATACTAATATTCGCAATTCAGGACCTTCATAGTCTTATATTCTTACATTCAGAACCCTCATAAACGTCACATTCATCTTACCCACTATGTTCGTAGACATCTTACCCCTGGAGGTCGTCATCATCCACGTCAAAGCTTAGCATCCACAGAGTATTTCGATCCAACTCCTCAAGCCGACCACGTAGTAAATGGTTTAATGATTCATAATATACCTGACTGAGTTCAATACCCAGCTGGGCCAGCTGCTTTTTTTCAGTGCTTCAGGGCAAGAACGGCACTAGGCTACACCCGGAGCGTCCGGGATACCTGTTTGAGTAGTTTTGCGTCAGACTCTGGCCTACGCTAAGCCTACTAGGGTAGTCACTACCTTCTTGGGTCTAGCCTCGCGGTGATGGAGACCCAGGCTGACAAAGTGGGGTAACCCTCCTCGCCTCCTAGTCTAAGGCTCTACAGACGTACAACCCCCCCCCAAACGATACAGCTCATGTCCTTTCCTGCAGCCCTCCTATTACCCCCCCGCCTACCCTCCTGAAAGACAAGATAAGGAAATGAACGGAAAAGAGAGAAGGAGGAAGAGAAAGAGGAGGAAGAGAAAGAGGAGGAAGAGAAAGAGGAGGAGCGGGAAAAGCATCAAGGAAACCCACCAAAGATCCGCTGCGCCGGTGCACCCTCACTCGCCCATGCCTCCCACCTCTGCTAGTGGCTCCCCTTTGTGCAGCGGCTTTTCCTTTGGGCGCTAGCCTTCCTTCCCCCAAGCCGCCCCTATCGCTGTCACGTAGGCCTCCGTCCTTCCGGATTCGTCTCTGCCCAACCATTCGTTCCATCTCGGGATGCTTCCATGAGGGTGGTTGTGTGGAGTCCCAATGCCTTCCTAGCCGCCTCTAGTCTCAGTCAAGTCCTCATTAGGTGGTACGTTATGTTCCCTCCGGGGTTGTCGCTCTCCGTGGAGTCCGTGCACAAGCCGGCTGCCTGCCGGAGTCTGATTAGGTTGCGGAGGTTTCTGGTTTTCCACTTCTGTAGGGGGGGCAGGTTCTCTCCAATTCCTATGCTATGGATCCTGACAGAATGGAATTGGAGATATGCTCTTGAGTCTTTTGCTTGGCACTATGGTTGAGCCATATGCGTCTTTCTTGTTTCCAGTTCTCGTCATTCTTGCTGGACTCCCACATTTCCGTGTCTCTTTTCTTGGCCGAAGCCGTTGTGAATCTGGATAAGGGGGCGTCAAAGGGTCAAGGTGGCTCCTTCTTTGCCGCCAGGTCTGCCGCCTCGTTCACCATTATTACCTTGTGTCCAGACACCCATCTTATCCGCCTCCGACCCGATGCGCTTCTCAGCTCTGCCACTCTGGTCGGAATATATATCACTTCGGGGGATGTGAGCCAGTGTATGACTGTGCTCGAGTCCGTTATGATAGTGACCGAGTCATTCCCTTCTTCTAAAGCTCCCAGGATGGCCTCTGCTTCGGCCTCGCAGGCTGCTAGGCCCTGCCCAGACTCCAGAATTGGTACCGTTCCCAGAAGCCGCCTCAGGTTTCTTGAGTGGTCCCTTGATGGGTTGTGCCTTCCGGGATCCACTTTCTAATAGCGTCGTCCAAGTACGGGCCCCCTTGCCAGGCGGGGTGGGAGGTAGTTGTCCACCCCGTATGCAGTATCCTTTTCGAAAGTGTTGTCTTTTTTTTGGGGGGGGGGCAAATCATTACTCGTATTCAGTCTGTCTAGACTATGACAAGAGACCGCACCTATTGGTAGGTTATCCAACCCCGGGCCAGTCCCCGCCTCTGGGAGGTGTTGTCTATACTCCGTGGCGGACGGTAGTCTCAGCATCGCTCGGAGTGCCTTGGCTGCCATGTTTCCGTGCCAGTCCATCACCAGCTTGGTGCATCTGTACCAGGCACTTCCCGCTTTCTTGATCAACGTTGGGCTTGTCCACGTCTTAAATCCGTACATCGGGGTTGTGAGGGCTATGTTCACTAGGGTATTCAGGATCGTGGTCCGTTCCCATGCGGTTCGGATCCACAATCGCCTGAGACTTTGGTGGTCTTGACCGCCCTCTGTCCAGGTAGGGTGGCGATCTTCTCTGCCCCTTTGTGTTCAAGGGTAGGGCGATTCCTAGCCTCGTGACTGCACTTTTTTTTTTTGAGTAATCATTAATCGCATTCAGCCTATCTAGACTATGGCGATGGATTGAACTCAGTCAGGTAAATTATGACTCTTTAAACCATTTATTACGTGACCCCCGGGGTTAAGATGTCTACGAACAGTTATGGTAGTAGTGGGTAAGATGAATGTGACGTTTATGAGGGTTCTGAATTGCGGATATTACTATTCATATTATATCGGAGGGACTATGGTAGAATAACTCTAAATAAGACCAAAGCTGGTCTGTACTCATTTGCCGGCTGGCGATATGGGGGCAGGGAAGTTTGTACTTGTAGAGGGTGCACGTGAGAGTTGGATGCCAGGTGAAAGAAATGAGAGCCATGCCACGAGGGTGGGTTGCGAGAGTAATTCCAATAGAAGGACCGACAGTCTCGTGAATCATGTGATGAAATGTAAATAGTTGTTCATCATACTTATAGTTCTGTAAATCGACCGCGATATGGAGGAGGTGTTGCGGAGGACAGATGCGACGGTAAACAGAATAGCCGCTGAGAACCACCTTCCGCTGGAGGACCCCAGGCATGAAAAGCTAGTTCTGAGGAACCGCCGGAAGAAGAAGAATGCAGAGGTCAAGTGGGGGAAGTGGGTGGGGATAAAAATGAGCGGGAGCCCCTCATCCCAGGGGCGAGGGGAAGAAGGCG
>Ga0307514_10004543_pt1 | contig 12748 bp, 5 predicted proteins | sample 16_EM_MG_FD_203088 | JGI IMG/M metagenome (GOLD analysis project Ga0307514, IMG submission 203088) | Populus trichocarpa ectomycorrhiza microbial communities from riparian zone in the Pacific Northwest, United States - 16_EM | ecosystem: Host-associated > Plants > Roots > Unclassified | place...
ATTTGTGCAAAAATAAAAATAAATAAAAATCAGAAAACTCCATCAAATTTTCCACTTTAATTTTCTTAATTTTGTCTCAAATAAAACGTAAATTTTATTTTTTCTTAAAGAAGAAAAAAAGTTATAACTCCACATTTTATGCCTCTTCTTTACGTTTTTTTTTAAATTAATTTTATATCTTATTTTGTTTTTAATTAAAAAAAGATTAAATAAATTTAAAATTTATCAGAGTTTTACAGTAACCCTAGATATATTGCATTGTTTATTGAAACAATACAATGATGTTTTTGTTCTTCTCATCAAGATTGAGAATGCTTGTAATTAGAGGTAAAATCATATTTTTAAAAGGATTCACAATTAGAGGTAAAATCATATTTTTAAAAGGATTCATTTGGCATTACAAGATTGATTGATGATAAATTGGTCTACATATATTTGTTTTGCATAATAAAATGACTTTGTTGCCTTTAAAGGTAAAAAGATGTATAACTTTGGTTCAGGGGCTTTTTTGTCTTTTTATTATTATTTGCACATTAAAATTATGATGAGACCCTTAAAAGCAAAAAAAAAAAAAAAAAACCCATTAAACTTGCACATAGAGATTTTTTGTATTTCTATTTTTTGAATAGTGAAGTTACAAAACTGCCCTTGTAATTACAAAAAATATACACATGGTTTCAAGGGTATTTTTTGCTTTTCTGATGTTTTTTTTTTGTTATTTTTGGTTTGACCTAGAGGTTGTTTTTTTTTTCATTTTAAAACGTTAAATATTATTAAAAAAAAATTATTAACTCGTGATGGTCCTTGCACACTTCGGCGGTGCATGCATGACCGTCTGATTACCAAAATCAGTGGTCTATGACGGCATTTGAAGCGACGTGTCGTCCTTTGTAGCGTGTGTGCACGACAGAAATGCGATTGGGCTTTTGTGACTTTTTTTTTATTTTCTTCTCTTTTTTCTCGCTTCTAGCCTAGAAATTCACACTATCCTTTTCAAAAATTAATTGTGTCATCCAATTTCTATTTCTATAATTTTTTGGCTTTTATTCTTTTAATTGCTATTTCTTTTGCTTTTAATGCTTTTTGAAGTTTAGTTTTTTTTTTCTCAATTTCATTCTTAGACATTTTATTTTATTTAATTTGTTTATCTAATTTGATGCTCATTATTTTTATTGCTATTGTTTTGGTGTTTTACCCTTTTATTCATTTTTTTTTCAATTTTGTTCCTCAACATTTAATTTTATATGGATTTTTATCTAATTTTGGTCTTCATTTTTTTATTGATATTCTCTTATCATTTTCTTCATTTGTTTTTATTTATTCCCTAATTATTTTTTATTTATTTTTTATACTAAATTTGATCCTTATTGTTTTAATTACTACTTGTTTTGTTTTTTTAATTTTTTATGTTTGGAAATTTTATTTCTTTATTTTTTTTGTTTCTTCCTTTTTATAGGGTAATCCCGGTTTGTTGACCCGAGTCACTAGTTTGAAATATCACCCCTTTTTAGTTTTTTTTTCTCAACATTTTTTTTATGAAATTGATTTCTTTTTTTATTTCATCATTTGACATTAAATTATTGACACTTTATAATTTTTCTCCTTTTCTTTCTGTTAGGTTATCTTGAGTGCGGTTTAGTCAATTTAACCTGGGTTAACTTGAGTTTTTTTCAGTGTTTTCTTTTTAATTTAACTTAGGTCTTTTTTCCACGTCTTTTTTTTAAATCTAATTTTTTTTTATCTCGATATCATATCATGGGTTGTGGGTTAGTCAACTTAACCTGTGTTTACTCTGGATTTTTTTTTTCTGGAAACTTATCTTGATTTTATATCTCAAGTCATAATCTTAATTGGCTTGAGTTATTATTGGCTTAATTTTTTTATTTTTTAATTAAAAAAAATTTAACTTGGCTTGCCGTAAAATAAAGGTCACGTGATTAGTTTGAACTATAAAAGGCACATAAGTCTCAATTTAGCCAAAGGCTGGTTGTCATATATATATATATATATATATATATTTGGTTTTAACATAAAAAGCATTTAACTAGTTGAAGATTCCAATCATTCATGACAACGCCCTTTTTAGGTAAATTCTACCAAGTTATGTGCTTACTTTCCCGAGTGAACCCATTGTGAGTAAAGGTGTCTGCACATTCTTTCAAATTCATTCGACGAAGCTTGTTTGAGAATTACTGTGATCATTCAGAAGATGACGACGTACGGATGCTGACAACAAAAGGACTGTTTGTACAGTCGTAATTAGCTAGCATCCTATTTGTCTTTTTTATTATTATTTATTTTTAATATCAATATATAAAACCATTAAAAAACAATAAAAAAATATCAATTTAATATTTATTTTAAATAAAATATATTTTTAAAACACTACCACCCTATTAAACAAACAAAATATACAACCTAACGTGCAAGCTTTAATAGCATGGAAATTTAGGTCAAGGATTCTATCACTTTGTTTCCATCGATTGAACTTAATATACAAACATACAGCACTAGTACGTACTAATATTCCTCTCCTATTTTTAAATATTTTGACTTCGAACTTCTTCTTTCTAAAAAATTAAAAAAATTATATTATAATAATAATATATTGAGGTAATCTAGATTGCTTTAGTTTCCTTTTTAGTTTTTTTTTTTTAGTTTTTAGAAAAAATTGGTGCATATAATTAGTATTGATGCACATTAATGGCTTCATGCTCTATATGATTTACTCACTGAATTTTTTTTTTTTTAAAGTTGAATGAAAATCAATTGAAACCCATGTAGGTAGCTCGTTCAAATCCATATGAAGATCTCCCATCTCTTTCAGCCTCTTTAACCTCCTAAATTCATGTCTATTTGTCTTCCAAACATTAAATTAATTCGGTTGATAGCTTGAATAATTAATAGAGTAAATATTGATAATTATTTTTGAAATACTATGATTTTTCTTGATGATGAAGAACTTGGAATAATTAATGAAAAATACAACGCGACGGTGATGATAATGATACGGCGGTGCCGAAAATGATGGTGAGGAAGGACTCAGGAGTGTTAGGCCATTGGCATGGAACTAGGAAAAGCGTAAGAGATAAAGAACACTGTTAATGGTAGGAGCTGGTGGTTGAAGCTAACTACTACAGACTAGGGTTTTTGTACTGGACATTTTGGTGGGGTTTTATAATTTTTGAAAGAAATTCAAACCAAACCATATCCTTGCGTGTTTATCGGGGCTTTCGGTGAGACATTGACAAAGAGAGAGACCCACATTTTGCAACTAATGAATGGCAAAGTGATCAACAACCTGTTGGTCCACGACACTGCTCCACCGCTGCCCCTCCTTCTTTAGCTGTGTTTAATTATGTAGTGTCTTTCACTTTTACCCCTTGTAAATAGTTGTTTGTCTCATGGTTTAGGTTTTTGGCCCGAAAGCACAGCACATATATACCAATAGTATTCGAAATATGTGAGTTTCAATACGACTTTAATGAATAATAGTGTTATTTTTTAGAATAATATAAATTATATTTTGAGATTTTATTTAATAATTTAAATTATTGGATTAAAATGATTATCTAATATAATTTCAGAATCTTGATAATCAAATTATCACGGGTTCAAATCTCACTATTCTTATTTATTTCATAAAATTTAAATATAAAGTAGTTTGGATCCATACAAGTTTCAAGTTCAAGAGACTTTTACTTGAGGAGTGTGTTAGAGAATAATATAAATTATATCTTGAGTTCTCATCTAACAGTTTAAACTATTAGATTAAGATAATTCTTTGATAATAGGAAGAAAAAAAAATCAAATCAAGGTATTAATTGTTTGGGAAGAGAATTTAGTTTTGAATTGAAAATATTTTTATATGAAAAAAATTAAGTTAAAGGCAAAAGGTAAAGGGAATTTATTTTTGTTTGTTCTTCTTGAGTTCTCATTTCTCAAGAAACACATACAGTAAAAACAAATTCACATACAGTGTGGTAGCTAGGGATATTCCTTGGGATGAGTCAACTTCAGTTTGACAGACGGGTAAAAGCAAGCGATGCGATTGATAATGCAAATTAACTTTCTTGAACCTCCATATGTTTAATTGACTCTAGGCACTTTTATGGACCATTTATGCCTATGTTTAGTTTTTTTTTTTGCCACCATGCAAAAGTAAGTCACTGCATTGGATTGGGATCCTTGATGGTTGAAGTCACGAAGATTACAGAGACATTAGCACAAGAAATACACTAAAACCACAGTTAGGGTTTTGTTTTTTTCCCTTCCCCACTTCTTTTGAGATCATTACAGGTGCATATATATAACTTATCGGCATACAAAATTGCATAAAAAATGTGCCTGTTAATATAACTCAAAATAAAGATTTAAACAACTTATTATTCATTCTGTGGGCTATTCACTGGTGAATGCAAATGTTATAGCTTATTTAATTTTGGACTCATTTTGCTCTTCGGAAATTGATCCGAGAACATCCTAGTGTAAATAAAAAAATCAGGCTTACTTTTTATTATTATTATTAACGTGAGTGTCCGGGTTAACTTGCACGCACCTCGACTAATCCCACATACCCTAAAGTTAATAACCATGTAAGTCTCTAGTGGCCCTGAGAGGACTCAAATTCATGATCATTAGGGAGCAAATATAAAATCTGACCAATTGAGTCGCCTCTCAAAGTTATAAAAATTGGCTTAATATAAGAATATGGAAACATAAAAATATAAGACTTAATGTATTAAAATTAGCAAACACTATGTATTAAAGCCAAGAATGTTAATGTCATAGAAGGATGTATATGGAGGATATGTAAGCCAATGACATCGCTGCGAGTGATGCATATATAAATTCCATAAATATTTAAACTAGAGTAAAAGGGCAAAAGAATCTTGTGCCCATCGTGGACATCTAAAATTAATAGTTCCATAATTTAATCACATGAAAGAAAAGATGCTTTATTCCACTCCTTAATCAACTTCCCCGATCTTCTTAGTAGTAATTAATTAATTAATTAATAAATGGATTCCTTCTCTCTTATACATGTGCTATATAAGATATATCTTCCAACTAATGATGATTTGTATAACTCGAAGTTAAATTCTTACTTTTCTTAAAAAGAAAAAAAAGAAGAAGTCAAATGCCTAATTGATGTCACCACCGGCTTAAGTTTCAATGAACCCATAATGATGTGATCATAATGCAAGGTAATCACACACTTGTCATCTTAATTTGGTACTTGATGCACCTACTCACATCTTTCTTGTTCTTCACATTAAGGTTTCAAAGGGTTAATTTCAACTAATTTACCACATGGATTATAATATTTTTTCAATTTATTACCAAACTCTATTTTGCGGTTTGTAATTTATCTATAAACCCTTTTGGCAGAGAAAATGATGGAAGTGGAAATAATGATATAACACCATCATTCTATTCTCTATTAATTACCCCCTAAAATAATTAAAAGATCATAAAACATGATAAAAAAATTATTACTTAATTAATTAGACTTTATTTAAATTTTACAGGCCAATTAAAAACAAAATAGTGTCACTTTCACAAACGAGGACCAAGGAAAATAGTTCATGATAAATTGTAAAATCTATAATTTTGATTGCGATAAAATGAATAATTTTATGCTAAATCAAAACAATAGAGTAAATTGAAATTACTTTTTTTAAAGTGGTGTCTAATTGTTTGACATTGTCATGCAAACCTCTCATATGTTTTAAAACTTTATAATATAATTACATTGAACTCTTTTATTTTGTAAATTGGCTTTATTGTTTGGTACCTAAAAGAAGCACAAAAAAAGTCAATCGTGATAGCCTTATATATTCTGAGTTCTTGACAACACATCTTACCACTATACATGATGAGGTGTTGGTTGCCATTAAAGAAAAGGATTTCATACGATATCTATCTCCTATGAAGAGTGGCATGCGTTGAGTTTCCCGAAACACATACATGCAACGAAAAAAAATAAATTTAAAATATATTGAGATACCAAGGATCCCGTTAGACAAATTTAGAGTTGTTTAGGGTTTATGCAAAGATTACTTGAAGATTATATATTCTTTTCAACTTTAAATGTTTGCTTCAAGGCTAGGTTGTCGCAAATCACAAGTCGTCCAAGTGTCCAACCTCTAACAGTAATCTACACGAACCACCAGTGAGAAATCAATGATTGTTATACCTTAAAGTGCTAGTTTTTTTTTATGTGTGTTTTATGTGTTTACGTACTGTAATTTTCTCACCTTATCTTCTCCCCAGGAAATAAAAGGTATAATGTTCTATTTATAGAGAAACTTAAAAACCATATATATGATAAAATATCAAGTTGTCCCTTAAATAATATATGTGATATTATTTTAGGATAATTTTAGAAGTGTATTCAATCAAGTCCCTACTTGATTTTTCTAGGTCTGAAATTATAATCTCCCGTATTAATTACATTCTAGTCTTCCATTTCTAAAATTTATTTACAATCAAGTCATACTTGATTAATCATTCCATTTTAATTTCTGACCAATGATTCTTAAATGAGTGACCCATTAGGTCCTCTAATAAGTTAACCAAAATATAAATCATAAAATAAGATTAAATAAATTAAACAAGTTCATTTATTATCAATTCAATAATTGATTGATTTATACCTGAAGATTAAGTACAATGTCTAGCAACCTATCATGATCCTTCAAACATTAAGAAAGTCTTAAGTGGTTTGACTTAACCTTTCAATGGTCACTTTTTCAATGTAATTATTATCCTTTCATCATGAATGTTTTGATTTAGACATTAAAGTATTTCTACTTTGCTAACTCATGTTAGTTCTCAATAAGAAACTCTTTTCAAAACTCATTCCACCTTGGCCAATAATTTCATAATCAATACTATTTGAGAACATATGAAATATTTTCCCCAATTCACCTAAGATGATGAATCCTCTATTGATTATTCACGAGAGCCTTTCCATAGACATAAGTGATCTCTCCATATAAAATTCTCTTGTGGGTCAGTTCAGTGTACATGTCATCTGACAAGCACCTGCATATTAGTTCCAGGTATTCCTTATACCTCAGTTTATGAGAGCAACTACTTCCTTTCATAAAGAAGAGAATATAATATGCATCGGTCTCAACAAATCTAATTAATGTACAATATTAATAGAACATTGACTAGGAACATTTAGAAACAATGCTTTGTTGCAATATAAATCTCATAATTATAATAACTTTATAATTTCATTTGCAAAGTATTTTTGTCTCAAGAACTTTATCTTTACTTTGGATTCATTAATCAAATACAAAATAAATATTAAATATAAAGAAAGCCTTTATTAATAATAAATATGCTCTACTTGAATAAAATCAGTACTACGTGTAACCAACTGATTGGCTACATGACATATTCACTAACAATATGAACATAAAAAACCTTAACAAGTTTTTTCATTTTCATCACGACCACAGTAATGATAATGAGGAATGTCATGCTATAAAAAAAGATAGAAAATTGATCTCTAGAGGATATCTCCAACAATTTATAAGTAAAATAAATACAACTCAAATAAGAAAGGAAACATTCCCACGATGCATTACAGAAGATAAGAAAATTTTAGAAATTTATCTAAATTATCTTCTAAACTTTTTAATAGAAGTAATAATATTTCTCTATGTCTCCAAACAAGTCTCGTATCTCTAATAAAATCTTCATAATGCGATCTTTATATCTCCATTGAATTTTTTAAGTCTTCGTGACCATTTATCTTTAGGTCTTTGTGACCACTTATCTTCAAAAAGATCAGGGATGCTTCTCTAAATCTCTAGGGTATTTTTCTCTAAATGTAATTTGCAGTTGTGAACGCATACTCAAACCATATTTTTTTTTTTTTACTTTTATACTCATCTTCTTATATTATTAATAGACTGCATCTCCTAATATTTCTTGCATTTGGGACATTTCTTTTAATAGGTTATACAAGAAGGATAAATAAGTGTGGTAACATGTATAAATACAATATTTTTTTTTTATCTCCTTCTACTTTTATTGTTAATTCTTTCAAACATGATAGTTTAAAAGACTTAGGGGCAAATGATGGTATATTAAAAAAGAACCCAAAATGGCCTAATTAAGGCTATTAAAATAGGGCCTAATCAAACCCCTCTAAATCCCAACCAAGGCTACTTGTTAATGGCCTAAACGAGGCATAGATTAAGGGAGAATAAGAAAGGATGAAGAAGGGAGGAGTAAAGAAGAAAAGGGGTAGGCCTAAACCTAACCCATTAGACCAAACCAATGCCAAGAGAGAAGAAAAAAAGGAAAGAAGGAAAAGAAATGGGCAACCCAAATGAGCCTAAGGTTGGCCCAACAAAGACTAGGAAAGAAGGAAAATAAAAAGATAGGGCAACCTAATAGACCAAATTAAAACCAAAAGTCCAGTTAAGATTGAGAAAGAATGAAGGAGGAGAAGAAAAAGGGCTCCCTCAATCAGACCCTCTACATGCAAGCGTAATCGACCAGTGCAACCACGGGCAAAAAAAAAAAAAAAAAAAGAAAGAAGAAAAAGGTTAGCAACCCAACCTTGGTCAAATAAAACCTCATCCTAAACCCAACCAGAGGTGGAGGAAAGAATGAAAGTAGAAAAATGGCTAGCCCAACCCTGGCCCAACAAAACCCTACACATAGCTTGTAACGGTCATCCTATTTCACCAATTACAACCTCTCCCAAATTGTCTTAGGCTATTCTTTCTACCAATTATTATCCCTAATCTTGAATCATGTGCTAACACTCTCAGCCTGCAATAACCACCATCTCTCATGCGTAACTACCTTTCTCAAACTATTTTAAACTAACCTTTACACGAATGACTATCTCTAAGCCTAAATTTGCACCAATTCTTTCAGCCTGGCCACCCTTTTCAATAATAGTTTACTCTCAAGCACCAATATATCCCCTAATGGAAAGAGTGACACAACAACCGATGATTCAACTTTCTAGTGAATCAAATATTTCTCATCATTTATGTCTGCTAAACAAGTAAGCTTATGTGATCTGAGGTATTTATAAACACCATAAGTCATTAGGTAAAAAGTTTAAACAAGCTCACTTGACTCCACATACATCATTGTTTCCCATGCCATATATTCTCCCTTCACACACATTTCACCCTTTTACATTTACTAATTTAAGCATTGGAGTTCTTTTATTCTAAAAGAGGACTTATTTTACAGGTCAATCACAACCCAAGATGTAGAATTTGAAAGCTTGGATCTAATCTGGAATTTTCACAACTTCATCAATTATGAAGATGCCATATTCCTCTTCTTTCTTTAACGAATTTATCATAACTTTGAATGACAAATATGAAGATAGATCAATTTTTTTTAAAATCAATCTCAAATCAAGTGATGTGACTACTAATTGAGAAATATTAAGATAATTGCAAATAAGTGTTTTTGGTTAATTTGATTTGGTTGTCATAAAATGATTATAAGAATAAAAGTAGTGTGATAATTAGATGGAATGAAATAAGAGATGAGATTGAAAGTTTAATTAGGGTTTGATAGGTGATCCTTTTCTTTTTCTTTTTTCTTTTTTGAAGAAGTTAGGAATTTAAAGGGGAAAGGTTGAGATGTATAAGTGATTTGATACTAGGCAGTTGACTCATAAAATGACGTATCTTATTTGATAAATAAAATTAAACAATTTTATTTTAATATATAAGATTTAAAAATACTCTACTTTTGAAAAAAAAAACTCCAAAAGTAACACAAAATACATTCATGTCATATATTGCATTTTATTTTAAAATTATACTGTTATAAAAGTTTCTATGATTATTTAAAGATATTATAATTATAAATACTCTTAAGTTAAACTATTAAATATTTTTATTTATTATATTGTAATAATGTATCTTACTATTCACTAACTTAAATAAATAAGATTTAACAGTTTAAATAAAAAAGAATTACAACTTGAGAAATACATTGTTACGTTAAATTAAAAAAAGATATGAATAATTAAATAAATAAATTCCTTGTCACCTTAGATAAGAAAAAAATTATTTAAGTTTTAAAGAAACCTTTTTTAAATGATTATGAAATAATAAGTATTTACACTTATTGCATCACACTACTAGATTTAACAATTTTACCAATGAAAATTTCTATCAGTATTTACACTCACGGTCTGTTGGAACGTATATTACCTATGGGTTCACGGACCGAAACAGTCCATCAAAAAAACTCTCGTCGGTAATTTATGGTTTATTGGTGAGTCTGTCGATAATAAATATACCAATCGATTTAAAGACGGACAAAGAGCGCCAAAAAAACATTACTCGTTTCATTCCGTCGGTATCTCAATCGGTAAATTTAACATATCACTGACAAGAAAACCATGTGTAATGCTATCACTGTTTTTTTTTGTCCGTCGGAATTTCTATAAACAAATATAACATATCACTAACAGAATATCATTTGTAATTTTGTAGGTGAGTTAACAGTAGCAGTGATATTTGCAGTAATTCTTTTCCAACTCTCTCTCTAGAATATACCAACGGAGTTGTTCTATTGGTAACCCCGTCAGTAATATTTTAAAAATATATTTTTTAAGAAAACATATTGAATAGAAGTAGAAAAATAATTAAAATAATATAAAAATAAAATATTTATTACAAATTTAAACATTTATACGTTCAAATACAATAAATCTAAAATAGAAGCGGCGCTAGAGGAAGATGATGATTGTCATAGGGACCATGTGGCCAATTAGGGGGTGCACATGTACCATCCATTTGTGATCTCATCTCCATTACCAATTGATGGAGTTATTCATAATTAGCAGTTAGTCGTTCATATTTGTCATTAAGATTGGTAATTTGAGCCTATACTTGTTGATTTAACATCACTGCGAACTCTAGAGTTTGAGTGCTCAGAATCGATTGTGAGCATACAACGGTTGAAACACTACGAGCCGTCCGCAAGTTCACGACTAAAGTGTTAGGGAGTCAGTACACCTGATTTCTATCAGGTCCACTAAATGATCCTGCCTCTAACCATAAATCTGGATCGAGATATGGATGGGTTGAATGATCGTCCTCTTATTTCTCTTTCAACTAGCTGTTATATGTATCTTTGGAAAAAAAAAATCATCAAATTCAAGGAAATAATAATTTAAGAAAAAAAAGGTTGAAAACCAACGCACCATAAAGTGTTGAACTCGACTATCCATAAACTATTGCACCTCTTTTTGACGGTCATCACTCTGGATCATGAGTTGATGCATGTGCCTCAAGTGTCTATTCTTGATCGGCACTTAATGACTCGTGGTTTTCAACACCGCTACTAGAAGAACTAGCAGTGATCCTGTCATTACAACTTGCAATAGACTTTCTCCCGGGCATCTACACAAATTAACTGATAAAAAAAATTAAACAATTCCTATTAAAAAACAAAATTCGGTAGCGCCTCCCTTATACGAGTGACTACCCAAAATTTTTAAACCGACAAATACACAACATATATGCCACAAGCTAGTTGATTTTATTTAATTTCTTCTAAAAATTAGCATAATTCATTTTCTACATGATAATATTTTTAGTCCTAAATTTACAAAAAAAATTCTAAATTGAAAAAAATTCAAAATAATAATTAAAATTAATCCTACACAATTAATCGAAATTTAACAACAAAATTGAAAAAGAAAAAACTAAAATTCAACAAATAATTCAAAAATTATTACAATAACAACTAAAATCCAACACAATTATTTATAAGTGATAATATTTTTAATCCTAAATTTACAAAAAAATTATTCGAAATGGTTTAATTTCTTCGGTAATTTCTACTGTAAAAGTTACATGTCATCGTATTATATGACTTTTTTTTCATTCTTTATTTTTTCATTGTGATTTTCTCGGTATATACTAAGAGGATTTTTCTATTGATGTTTACCAATGGATATATGGATAAACAATTCTGTTAGTCAAGGACATTACAATATACATATGGAAAAATTTCATCGAAGTTTCCGTTTGTATTTGATGATCTTCTAGTTGTGTTATAAATACCATCTTATCAATTAATCAATATCAATCATCAATATATAATAGTAAAAGAGTTTCAGCGTAGAAATTTTCTAATTTCAATTTCAATCAATAAGAAAAATTAAACATCCATATCAAGTTGCAAAAATGTTATAATAGTTATAAATGATTTGGGTTAAGTCTTTTTTTTTTAGGTATGAGATATATTGCTAATTCTATTTAAATCCAATAAAAACAATAAAAACAGGCATATATAATTATAATAGCTACGACAACACACAAACAAGATTACAACAACATAGTTAAATCACCAAAAAATTAATTATAAATAATTAAATATTGACCAATCAAAATTATTTCAAATCTACAGCATGAGAATATACACTAGTTATTTTATAAATTTAAAGATAATATAATTATAATGTCTCGAATTCTATATATATATATATATTTTGTGCGTGTGTGAACATGATCATGCAATTGAAAAGAAAAAAAAATTAAGTTAAACATGAAAAGTATATAAAAAAAAATCCATGATTGTTTTTAAAATGACATAACTTTACATGTTAATCTATACCTTAGAAGTAACTAAATATTTGTTTTATATTGCGATAAGTTTTGCAATTATTATTTAAAAATATTAAAAACAAAATTTATAAATTATAATTTTATTGTAATCAAGATTAGAAAGT
>Ga0307514_10004544_pt1 | contig 12747 bp, 3 predicted proteins | sample 16_EM_MG_FD_203088 | JGI IMG/M metagenome (GOLD analysis project Ga0307514, IMG submission 203088) | Populus trichocarpa ectomycorrhiza microbial communities from riparian zone in the Pacific Northwest, United States - 16_EM | ecosystem: Host-associated > Plants > Roots > Unclassified | place...
TTTCTTCTCATTTCTATTTTTGCCACTCAACTCTTCTTTTTACTTAATTCTCACCTTAACATCTTATATTTTATTCTATTGTATCCAATTACAATACTTTGAATCCTTTTATTTAATCTATTCGGTACTTTATTTATTTTACTCAGATTATAATTTAGCGGGTTTTCACACTCTTGGCCCTCCATAATTTAATGATTGATCAACCAAACATCCTAATTTAAAGGAACATTATTAACAAAACATTAAAGGGTGGCTAAATTGAGCCACACCTACAAAATTTATTAGAATAGTATTTTATGTTTTGAGTTTTGTTTTTCAATTTCACCCTCCACCAATCCAATTTTTTTTTTGTAAAAATTGTATTCTTTAATATTAGGTTGTTTTAGAAATTAAGCTTGGCAAAAAAAAATTATTTCCTTTATGTTCTGTTATATATCTATCTTATGAATTTAGTTTTTTTTCTCAATTTCAACCTTCAATATTAGATATATTAGAAATGAGATTTTGTTTTTTTTATTGCTTTATATGAATATATCTCAATCTTATAACTCAGATTGAAATTTTAACGGGTTAACCCGAGTTGACTTGAGTCATTTTTTTGGGCTATTTTTCTAATTGATTTTGTTTTTTTATTTCATCAGGTTGGCTCTATTCATATTTTGGGTTCTTTTTTAATTGAATATTTTTAAAATTGAGCTTAATAATTTTCTTCAATTTGTTTTCTATAGAGTTATCATGATTCCATAACCTGAGTCATGATTTGGTAGATTAACCTGGGTTAACTTGATTTATTTTTTGGGTTATTTTTTAATTGAACATCTTTTTTTTTTTATTTCAACTTCCAACAACTCAATCTTGTTCTTTTTATTTAGTTTTTTTTATTTCATCCTTCAATATTAGATTATTCAGGAATTGGACTTCGTAATTTTTTCTTTTTTTATGTAAAATTACCCTGAACTCATGGATTTAGTTTTTTTTTTCTCTCAATTTCAACCTTCAACATTGTATATGTTAGAAATTGAGCGTTGTCATTTTTTTATTTGATTTTTATAAAGTTATTTTGGTCATATAACTCAGGTCGCAAGTTTAATAAGTTAGCCCATGTTGACTTGTTTTTGTTTTTATCTTTTTTTTAATTTATTTTTTTTATTTCATCATTCAACATTAAGTTGGTTGTAAATTGAACTTCATAAATTTTTTTATATTTACTTTTCATTGGATTATCCTAATCTCATTACTCGATTTATTATTAGTTTGACAAGTTAATTCAGGTAAGAAAAATTAATTTAATATATTTTTTTTAATTTCATCCTTCAATATTATATTGATTAAAAATTCACTTTCATAATTTATTTTGATTTGTTTTTTATAAAATTATTAAAATGTCATAGTTAAGTTTAAAAATTTAACAGATTAAATTGGATCAAACTAATATATCATTATATTGATGTTTTTTTTTTAAATATAGCTCAATATTGAATTTATGATTAATTTTTTATTATTATTATAAAACGAGTTAGAAATATTTGGATATCTTTTTACAAAAAAAAAAAAAAAAAATTGATCTAAACCACATCACAACATGGTCCAATAATCTAATTTATTCCTGAATTCACACAAAGTCGTTTATGTGCATATAAATACCAAACTTCTTTGAATATATATATAAAAAAATACAATTATCTTGATGCAAAACAAACCCAACTGGCATTTTGCTTTAGAGATGGCAAACTTGATTCAAGCTAGCATAGCATAGATGATCATGAATACATATATTTTAAGAAAACAAGAAAGGAATCAAGAAGAAAGATCAAAAATATAAATCACTGTCACCGTCCCCAAACCATTATTTCGCAGCAAAATCATTAATGCTAGTTTATGGCCAGATGCAAGCCCAAACCAAAAAACAGCATTCTCAAACCACAATCTTGAGACGGGATCTACAGGCCCTGATCAAGGAGGTAATCACCCAACCTCTCAACTATCATGTTACACTGTCCTGGAGTCAATGGCTCATCATAAATACCAAAAATAAGAGCTTGGGCGGTTTTCTTCACAGTGATGCCACCAGAACCCTGAAAAATGCATGACGCAACAACGTTGAGATGTGAAAGATGAAGTTACTTCCCCTGATCATAGCACATGTTTAATAACATTCAAGAATTTCAATCCAATTTGTCCTTACAAATTGGTGTCTGCAAGCCACAGCTAAACCAGATTAGGTCAGCCTTCAATATTTCTAGAATTTTGAATAAAGACTGGGAAAATACGACCAAAGTAGTGAGGACTTGCATAGGTAGTCAAAAAAGTAAATTCTATTAGATTTAGTATTTATTCATTCAAGGGGTTGGAGTAATGAATTTCAAGACAATGAGTTAACGGAGGGAAAGTTCTTAACATCATCAATAGCAGAAAAGCATTACGAACAGTCTTTATGGAACGAATCCTTGAGTTAAGAAAATGGAAAGTGAAAAGATCAAACCCTATAAGCACATTAATCATGATAAAGCAACAAGCATAAACTTAAAGATTTGTACGAATTATTTTAAGCATTAAATACGATTAAAGATTCAAAGTAGAAGGCCTTTATCTTGGGACACCAGCATTACCCTCTTTGTCATGTGTTACACAATAACATTCCACAACTTAAAGCATCCTCGTAGAGTTGACACCAAACCATGTCATCCATTAAATGACTACACAATTGTCACTACTTTAAATGGCTAAATCTAAGCAACAATATGAATCATGCTAAATCACGGCAAGTATGAAAGAAAAAATAATATCAATTACTGAATTATCTCATGGTGAATGAGAACCTAGCATTAGAAATGAGAAATAATGTCGTACCTTCTTTCCACGAATCACAGCTCCAGGCTCTCCCTGGATCACCATGTACTTTGTGCCACCAATGTGCAACCCAGTTGGGGCTAGAGATCCAGGTTCATCAAAATCTTTCATGATGGCAGAAATCTCCTCAGGCTTATACTATAAACAACCAGTGATAAATCTTTAGGTCAATGACACATGAAACAGGAAAAGAAAACTGACGATACCACTCCAACTTATCAACTAGTTGAAACCATATCCAGCAAGAAAAGGGCATTCGACAACAGAAGAAATAGTGACAATAAATTCAAAAGAATAGCACAATCGAAACTCCGTATTCACATTACAAACAATGGTTAAAGAATTAATAAAATGATAACAAAATGTTTTTTGCAGGTCCAATCGCACACCATTAAATACAAGCTCAGAAAAATCATAGAAAAGAGAGAGAGAGAGAGAGAGACACCACATAGCATATCAGCTAACATTCTCACTGCATGGAAATGTTCATACACAACAAATCAGAACAAAGATTCAAATCATCCTTTTAAGAATGACATGAAAAGCAAAACCAGGTCGACAATCCATTTAACTCTGACAACGCGCATCCACTTACAATATATACATTATTATCATAAACCATTTCCTACAGGTAATGGGGCGCTTTTCATATCCTTAAAAGTCAGAGCCAATCACAAACTGATGGCCAAATGCAGCATTTTACAAAAAAAAAAAATCCATCTTTAAACAATTAACCGATTTAGTTCTCTCGAATCAAGAAAACCAAGAACATAGAAAGAAAGGTTAATAATAATATTGAATGACAACAAAAGCATCACATTTCAATAGTTGATTGCAATTTGCAACAAAAAAGGATTAAAAAAAAACTAAACTAAATCTCTCAAAAATTTAAAACTAGAAAAAGCCAGATCCTTAAATAATCCATCATTCCTAGTTAAATCAAACACAACAACCAATGAACGAGAAACAAAGGAAGGAAATAATTGTGATTAAATAAGAGTAATGAATCAGATCCGATAAAATCTCAATCTAAATTATATTGAGACAGACAACACAATTTAACAAAACAAAACAGATCAAGAAAAGACCACCTGAGGGAAAGTGGCGCTCTGAGCCCACACACTGCCATCTTGGCCGATGATGGCGGCAGCCGTCAGATGGTTACCCTCGATGTCGCACATCAGGTGATCATCAACGTATGTTTGCCACGACATTTTCGATCAACAAATAACTACCGTTGATTTCTTCTTTCTTTTGTTTTTCCTTCCGAATTTTTCTCCCTTATGTTTTAGCTTCTCTTCTATTTTGGAAGTTTTTGGTTCAAAGAAGGGAGGTATTTATAGTGCTTTCAAAGCGAGACAAGGAAAGAGAGCATAATTAGTGGGCCCCAAATCAAGGGTGTGATTGCTTTTGTGGTGACTTGCTTTCTCATTGAATCTCCTCCCTACATTTCTACATGATTCAATGAGTGCCATTCACGTTCTCCTCCTTCTCACTCGCTTTTTTTTTTTAATTATTATTTCTTTTATGGAAAACTCGCACCATATGAAGACACGTGGTGGTATATTCTTCACCAGCCAGTTCATAACTCCACGTGGCAACTTCCAGGTCTAGTAAAATATCTGGTTGCATATAAAAGAAAATTACAGATGTGAGAATGTTCTCCGATGGAGGGGGGCGGCATTATCATCCGTCTTTGATACCATTACACTCCTCTCTCTCTCCCCGTGTGTGTGTGTCACTGATTTGATGTGTAGAAAAAAAAGAGGCAGCTGTGACCTGCGCTGCCGCTTAAACTGTGCTATTTTGAGAAATACTTTTCCCCAATGTGGAAAAAAACTCGTAAAAACACAAATATTTTGGCAGCGGTGAGTCTGACTCTGACCACCCAGCCTTCCTTTCCTCCAGGCCACCTTTTTTTTGTGACTAAAATTGTGACATGTCAAAGGGTGAAAAGCTCAGGCAGGTATTGTCAGATTGCATCACCTTATTTGCGGTGTCATATGCTTTTCAGCTAATTTAATTTATGATCCTGATCGAGTCAACATGATTTCCAAGGATTACTCGGTCCATGACTAAGTTTAGAATGGAATAAAAACACATCACAACGTAACTCAAACAAATCCTGAATATATATTATGTCACAAGGTTGAACAGAGCTTTCTCCTTTGGATGCTTGAAACCACACCAAAATTCATATGCTCAGAAGTCTCGTGTCTCAAGCAATCTTGATTCTCATGTAAATAAAATGAAGAATCAAATATCCATTTCCTTGAGCTCACATAATTTTCTGCAGCATCTTTCAATCAAGAAAATATTGCATAATAGTCAATATTACAAAAAGGGAATTACCAAAAAGCAGCACTTGCTGTATGTCTATGGAGCCTGAAAATTCCCAAGTGCACTTGACAACGACCAGTGCAAATACGATCCAGTTTGCTAAACTTGCAAACTGCTTAACAGAGAAAGACACATCAATGTTCTCGGCAAGGCAACTAATATACAGCCTCATCTGCAAGATTACAAAGTATTAGCATCTGCCAAGAAAAAAAAGAAGAAAAAGTTGTGTACCATCAACAGAAGTGGGTGAAACTATTCAAGTTTGAGAAAAGGTGCATACCAGCATTGTCATCCTCCATGTTATAATCGTCTTCATCATCATCAAAATCAATGTTCTGCGAGATCATAGAGTGGATAACAGTTTGTTAAAACATTTACTTGCCAACATATAAGTTTATCATGAAGCCTTTTAAGAATGCACAAGTTAGGAGTGTATAGTGTCACATACAAAAACATTAGCCCCTCTAACAAACATCAAGAAGCTTTTTACTGATGCACAAGCCTATTTGAACTGATCTCTTACATTATTTCATATTAAACTAGAATCCACACAGAATCGTAATATTTCCCATCTCATAATATATGCTCAACTTAAGATAGCTAATGAGTGAACTTTAGTTGTACAAATTAGCAACTTAAATATTATATTTTTCAACAAAATTTCTCATAGTGCTACTTAATTGGAGTTCCTGCAGGCAACTGGGAGGTTGCAAATGTCCAACCAACGGCACGCTACATCTGCTCCAATTAAACAAATTCATTAAAGATGCTAGAGCGCTGTCTACACATAAAACAAGGCCACCTATTTGTAGAAGCTGATTCAAAAACTAAACTCTCAAACTTTTCCAATGTTATGTTATTTTTTCAAAAGAGATGCAACACATATGTTATGTTATTTTCCAATCATTAAAAAACTAGCTGGAGACTCCCTTATTATGAGCCACATATAGCGATTATCCATTTAAATTCTTTAGATCATGCAATCATTTAACTTGACAATCATGGAGACAGTCTTCGTCAGAGAGTCCATCTCAATGGAATTAATTTACAGGCCGGAATGGAATACCTTCCATAAAAAAATCTTGTTCAAACGGAGTCTCAATTTTCCTAGTACCATTTACATCTATTTCTTGACCATTCTTGGTGATGGCATAATAAGTTGCCTATATGGCATAGAAATGAGATGTTATTATATCATGGGGATAGCTGAGGCTGACAAAGAATGCTACAATCCTGAATCATCAAAGCTACTCAAGAGCAAGAAAAAAGCTGATGCAAAATCAATAGATATACACAGGACCCTGTGTTTGCTGAGGGAACCTGATTATAATCTCCATCATCATATTCATCATCAGGTTCTTCTAGTTCTTCATCTTCATCTTCCTCGTCTTCGTCTTCTTTCTTTTCCATTTGAACCTTTTCAGCTTGGCCCTAAATGCATGAAAGGATCACCAACTGACCAACAAATTACCACATAAAGGCAAACAATGGCATGTGGTATAAAAACTTCTGATTTTAACTCAAAAAACGAAGGAGAATTAAACAAGAAAAAAACTTAATTCTATAGGGGCTTCATGTAAATTGTCAGAAGTATTAGTTGCAGTCACTTTTGACCAAATAGTGTAGGTAGCAGGTTGGCAGATGATTGAAGGTTTTTACCTCATACATCAATTCACGCTTCTCATAATCATCCAACTTCCTCAAGTCTGTAACACAAGCATCTAAATCAATTTGAATAAAGATTTGAAGAACAAAAGCATCTCAAACATATCTAACTTCAGCAGGTCTATCATACAAACATCTAAATCAGTTTAAATAGATACTCAACAACTCTTCTAGCTGTACGAAGTGCTGAGTGTGGGTAATTCTAAAGAACAGATGTCACTCACTGACAAGGTAGCAAATCATAAATTACCCAATCAGATTGTGTAAAGCATAGGCAACCCATCAAAATCACTAGCCAAGGAAAAATATTTCTTCAAATTATGACGACCAGCAGGTGTGATCAAAATTAATAATTTATATTTAGTTGTTTATATCATTCATTAGAATTCCTAAATATATAAAATCAAGCTCAAACAACTCATAAAGCCAAGAAAACCCAACTTCAGCCACAAACAAATTAAATAGTGGGTGACATGTTTTCTTCTCAATAAACAATTATTTCAAAGCTTGTATGAAATAATAGGATGACTGTATAATTGTGGTGCAACTTAATATTATCCATCTCCTGACTATGGTTGAATAAAATCCAAGGACCAAGAAAGTTTTCCAAAATTGTAACGCTTTACATGTTTGGCTATCCTTCCATGAATCATCTTCAACGGCACTGCTGTCTACTTGACAGCTTGTAGATATATCATAAATGCATATTGTCAAGGAATCTAGTGGATCATAAATAAGAAACAAGAACAATCCGAGTGCTTCAAAAGAAGCTGTCTGCATAACAGCTAACAAGGTCCAGATATATGTGAAACAGAGAAAAATATGAAATACAGTTTGTATGAGAATAAAAGAATAGCCAACTATGCCTTATTCCCCAATCTAAAGAATTATCTGTCAATATTAGATCCAGTATATATCTAATATAAGTGAGATAGACAATAATGTTTCTCAAAAAAAACAAAACCCACAATACTGATGTCAATTTCACTTATTGTAGCTACCGTAGAAATGAGCCTCCCAACCGATCCCCCAGGAGGGCGGCCTTATCTGCATGAGGGATCAGATCCTCTATCCATCTTTCTAATAGATTTATAAGCATGCCTTGAGTGCATGAGATGAATTTAGACTTTGCAGTTTTTCTCATTTGGAAAGGGAGTTTAGATTAAGGCCACATCCACGAACAACTATGAGAGTAAATAAAGTAAGACCAAATCACATCTCACCTGCTGTCCACTTCACTTTTTTGTTTGGCCGCTTCCTATTTAAACCTGATTATCGTTGCATAAAGAACCTCTTAGCATGATTAGAAGCACCATTGAACAGAGAGGGGAAAACTTATAAACATGCATAATACACGCATTGCTCTCATATTTTGTAATTTCAGATTGCAAACCTCCAATCAGTTCTTTAGGAAAATTTTTTGACGTGAGCTGTAAGAATTGGTCGAGTGAATCACGTTCTGATGTGATCCTTGGCTTCCCCCTGTCTGAAAATCTTTCTATGTCCATGCTCTGGATCTCTGATATCACATTCAGAGGAAATGAAAATTTGTAAAGCATCATAGATTAGGCCACTTAATGTCTTGGAACATTGTTGGCAGAAAAACACCGCCCAGTTGGTGTGCACAAGGTAGAGGACTAAAATTATGACTACATTGCTAAATACTCTCTAATAAAAGTGACGCATAAAGTTAAACATTCTTGTCTGAAATATACAACAATTAAGATTAAACACTTGAGGTTGGACCAGCAAGAAGTTTTTTTTTTTCCTAATTTCATACAAATGTGAAGCTGTGGATCTTAATTTTAAAAGTACAATATTCATTAATACTAGGCACATTGTCCTCTAACTGGGTTTGAAGATAAGCTTTTCAGCACAACATATTTGAAATATTTTCAATATGCTATGCAGGTAGAGGCTTGATGCTAATTGATTTTTTAAGAGTTTGTCCCTAAACTATTAGCCAGTCAGCTACCCAAAAAAAATAATAGTTCATGAACTTGATTGATCAATCTCAATATACCACAACCGTGATACTTCCAGGGAAAAACTGCCAAGAGATCAATGATAATGGGAAAGAACTAAAGAAAAAAAGGTAATATGATGGTGTCAAAGATGTAAGAAATTGAACAGTGTCCAAAGTATTTAGCTAAATCAGGTTCTTGTTTGATATCCTAACCTTTTTGCGTATAGTAATGATAATAGTGAATCAAGAAACCAGAAGTAATTTTAGCTTCCAATTTTAAGACATGTGATCTGTTCTCATAATCGAAATTGGTTATAAGAAATATGTAAGGAATTAATTCATTCAACAAGAAAAGGGGAGAGGAATTTGAGTCCCAAATGTTCTTTGCAAACTACACTGGTTTTACAAACCAGTGCTATCAACCACTCAGCAACCTCTCAGGAATAAATGTGTGTGTGTGTGTATTTCTTCTTCTTCTGCCTAATTGAAGTTCGAACATTTGAAAGAAAGGAGAAAAAATAAAACTCCATCTGTACCGACTAAAAGGTAAACCATACACAATTTACAGCAAATACGCAACAAAAGAAGTGAATGAGAATAATAACACATCAGTAATATCTTGTCCAAACCCATATCCTCAAGCAAAAAGGAAAAATCTCTTATTTCTATGATTGACCTACTTATTTGGGAAACAAGATACTAAAAAAGTGGTCTAAGAGTTCCATGCTTACCCTTTGAAACAATCTCCTCAAGATAACAAGGAGAGGATTTGAAATAGTTTGTCAACCTTGAATTCCAAACAACTAATGCCCTTTCCTCCTTCACATTTTTGGGATCAGGTAATTCAATTTCCTGGAATAGCAAAATTTTCTTTTTCAGGGAAAACAACATAAAGAAAGACATCCCATTACATTTCTCTATCGAATAATAGCAATCGATGCATTTTGCATTGAAACTACAAACATTGGAAAACAGAAACACAAGATAGATGCCTTACAAACCAAAACATAAACAGTACAAGGATATTTTTTAAGAGAAAAATTGCAATATTCACAAAAGATAAGTTCATTTCGTCTCCGTAGAAACACACCAACTCAACCATCATCTACTTCAAGAAACTCTGAATCATATGAATGATTTTTTTTTCCCGAATGAACTTCTAAGAAAAGTTTTAACCCGGCAAAAATGAACCCAGTACTTCCAAGTTCCTCTTTGGCCTGTCTTTCGTCTATTTAACAAATTCCATAAAAGAATCATTGCAACCATAGTTCGAAAGTTCACAAGTTTCAAAACCCATAAATTAAAAAAGAAATTACATAATTCAAACTAAACCGACTAAGTTTAAACTGCAAAATTATATCAAAAGAATTACTAGCAAAGAATAAATAACAAAAAAATAAAAATAAAGAGAAGACTGACATACAGGAAATAAATCAAAGGGCTCTTGCCTTGCATAGCTAAAACCACCACCGCCTCCAAATCGTCCTCTCCCTCTCCCTCTATAAGCCATCTCTGCACTTCACTATAGCTTTGTTTCCGAGAAGAAAGCGGTTAAAACTATTTCTAGTTGCTACACTAGAAAAGGAAATGACATGAGAAGTGCAGCAGGGTGGCTTGGCTGATCAGCCGCTCGCTCCCATCCACATTGTTATTGATTAATTATTAACAACAAAAACTAAAAAAATTTAGGTTTTTTTTTTTTTTTTTTTTTTTTGAGACCCTTTGTTAACTCTTAAAACTTAAAAGTGTGGTTTGTATTTCAAAGTTATTTTACCTTAGAAAAAAAAAAAAAAACCTATCTTCCATTCAAACATATTCTACTTTACCGCTTATTGTAAAATATTATTTATTAAAATAATATTTTTTAAAATTTTTTCATTAAATTTTTTTTAAAATAAATTTTATTTTTTAACATTAAATTTATTTTTTATTGAATTGTTCTATTCTCATTTTAACTTGGCTCAATATTTTTTTAATTGATTTTTTTTAATCAATATTTTTTTAATTTTATCATTTAATATTAGATTTATTTTTTATTAGATTATTTCACTCTCGTGACATGAGTTATCGATTTGACGGATTAACCTAGTTGACTCTAGTTTTCTTTTTCTTTTTCATAATAGATTTTTCTCCCTGATTTCATCCTTTAATATTAGGTTGATTGGAAATTAGACTTCATAATTTGTTTTGTTATTCTTTCTAATAGGTTATCCTAACGTCCCGACCCGAGAATTTTGTTTAACAGGTTAACCCGAGTTGACTCGAGTAGTTTTTTTGTGTTTTTTTAATTAATTTTTTTTCCAAATTTATAATTCAATATTGAGTTGGTTGGGAATTGAGTTTTATAATTTATTTTGATTTAATTTTTATGGGGTTATTCTAATCTCATGACCAAAGTCACAGGTTTTGGAATGTTAACCCATGTTAAATCAAGTTGTTCTTTTTTTTTTTTATCTATGAGGTTATTTCAGTCTCATAACCCTAGTCATATGTCCTTTAATATTGGATTTCATTTTTATTATGTTGTCTCAATCTCATAATCCTCGTTGTGAGTTTGACGAGTTAGCTTAATTGACTCTTTTTATTATTATTAATTAATTTTTTTTTCAATTTCATCATTTAATACTGTGTTTGATTGGGAATTAGGTTTCATGATTTGTTGTGATTTGCTTTTTATTATGTTACTCTAACATCATAACCCGAAAATGATGCTCAGTAGATTAACCTAGATTGACTCAAGTTGTTTTTTGTGTTATTTTTTTAATTGATTTTTTTTTTCAAATTTCATCATTCAACATTGGATCCGACAAGGTCAATTGGGAATTAAGCTTCGTAATTATTTCATTTTCTTAATATGGATTATCTCGGTCTTATTACTAGAATAACAAGTTTGGCAAGTTAACCTTAGTTAAATCAAGTTATTTTTTTCTTTTCTATGAGATTATCTTGATCTCATGACCTGGATCATAGGTTTGGCGAATTGAATCAGGTTGTCCTGTTATGTTCTTTTTTCATCACATCCTTCAATATTGGGCTGATTGATAATTGAGCTTCATAATTTGTTTCGATTTGCTTTCTATAGGGTTATCTCGATCTTATGATCTGAGTTGTTGGTTTGATAGGTTAACTCGAGTTGTTTTTTATTTTTTTAATTCATTTATTTTTTTCATTCCATCCTTCAACATTGAGTTGATTAAGAATTGAGCTTCATAATTTATTTTGATTTGTTTTCTACTGAGTTATCATGATCTTATAACTCAGGTCATGGATTTGACATGCTAACCTGAGTTGACCAAGTCAATCCAATATGCTGTCAGTCAAACTTACTAGTCATTCGAGTTGCTTTTGGTTTAATTTTTTATTTTTTCCACCATAAAAAAAATATTATCAATGTCTAAACAGTCTTTTATACATTTTAAATTTTTTTTTATTCGACTCGTAGTATAGCACATGTCAATGATCTAGTTTTAACATAAATAGCTAGAAAGTAATATCTCTCTAAAAAAAATACTCTTATAATGAGTCATAAATATTTTATTATTATTTTTTATTATCATTCAAAATATATATTATATGAATATTTAAGTTTATGTTATTTCATGTTGTTAATTGCTTTTAAATTATGTTAAAGAATTTTCTAATTTTCTAATGACATTTTTTAAAATTATTTTTTTTTATTATAGTAGAATTTAAAAATAAAATACATACTCTTAAATAAATAATTTAAATTTAAACAATGCATACTAATTAAAAACACTACTATTTCATTTAGCTAATATCTCCAGCATCTCATAATATTCAGTCAAATATGAAAGCATGCTTGTAATATTTATCAACATTATTCTCTCTTCATCTTTTTGTTGTTTCTATAAAATTTATTCTTTCATTATAACAATCTTGTCTTGATCTGTTCTTGCCTTGTCATG
>Ga0307514_10004545_pt1 | contig 12747 bp, 7 predicted proteins | sample 16_EM_MG_FD_203088 | JGI IMG/M metagenome (GOLD analysis project Ga0307514, IMG submission 203088) | Populus trichocarpa ectomycorrhiza microbial communities from riparian zone in the Pacific Northwest, United States - 16_EM | ecosystem: Host-associated > Plants > Roots > Unclassified | place...
GTCACACCTGTGCCACGCAACGGCCATTCCCATTACACCCTTTCCATTTCTCACCCTTTTTCGAATTTCCGTACCACATCATGAAAGGGTGTAACCTTGTACCTTAAGATTTTTTTTCGTCGTGACACCCTTTGCCACTTCATAGGGCTCCCAAATTACCCAAAGGTTCTCTTCCTGAGGTTCGCCGATAACCAAAAGATGGAACTCAATGGCTTGCAGTAAACTAGGGGTCTTCCAAGCGAAAGGCACCCTCAACCATCATCTCCCAAGTGCCAAATTATTAACGATATATTCTTAAAACCACAGCTTATGCTTGGTTCTGTATGATGAATTGGATTAGCTTCCGGTTCAGGGATTAAACCACACAAGCCGAGGCTATGATGTTGAGGAGATCTTGGAGACTAAGTGGAGGAGTCTGTGGCAAGATTAAATGATGCATAAATCAGTTTTTGACAATATTGTCGTAGGGCAAGAGCCACGCATATGCCCTTGCATTGCAACGGAAACAGCGCCTGCCTGAGCAAAATTTTGTATGATTTCTTTTACATCTGTTTAAACAGGGGCATCCAATTAAGAAACACGAACGAATGGAACCAGCGGTATGCTATGTACTGAGAGAGGTATTCACCCCGATAACTCCAGGTAAAATGAGAGGAAATGTAAGGGGGGTAGCGCAAGCGAATCCCGAGAACGGGTATTAAGTTTTCGAAGCCATATGAAAAGGGGAATAACTGAGGCAACAAAGCTGACCATCAAACTAAAATCTGTAACAAATAAAAGGATATTTTGATAGATGGTTCGGAAAATGGATGTAGGAAATCGGGGGGAAAAAAAATATGAGGTAGATGAATGATATATCCCAAACAAAACACCCAATGACTCTCCCGTTTTGTGTTATCAAACCCTCAAAAACCAACCCATGTGCTCATGCTCTTTGCCAGGTTTATGAACCGCTCATATAATCATGACAAATAAGAAATGATACTGCAAATAACAAGCAAAGAAATAAATGACGGAGGAAAGTAGTAGCAACCCACGAAATAAACAAACCGTGCAAACACTCTAGTCGAACCAAGTCGATGATGCAATAATCCCAGAAGCCTCTCAGAAGCAGAGGCCCAGTATCTACCCCCCACTACGGGCTACTTTTTGCCCGGTCCGAGAAAAAGGGAGATCGGTCTTCGTCGGGGAATTTATCGCCTGCCACCTCAATGTATCGAGGAGATTTCGTAAACTTAGGGACGGAATCCTGTACAGCATGTCAGGCATGATCTATCTTAGCAGTGATAAAATGTGCTTACCCCAGCCATCAGCTTGAAAACTTGCTGCTGTGCCCTCTCGAACAATGCAGCAACATCCTTTAAGCTGGCATACATGCTGTTGTCGTCTCTTGCAACCGCCCTGGTCATACGCGACGCCATATCCTGGCGAAGAGTGTGGTCGATATTCAATTCGCAAGGAGAACCTGGTGCAAGAAATGCATTATATAGGCCATATGCGGCAGCTAATGTTTCTCGAACTGCGTCAGGTCTTCTGGCATCAATGGCTTTGAAGTTTTTGTCGAATTCCACTACATCTAGATAGAATGACAAGTTTTCCTCGCAAACTGTTTCTCGCAGGTATTCCCGGAAAAGAAGTCGCAACGCGGCGTCATTAAGGATAGATGTCAGGCGTGTTGTATTTGTTTCTCGATCTGCGGATTCCAAGCGGGTCAGCCAGCGCCTTAAATAATTCATATCCGATAGATTCATGAGGATATGAATCACATCAATTACTGCTTCTTGGAGGTGACAAACCTCTAGGATCTCCATTTTGCTTCTCTCCACTCTGAACAACTCTGTCTGACTCTATCCACCCATTTATCCGCTCCCCTTTCTCGGTGAAGATGTATATTGCATTTTTCGATGCTTGGAAATCCCCCCCTCTAGGGTGTTGCTGGGTGTACACACGATCTTCCGACACGCATTGAATTAGGCCATACTGAATAAAGAGGCTGCAAATCTCCAATGTCTCCTTCCTTTCAACTGTTGTACAGCAATCCAACAACCAATCAACTGCATCCTTTCCGCTGAATGAATTCTTGACTGTCTTGTCAGGGATCTTCCTCGATGCTATCAACTTCACTCCTGTTACTCCATCTACATATTCTGACACAGAGTCGGAATCTGAAGACATGGAACTCCCTGCCTTAATATTCGGAGTGGATCCGGAGAACCGCCGGAAAATAACCTCAATTGTATTCCTATCATGAGATAGCTTATCCGTCTTAGGGTCTCGCTCTAGTATCACCAATCGCATAGTATTATATTGTGAGTGTAACAGCTTCAAAATATGATCTTGGTTGATTCCATTTCGTTGACAGAAGCGCTCGAGCACATGAATCCCCTTTGGAGTCAGTACCCAGGTGGATCCTTTTAGCGGAAAAACAGATACCGGCTTCCCATCAGCGTGCTCGATAAATCTTGCGTCCATGAACCTTTGGCACACAGACCTCGCCATTTCCTTGGCCATTGAAAATGTCGTGGTTGTGGTTGTTGTTACAATCCTACTTGGGTCCTTTGGGTCTGGCATTCTATTAGACTGGGAAAATTTGAGAGACCCCAGGTTTCCGATGGCCTCCTCGGAAGTGAAACTAAAAGCATATGTCTTAAATCTGACCCGGTGATTGTTCAGCGGCAAGCTGACCATTAGTGTAGAGAATAAATCTTTAAAATCCTTTGGAGCACGAGGTGTTTTAGCTCTATATTGTTCTCACATGCATGATGAATGATGAGCTCTCACCTTCGTAAACGGTCTATCATCTTCCGTCATGCGCAGAAGCCGTGACGATGTCTGATGCATCTTGTTGGTGGCCAGCTTGGGAAGTGCAGCCGGCGTGCCAGAGAGTCTGGGTACGAGAACAGGTCCTTTGTAGAGCTTGGATAGTCTCGCCAGTTCGTCCTGTGAGCCTACCGGCTCTACTACAGCAGACTTGATTTTATCTCCAGTAGTTTGGTCTGTAGACCTGGTATACTTGTGGCGGAATGGATTATGTATAGATGCCCTGGGGTCAGTTTTTGTTGCTGGGGGGTTGCTGAGGGTTGGGTGAAAGCCCGAGGAAGAAGTAGTCCGGCGTGAGACGGTGAATGTCCTCTCAGGCGCAAGCAAAGCAAGTGACAAAAAACGGTCAGCTCCACCACGTGGCGAGAGGAGTGGGTGGGCAGGAGTGGTGGTTGCGGAATGGCGGGGATTTGTAAGAAGGGGAGAGACAGACTGCTGAGGGTGTGGTGTGGAATTAGTACGGTTATGTAGTGGAGGAGGAGCGTTTGGAGAAAGCTCCTCGTTTGTGGGGCGAATTGCAGTCGGAACGGAATCTGGGATGACTGGGGAGGTGGAATCCGTCATGAAGGATGCAAGCCTAGCGTGGCGGTCAGGGATCTCCCGACCAGGCTACGCTGGGGGGGTGATGGGGGAGGATGTGAGGTGAGTGAGAGGGGATACGGGTGGGGGGGGCCTTCGCCGAGCAATGTTGCAAGGTGCCGGTAGTGGGCTGCCTAATTCCAGAGACTCAAAAAAAATGCAATAATGGTTCGTATGTAACCCCGTCAGGTGGATCTCGTGAAGCCGCGTCTTTCCGCCCTCTCTCTCTCCGCAGCAGCTGAAAGGGCGGGAGAATATCCCAAGGCTGCTGCTTGCCTACTGGTACAGGAAAGCAAGCGTGGGAAATATTCCTTCAGGGCTCGTCGCGCCTCCGAACCCCGCTGCGATTATGCGGCGAGCCCAAGAGGACTCTGCGGCGGCAGGCTTTGCCTCACCAAGATTGGTGCTTGGAGACTGTGCGGAGATTGGCGATGCCTGCCAATAATGAGTCTCCCGCTGCCACTGCAAGGTATGTAACTATTCAACGTGTGGTCAAAACTGATCAGCTAATGGATTAAAATAGAATTGGGCGCCGCAAAGAGTTATGACATAACGTCGATTTTCGCTGGGGCGTATACGGAGAGACGGCTACAAGCAGCCAACGTCGTGACGAAAAGGCGATTCTTGCGAACTGGCGGCCTAGGCAAGCAAATCATGAAGCAACTCGGCAAAGAAAGTTAAAAGAAAAAGAAAAAGAAAAAGGTGCCATCAATCAAGGCAAAGGCAAAGCACAACACCAAGAAACTTACCTCCGCCCAGGCAACAATCTGGGGACAAAACGCAGCTCAGACTTCACTACAAGTACCATACGTAGTACATACCTCCATATCACTTCCACGAGCAGGAAGAAATATGGTACCATATGCATGCATCTCAAAAGCTGACACGACCAATGTCTCTCAGCTGGCCTGATTTGAATTCAGCCCCTCCCAAGCCAGCATACGATACAGCCATCAGCGGGTTCAGGCATCTCGCCGTGATTAATCATTATGTTACTAGAGTATATCAATTTCCTCGACTCAAGATGGTCAATATGTGACGGAATCAATGCAGGTTGTCCCTTGCTCGGGTCAGGCAACTGAGACCGCCGAAACAAGTAATATACAAGCATTATTCTCATGTCTGGGGTTTGGATTTATGCACTGCACAGGTATTCAGATCATTGCCTTCTGGTACAAGACAAGACCTTCCTTACATACATAGTTCCGGTCGTTGTTGCCGGATAAGGGTTGGCCCCGGGAACCCCTTCCTTTGCCACGAGAGAGAACAAGCCCTGCGTGCCTCATGCAGGGATCACAAGTGACTTTTTCATGCCGAGTACGGAGACTCCATACAAAAGTTCTACATATTGTACGCTTACTAATTACCTGTGGCTTAAAATGAAAAATGAGCCTAGCCTTAAATGAGGCCAGCAGCCTCATATCTCGGTGGAAAAATGCCTCGTGAGAAGTACTGTACATACCGTACCTCTGGTTGTCAGCAAAACATGTAGGTACCTCAATCCATGTAACAGACTATGTACCATCCTCCTTGCTTAGTGCAGTACCTTCTTCACCAATGTACCTATGCCGAGATGGTAGTTTCGGAGTCTGCATCCCACGCTGACCACCACTCCAGCAAAAACACCAATGCTAGATTACCTGATGATACTGCTCATGGTCAAACCTTGTTCACAGTATTACCTATCAATACTCTCTTGGGTAAATAGTCTGGTTCCAATATAGCAAACCCCCAAACTGAGGAACAACCATTTTGTGCGCTAGGGTTAACTTGCCGGACTCCGCAAGGTAATCCTGGCAGGCCACGCGAGTCTTGACCTTGGCTATATGGTCCCTGCAAATTTGCTTATTTTCCGGGCCAATGATTAGGCAGTTCGAGAAAAACGTGGTTAGGTAGGGTTAGTTACCTTTTATTCGGCATGATGTGTGAGGAAGGTGTATGCGCTTCAAGACTAGATCTCTGGTATCCTCGGCCTTGTTATTGTGGCTTAATACTAAGAGTCTCGGCTGAACTTCAGGCCAATCTTGTGAAGAGGAGCCCTAGGTTAGTCTGGTTGGCTGAGCTGAGTTTTATCCTCTCTACGGGAGACCAGTGCCCGGATAGTCGTCTGCTGTTAGGTAATAGGGGCTGATATGATAGGTATGAGACCATTATTAGATAACACACATAGGCTTCAAATATATTACTAACATGGTAGAGCGAATGATGTTTGTGCATTTTAAATGTACAAAAGTCGAATATGTGAAGCCTTGTGCAGCAGATAGCAAACTCGGGTTCCAACACAGCCACCTTAATGCCTATTTTACCAAGGGTATACGATAATATAGAGGCTGGACACGAGAACACCTTAATGCGGGTTTACGACTCTCACCCTTATAGTACATCAAAGGATAAGTATGGCGTTTCGCAATATATGGCCATTTGGGGTATTACCGGCAACCAGCTTGCACTTGCACTGTCCAGTAGGTAGCCCGTCGGATGAACCCTTATGAGTGCAGGCATCTTTCGAGATGTAGTGGAGCGGAAAGTCTGATAAGCTTCTGGCTGGCCGGAAGTTTTTACAGCTTCTAACTGGTCTAGGGTATGCTGCGGCGCAAGCAACAAAGTTTTGGCGCTGAACTACCACCACGTGGTTGACACGCTGCAGAACCACACATTCCCACGGGCCATTTCCACCCTAGTCTGCTCGTCGAAGAAGAAGAGCCCGTGGCTGAAACTGAAATTGGAGCACTTCCGGAGGAACAAGTGAAAATAACCAGTCGGAGCTTATCAGCTGCAATATTCAAAACTTGCTTGATGTCATTCCCCCCGACATGGGTGTTCAGTTCCAGGATCCAGGGTAAAGATTCGATCATGATGCAATTTTTTTCTCCTGCTACGCTAGTGCCCCTTTCTCTAGAAGCTTTCCTATTCAGGTTTGTGTGTTTATTTTAGTTCTCATGAATGACTGGTAATTAAGCCATACCTAGTGTGCACTACCAAAGCAAGTTGCAGGTCGTCAGCCTTTGCTCAAATCTTATTTCAACATGGCAAATGAACGGGGCATTTTTGTAAGCAAAGTAATTCTCCTTGCATTGCATCGATCCTTATTTCGCTGGAATATTTTTGCATGTATCTGTGACTAGGGTCCAATCCCAAAGTATAGCTCATCGAGACAATTTTATAAAGGGGAAGGGGTTAGAGTACATGTATATTCGTACTTTAGAGTATCCCTCCACTTGCATGTTGCAAAGGAGAAAGGTCTGAGTCAAAGCTCAAGAACTGATCTCTTGTTTATCCATCTCCGCCCTCCTTATTCAATATTGGCGAACAAGAGTCCTGGTCAAAATGTTGATTCTACCCTTTCGTGGTATTTTTTTTTTTTTGGTCTATACACCTTTCCCCAAAGGGAGCCCTAGGCTATGAGGCGGCCCCGTTCCCGCACTTTCATGGCAGTAACTCTACTACTGTGGCAGCCTATGCTCGAATGTTGAGACTTCTTCCACAGTGGAGGTTTCACCTTTTGATCAGGACTCTTGTTCGCCAGTTTATGCCGTAGTTACTCTAGCTGCCACGCCCACGCTCATAACCCAAGAAAAATTGCCCTCCATCTCACCGGCTCCTTCTTCTGTCTAGCTAAAGTTAAAATTTCCAGTCTGTCGAGACTCTCGAATGTATCAGCGGTTGCACTACGCACTTGTGTTTAATGCCGAGGTATTGACAATATGATTGCACTCTGTATACCATTACCAGCATGTCTTATCATCATATATACACGAATCACGTACCAGTCATAATCACAGATATAGTCTGGCGGGCACCAGCCTCTCGTAGAGATTACGGATAGTGAGTGTATTGAACACTTATCTCTCCCTGCACCCTACCAAATATTTCGGAATTACGAATAAAGAGCAAAGGGGGCGAAGTCCTCAATTCCCCAGCTGACCAGCCCGAGATATAACTGCTGGGGGAATACCGAGTAAATGGACAGCTGCTCCAGGCGAGTTGAAAATATACTATACTGCTCTCCATATTGGGGAAGGGAGAACAACTTGGGGGTTTCAGGTTTTTATCTGCATTGCTAAGCAAGAGCTCGGCAGCACACGCCCAACTGGCCAAAAGAGAGGATTGTTTGTAGAATACTTTAGCTAGTGTAAGAGGTGCTAAGTATGAGTATTTTCATGGGCCTTCCATTGATCCCACACAGACATGGATGAAGGATCTATAGACATTTGGCGCTTTTTAGCCTCCTAGTGGGAGCAAATGCGAACAAGGAAATGATGCCCCCCATCTTCTTGTTTTTCAGTTATCAATTTCCCGGAGAAAGGCGGACATAAGCAACACCGGGCCTCTCTCCCGAGGCAGGTAATACGCATATTATCTAGGTATACCCCAAGTCCTACCCTCGCAAGGATGCAAGAAAGCATGTAAGCACAGCTTCTGCTTTTGGTGGAATGCTTGAGATTCTGCTTGATGGTAAGACTAATATGAGTAAATAGTGACACAACTTTCTTGAAAGCCTCCCTCAGAACCAGTTTCCATCCGCATCTGGTCCCCCGGGGGGCTAGCTCAATCTAAGCTCGGCCCGGTCCGTATTGGCCCCCCCTGTGATATGAATTCGAATTCGAATTCTAGACTGTGCCCCTCCTCTACAGTCACCCTCGGTCTTCTACCGTGAGTACTGGTCTGCCCCCTACCGGTGTCTCTTGCATGGTTACATAGAGGAGTTTGAATTTCGTGATACGCACAGTGATATGCGGGGGTGTGGATACATACCCCTCATACATAACACAAACATGGACTGGACAAACAGTGATTGTCAAGGTAAGGAAACAACCCTGCGAGCTACGAAAAATTCTGCCACATATCGCCGGTTGAATTTTGGCCCGCTGAGGTATGTTTTTCCAGTTGAGGGTAACTACTTAATGTAGAATATATTTTTCTTTTATTCCCGGAGTTTCTGGTCTCAACGAGAGTTGGTTTGGAGCGGTGAGCCAGTACAGAGCCAGGTCCTTCACCAATGTGATCTAGGCTCCAAATGCTCCGGGACTCTAAATCACCACCCAGCGGCTCCCAGTGAACCCCTTCCCTGGCTGACAACTTCAGCGGGTATAAGCGAAGCCACAACCACAATATAAGCAGTATCGGAAGCCGGTAACTGCGTAAGCGAGATTTGGCTGCGCACAGGTGTCTTTTTCCAAGAAGCCACATACAAGGGATAGGTTATGTAGTTCGGTGGGTAGGTAGCCCATCCAGTTCTGCACTCTCTCCTGGCCCCTGCAGTCGCTGAACGCAATAACTTGAGGTGAATCGAAACAGTATGGAATTACCAGGTCTCAGATGTGTAGTGGATCGCATCCCCCTCCCCGATTTTCCCGCCGAGGGGGGTCTGAGAGCTCCAATGAACAGCATGACTCGACGTGGCACATGAACTTTCATGTGCCAAATGTCTCGCTGCACCCGCACTATGCCGTTCATCTCTTGATATCACCGCCCCCGCCGCCTTTTTGCAATTGGGAAAGAAAATTTGTTGGGAGGGTTCTGAAGCAAGGTTACAGAGTTTCATCCCCCTGATCGACATCTTCCTGGGTCCATGATTCGCCATAGTCAGTATCAATACCCGTAACTCAGGGCTTCTGAGTTTGGTGGGGCAAACGGTTCGGTTGGACATTGTAAAACCACAACAAACTCCTCAGGGTGCGCATTGACGAGATATGGCTACGACACCTAACTTAGGTTTAGTTGTCTTCTTCACCGGCCAAAAGATGGGGGCGATCTACGATTTACAGGTGACATATGGGTATATTAATCAGCACCCTAGTCATTCTCCGCTGGGATTTCTCGCCCCTTTTTGGCATATCTGTGGAGAGAGCAGGCGCGTTAGACGGGTCGCTTAGGACACACATATCAACCCGGAGAGCGGTCTCCGAAAATACAACGACCCCAGATCGGTTGGTTGGTTAGTGGCCCGGTAGAGTCTCACTTGGGACACACAGACCTCAAGATTTCACCTTAAAATCTTAACGAGTTTTGAACCGCCCAGGTCTCTTCCATGCAATGATAAACCAGGAATCAAAATGGCGCACGTCCCCACAAGATCTGGAGTATGTGAACACCTCCGGTCACTTCCTGCAACAAGCAGGAGAAATTACCGAGGTCCCGCTCTACACGCATATCGCCTTCCCCCCCCCCCCTGTGAGACTCTTGTAGGCGGGTAAAGCACTTACCTATAACACCGAGAAGTAGCAGGTACCAGCTCTGAGGCTATATACACCGGAAATCATGATTGAAATGTTCGATATAATGCTAATGCAATCTGTGGCTAGGTCGCAATACTGAGACTATCGCTAGAAAGGGGTTGTACAGTCATACCTAGAGATGTCGTCTTGCCATGTGTACTGTGCATATATAAGGATGGCCGTAACAATCTCGCATGCATGCACATGGATGCAATAGAAATCCTTTCTGGACATCTGCATTACCGGTGGTGTCCATCTCATTTGTGTTCAGCGCTTTAATCTATAGTACCCCCCTATAGTTAATAGCCACACCACATGCTTTCATGTACCTCGACCTTGTTTTTATTTAGTCGGCTCGCATTTATATTTTTGAAACCTCAGCGTCGTTGACACGATATACGTAACCACTAGCACAGAAATAATGAGACTACGTACATACGCAATCACTCCCGAGAGTAGTTACTGAAGTTTTCATCCCCGATCCCACCACCCGTTCTTCAGCTTTGCATCCATCGCATCAAATAGTGCAGTACTCCGTACATAATATAGATTAGAAGCAGACCACCTTCCATCTCTACTCCCCGCTTAAGCATCATCTCTTGCGCACGTGGTGCACCCCGCCTCCAGTAACCCACGCGAGCTAAACGTTTTCTCACCACCGACCCCACACTATCATGCAGGAGTAGAGTACCTAGGTACCTACTACAGCTTGGTGGCAAAAAAACTCATACCCCACCAAGCAAAAACTCATACAAAAACTCATACAAGGGTATGAGTTTTTTTGCCACCAAGCTGTATGTAACCCTAAGTGCCTAACTCTACCACTGGTCTCAAATCTCGCATGACAAACATGGCACGGCTCACAAGCCCAAGACCAAAAAGCAAAAGGAAAAAGAAAAAAAACTTTGCACAAGCGCGTCATCGGCATCATTCAACGCCTCATGCAATTTTTTTTTAAAAAAAAGTTCTATACGCCTGTGGAGTCTAAGGCTATGAGGCAGCACACTAGGGACATATCATACGTACAGAGTACTCCATATACTCTACCTAGGTATCTATATACTCTAGGTACCTACAGCTCATACCCTGGTTCGCACATTTTGCTTCCCTACCCTAGGTACCCCTGCCTATCATCCCAGTCATGTCTCAGACGGCTCCCGGATCAAATTCGCTTCGAGCCCTGATTCCTTAGTAGGTCTCCATATTCTCCAACCACATCTACTCAACCTACTGTACCTACCCACTCTAAACCCCCCTGACCTATGTGGAGTTGGGTCAGGCGGCTGTGGTAGCGTGTTTTAGGGAACCGGAGTTAAGTTCTGGAGTTTAGAGTACAGAGTTTAATTTAGTGGGTGCAGATCCGAGGCTGCTTGGATGAAGGGGAGGCTTTGACTGGGCAAGGCCGAGATGAGATTATTGATTTTAATCATGATGTCATCAATCTGCAGCGTAGGTAGCAGCGAGCATAATTACTAGTACAGTGTTCGGAGTTGAGGGTAAGCGGGCGTCAACCTGGCAGGCGCGAAACACAACTCTAAATGGAAAATATAGGTGAAACACAAACCCTGTAAGATACAGAAACAAGCTTCCTGAAGTAGTAGATTTCCCACGGGGCCTAAAGAAAAATAAGCGACCTTTTTTTTACTTTTTCTCATAGTCTATACGTCTTTTCCACGAAGGGAGCCTTAGGCTATGAGACGGAAATAAGCCACCTTCTCCCTATGCTACTGCCAATTTATGTTGCATCCATCACGTCGTATGATCGACTTCACTTGGGGGTTATAGTCACTACCAAGAGCCCATGAATCAGGTGCTTCTTATTACGCAGCCTTCCATGTCGGGTGTTGGTGGTTCTATCTGTGTACTGAGACACCTAACGCACTCCAGATCTCTAAATATGGGGGTGTATTAGAATGGGGGGTGATTTCCAACTTCTACGGTATGCGCCCGGCCCTGCGATCCATGCCACTCGGCTCCAGAGGCTCTTATACACACTAGGTCTGTTGGGGAGTGTTATGGTCGGTTCTGAGAGGTGCAGGCGATGCTTTCACGGAAGCCATACCAGTGCGAATCCTAGTGCATCGATAGCAAGCTAGGTTTGTACATGGCTCTCCCTCAGCGCCTACCACTATGAGAGTGGAGTGGTCGAGGATGGAGCGAGGAAGAGATAAGCCAGGTACGTGGCTGAGCGGACACGAGTATGGTGTATGGTGTATATGTTTTTGAGTCTGAGATTATAGCTGATACTATGGCATTGTCTCCTTTGTACTTAACTGTATATAGATAGCGTTACATATACCATACCTATAACATATGTAGAGTAGTACCACCTGCAACCTCTAAGTATAGGGGTGATTTCCAATTTCTACGGTACCGCATCCACTGGGAAAGAACACTCCATGTCGCTTACCGCATCCACTGGCGAACAACGGTCCATGTCGCTTTTTAAGACATAGGCCGAGCTCACGCCAGAAAGTCGATATACAAGGTCAAAAACAAGTGGCTTTAACGTGAGCTCGACCTATGTCTTGAAAAGCGACATGGACCTTTATTCGCCAGTAGATGCGGTAGCTAAAGGCCCAGAATTACGTACAGGCTTTCATTCATTGCATAAGCCCGTTGCCCCCCCACTCATATTGTACGTGTTTTATATGATTTGACAGAAGGCCGGGCCAGAGGGCCTTCTGACCATGGTGGGCTCGCCGACCTTTTCGAACGCCGTACATATACAGAACGCCATACATACATCCATACATGCATACATATATACAAGGTAAATGCTTGCACCTGCCGCGACCCAAGAATTACTGACTGCAAAGCCCGAAATTCCTACTACCTACGCGAATAACCTTAACATTTCTGTTGACATAACGATGCCGAGGCGTCTCCCTTCGGGGGAAAGGCGTATAGACTTCAAAGAAAAAAAAAAGGTGTGGCAATGCTTATGCAGCAATACCAAAGGCAAGTACGGAGTATTTACTTAATACGTTAGGAGCCATAATTGCTTTTGCTTACGTATTCTTTTACCATAAACATCTCCAGGCGAGGATTTAGAACAGGTACTGCATCACGCAATATTTTTTTTCTTTTTCTTTTTCTTTTTTTTTTGGGGGGGGGGAGCGGTTATGTT
>Ga0307514_10004546_pt1 | contig 12744 bp, 12 predicted proteins | sample 16_EM_MG_FD_203088 | JGI IMG/M metagenome (GOLD analysis project Ga0307514, IMG submission 203088) | Populus trichocarpa ectomycorrhiza microbial communities from riparian zone in the Pacific Northwest, United States - 16_EM | ecosystem: Host-associated > Plants > Roots > Unclassified | place...
CCATTTTACCCACCAGCTGGTTGGCTGGCTTGGGAAGATAATCAACCTGCATGTTTCCATCTTGTACAACACGATATTGCGTGTAATTATTTAGAATCGGTAAGGGACATGTTCTTCTTGTGTTACGCACCTCGCGTTTATCGTACAGATGGAGGTCGGTCATTACTCCGATCTCGCCATGGCACTCGCCCGGTAATGTTGTCATTCCCTGCCACGGGTGTCGTCCTCCACACGAATTTGAGATGAATGACCAGGGTCCGCGCAACGCTCGTCGCCAAGCGTGACGGTGCCGAGGCGGGCGGTGTCACAAATCCTTGGTGACTTCCAGGCAGTGACCCGATACCGCTTCTTTGTCTTTGCAGGCAGCCTGGTCTGAAGGGTTTTATTGTGCGGTCCCTCAACACTTTTTTGAACTATGTCGAGCCCACAACGGCCCGAGATCATCATGACACGACCTGAGTGGCCATGGTCCGCCTACCGGCACCGCGCTTCTTACTCCACTACTTCTCAGGGCGCTCCATCAATTGCGGGGTCCTACTCTGGCTCACAGTCTTGGGATCCGCGACCCTCTTCAGCCACCTCCAACCCGGCAACTGTTTTTGTCTCTTCGACCGCGTCGTCAAAGCAAGTAAGCGGGCCACCCTCCATGGCAACGCCACTCGTCCAACAACACGGAATAAGGAACTGGACATTTGCAGTGGGTGTTGCCTCATCGTAAAAATTTCCTCGAGTTAACACCGCCGCACATAGGCTTTGGAATGGGTCGTTACTGACGTTGAGCGGCTGTCCCGATTCATCGAGTCCGAGACGGATTTGAATGGAGACGAGCAACCGAATATCAAAGATGATGACCAGAGTTTTGGAATACTGAGTCAATCCCCCCTCCTCGGCGATGGCAAGTTCAAGCTTGAGATAGGTATGTCACCTGCCCATTACGATAAGGGAACACCCGGTGTAACATCCCATTCAAGCTCGTACACCTGACCGCACAGCTGACACTCAAACGCTCTCCCTCTATGTCACGTCGTTGGTCGTTGGCTACCCCCACAACGATTATGAGGTGTCCGCCACCGTTCTCGCCGCAATCAAAACCAACAATAGCAAAGTCGGAGAACGAGGTGCGCGCACGGAATGGGTCTGGAAAGAGTGGCAGAATGCTTGGACGTTCCGGCAAGAAAGCGAGGTTTGGGGTGAGGCTATATCAAGAGACCTCTGTCTTCTCTTCCTGATCCATCAATCACAGAGTGCCCACTCCCTCCGCTTTCTGAATTGTTGAAGAATACAAAGATAAAGGAAACGGACTCCTTTGTGATCTGTGTGCAGATCCATAGTCCTGTCGGACCATTTTATCCGCAACAACCCTCAGTTGCCTACGTACCTCGGAACCTCCTAGATGGGTTAGAAGCGTCCTTGGACAATTCGAGTAAGAGGCAGCTGACTAGTATCTTTTGATTCTAACAAAATGTGCAGACACGGGTGATGTCCGATTCATCTGCTTGGAAAGGGCCGACCCATCCGTGACTGCCCACCCGCTTCCGGATCACGATCTAGCAAGCTCGCCATCCATGAATTCCTCGTCCGGCCTCGAGCCCCCCTTTTTCTCGTCTCACACCTTCGTACGAAAACGGGTAATTTACGCTCACTCTGACGTTCTCAGGCGAAGGTCCGAATACTTTGCCACCATGCTTTCCTCGTCTTTCTCCGAAAACGCGAACTCGATCCGGCCTGGAGAGCGAAAAGTGTACACGATAACCATAGAGGAGGCTGACTTCGTGACAGTCTATTGGTTGCTTAAATGGATATATGCCAATTGGCTGGCCTTCAGAAGTGAAGATGACCCCCGACTTGCGATCGAGGGTATCGGAGCTGGGTGGAGCGCGAAATGGCTTAATGCTAGTGGAAAGGGGGAGTGGGAATGGAAGAGATTTACCAGGAACCAGCTTGGTGAGGACCCCAGAAGCGATGCCAGGAGTGTCGCAAGCGCTACGGAGAGCGCGGAGTCAGGCGACGTCAAGGGCAAAACGAAGGGGATCGCTGAGCCTCAGGTAGCCTTCTCCACCACACTAAACTCCAGCACGACGCTCCGCACGGGTAGCCTTCCAAGCAGGCACGCAGGCCCCGCCACGGGAACCTCCCAAACGAAACCACAGTCGCGGCAGCAGCTGACAACTCCGAGCCCCTCCACCCCGAGACGTTCCAACATCTCGTCTGATGGTCCAACGAAACCGACGCCGGGTGTCTCCAATACCCCCCTGCCCGCACCTGCGCCCGTCAACACGCACCAAGCGACTACCTCCGCTGGGTTCACGAACTCACAGAGGTACAACACTGTGCGCCAGACTTCTATCCCTGACCCTCACCCCCACCCCACGCCCGAGCCTTCACCCGCTTCCGCGCTGTCGCTCTACCAAATCGCCCACCGATATGACCTAGGTGGACTGGCATCTTTGGCGTTGGAACATATGATGACAACTATCGCACCTGAACATTGCTTCGGCCTGCTTTTGGCCAGTAGCTTCTGGGACGAACTCCATGGACTCGTTCAGGTACGTACCTCCCTACCGCATTTTGCAATGGTCCGGAACTTGACATACTCGGGTAGGACTATGTGGTAGAGAAATGGGAGGAAGTGTCTATGAGCGCAGAGTTTGAAAGGTGTTGCGACGAGGTCGCAGCCGGAGAGTAAGTTCCGGCGCATGTTACATCGCTCCCATAGACTGACGGAGTCACTGGCAGTTGGGGCACGGAGGGAGGAAAAACATTGATGGCACTGTTCAGGCGATTGAGACCTCCCAATACGGTCGCCTTTCCTCGAACCTGAGCTTCGGCTCCGGGTACATGTTTAATGGTGATGATATTTGTCCTGCTTTTTGGAAGAAATCGTTGGCGTCCCCCGGAAATACATATGCGCCTGGGTTGAGCACTTGTTGTGGCTAGCTGAAGTGCCTGCGGGGTTGCCACAATCTCAGAGGCTGCCGAGTTTAGCGTCTTATGGCCGGAGGTGCCGCAATAGCATGACCTAACACTGAGGTGGTACGACCACTCATCACACTTCCGCCGGGACAAGCAGCACACTGGCGTTATCCATGTTGGTCGTCCATGCTGATCCTTTGTTGAAATTTGGGGGCCAACTCAGCGGTAGGGAACGAACCACTCGCGAAGTATCCTGTTTCATCTGCACATGATTTTGGCAGGTTCGCCTAGGACCACGCTGCGTGACGATAGATGCAATTAGTTCCGTGTGAAAAGATCTAGTGAACTTGAGAGGGAACCCTTGCCAACAGATGCCGGCCTGAGAGTCAAACGTAAGAATTTGCCAATCACTTACGAAGTGGGCTTTTGGCGACCCTGGACGATTCTCGCGGTGCCAGTGGGGTGGGTTGAAGCGAAAATACTCCAAAGAGAATACAAGATGTCAATATCGTCTTCTAATTTCCCTTCAAACCCAATCACTCCGAGGTGGAAGGTGATTCCGATGAGACCTCATCTCCGCCAACAATTAATACCCCCACCTGGGGACCAGGTTCCAGGTGGAGCACCAACAATCCTCCCGAGTTGGTCGTAGCTTGTGAAGGGAAAGGCCGACATTTTGAATCGAAATCGCACTTGAAAACCTACTGATATCGGGCGTCGGTACCTCGGAGGAAGCCGATCGATCATACGGCGCTTCGCCACACCTCTCCTCCGAGCTCCACCGTCGACGCAAAATGATACCCTCCACCAGACTGCAGGAATCTCTCGAACGACACAACGCCACGTTCGAGACCCTTCTCGGCTTGATTCCTTCTAAATATTACATTCCTCGTGATGAGGAGAATGTCACCTCAGGATCCAAATACCGTAAGCATGTGAAGGTCTCAAAAGAGGTTACCAAAAATGCAAAGCGGGCAAAGGTACGTTGAAACAGACGTCTATGGCCGCGCGGGCTCTTTTGGGGACCATTTTTAATCTCTTTCATTATACCAAAGTTAGACCCTGACACGCACAAACCGAAACCGGAGGACGTTGATGAAGATGCCATGGAAGTTGATCATGTAGAAGGCGAGATCACACCTATGCCGTCGTCGCAGGGAATCCAAGCCTTACGAGATAAACTCCATGCCAAGATGGATCAACTGCGGCGAAGCAGAGCGGGCAACCAGCCAGAAACCAAGGACGAATTGCTGGAAGAACGGCGGAAGCAGAGAGGTCTGATGCGGGATAGGCGCCGCAAAGAGACTAAGGAGAAAATTCGACTAGAAAAGGAGGGAAAAGAAAAGAAGGACGGCAAGGGAGACAAAAAGGGTCACCAACCCAAGGTTCCAGGCCCTCCGAAGGTTTGCAAACGCTTTCAGCCATAGGAGACGAGTATTTAACACCGATCTCACACAGAGCCAACTTCTTGTGCCAGAACCGGTCACTAGTGTCACGAATGTCTCGTTCTCTACCGTCGCTGGCCCGTCATCAATTACAAGGTCGAAGAACCTCACGACAACATCAAACCCGTCACTAGCTCTCGATCAGCTCACGACCCGCAAGGAGAAGTTGGCGGCTATGCCTGAAGAGAAACGGAAAGCTGTCGAAGAACACGAGAAATGGGAAAAGGCAGAGGCCCGCATGGAGGGCGTGAAGGTCAAGGATGATGAAGTGCGGCTCAAGAAAGCAGCAAAGAGAAAGGAGAAAGAGAAAGAGAAGAGCCAGAAGAATTGGTGCGTGAGATCCTTGCGGAATCCAAACGTTCTCTCTGAAATCACATTGCTGCAGGCACGAGAGAAAAGAGCAGACGGCCGCATCGATGGCAGCACGACAGAAGAAACGCGCTGACAACATCGCTATGAAAACGGATCGTCGAAAGGGGAAGAGCCGGCCAGGGTTCGAAGGCAAGTCCTTTGGTGGGAAAGGAAAATCAAGGGCCAAAAATAAGTAATTGTGAGATCCCGAATTCATTTTTGCCCTTCCATTTCTACAAGATCGCGCCCCCCGAATCCGATCACTTGCAAGATAACGCCCCCAGTCAAAGTCTGAGATCTGACCCCAACTCCAATGTTACGTTTTTCACCGTGGTGGACCTCTTGCACGAGCCGGAGCACCGTTCAATAATCGTGTCAACAACACCCCCATCGGCCTCGAAAGCGATCCCCTGTATGGCGGCATAGTGTCGGCAACGCTTATACGCTCGCGGAGCTAGACAAATTAGCGCGGCGACGTGGGTAACTTTGACAATGAAATTCCTGCAACATCCCCATTTGCTCGGATCTCAATGCACTTCGGCCCTCCTACGTCTCTTCCGGATGCACCGGGAACTGTGCCCGGTGCTCATGACGTGTCAGACGCGCGGTCTTTGTGATGAAGTGACTCAAAGTAAATGAACTCGACCCGGGGTTGCTGATGGAAAGCATCTGATTTCGAACACGCCAAAAACTCGTGGGAGATAACGGTTCTTCTTTAACGATACCTCAAGTTCATAACCAAAAGTGACCAGATTTCAATCCCTGGTCAAAATTGTTATTACAAAAACGTACACCAGAATAACGTCTAGGCTGAGATGACAAGCTGTTCATCTCGTCCCTTCCGCAGTACACCATGTTGCAAACCTAAATTTTGCCCGTGCGTAAACACCGGATTGTCCAAAGGCGTAGAGTGGGACTGAGCAACTCACCGAATATCGGGGCCATCGTTCCAACCGTGGCCATCATAAGTTCCAGCCTGTCCAACAAATTTGTCATCTCCTCCTTCCTAACCGTAATTGGGAGCGTATTGGACGACTGGGCTCCCATGGTGTTCAGGCGGACTATCTCTGGAATTAAGACTTGTCCAGCTGTCAGCCAGGCATTCTAAATAAACCGGTTCAGTTAGTTTTTCCGTTAGGAGAATGGCCGCACTTACAGCCATAATGGATGGCAACAGTTCCAGTCGAACCAAGTCGACGTCATCGAATAGCTTGACCATTGCTATCGCGGCTTTCACGCAGCGCGCATTAGCAGACATGTCATTGGCAGCAAGCTTGATATTGAGATGGATGAACGCCATCCGGACTAGCGTGTGAGCGAGTATCTGTTTACGCAACACATGCACATTGATGTCACCGGAGGGAACAAGAGCTGGGAGAGTTGCAGCGAATATTTCAGTAGTTTTACTCAACGCTTGTATTTCTCGATTAAAGTCTGCAAGGGCTTCTTCCGTCGCATCTATCGCTGGGAGTTACAATAGTTCCGGGTATCATCTGTGTGGCATACCTGGTTTGAGAGAGGCAGCGAGGCGGAACGCCTTCTCCATGAGGGTTGCGGCCTTGCAGACCTTCGCGAAGAGTGAGGCTTCCTCTGCAGGAGTAACCGTTACAGGACTGTTCAAGAATGATTCTATGGTGTTGAATCCTCGGATGTCCGGAGTGAGAAGCCCCTAGAGGGATACATTAGATGTAAGTCGTGGACGGGAACAGTGTCGAAGTACGAACCCTTTCGTATTGTGTCATATCCAACGGCCATGGTGCATCGATGCGTGCGTTTGGCGCCTTCTGATCCGGCATACCGGACGGTACGTTCATGGCAACGCCCCAGCATGTGTCGTTCAAGAAAACTGACCAGAACGCGTTGATTCGTTCTCCCTCCTCGACCGGGTCGGTGGTATTGGAGTTGGGGTTGGGAAGTTGACTGCCCCGGGTCCGGTGCAATCCGAGGCTAATAGCAATGGAAACAGCTGCGCCACAATGATACCTTCCCTCCAAAAACCTCCCAGTCCAGTAGAAGTAGTTGCTCAGAAGGAACTCCGCTTGCAACGCGTGCTTCGCCTTGTGAGGATGCGTTGTGCCGAGGGCACCTGCCACACTCTGTATGGCACGTGACAAGAACACGGGTTCGTATGCCGCGAATGATTCGATTGAGGCTAACTTGAGTCCCCACAGATAAATCGTGTTCAACAATGCCAGGGATGGTCGAGAACTTGCGGCCGTGGCGTAGAAGGAATTTACGAAGCGAGGTAGATTCAAAAAGAAGCCGGTAACGGACACATACGGCAAGAAGCTGTTGAGTCTGTTCGCCCTATTCAGTAAATGCCTCGAGTTAAGAGTGATGGGAACTCACAAGATCGGTCGGAGTTGAACAGGTGGTTCCTCGCTTTCCCACCATCTATGCGGAAGAGTAGGTAGTTCGATCGCTGGAACAGAATGGGTGATGGAAAGTGTTGCGTCTAAGGGTGGTCAGTCGACATTGCGACTCTCCGACAAGCCAGGGTTAGTTACCTGGATCGTAGGCGGTTTGCGATTGCGATTGCGTAGCATACGGATCTGCCAGGAACACGGATGAAGACGATTCAGTGGGATTTTCCAAGTCGCGAATGCGGTTTTCGAGGAAGGCGATATGTTCCTCGAGGACCTGCGTCTTGGTCGGGCCTGGACGATCAGTGTATTCGCATTCATCGTTCCTCCGTGCGCATGGGCCGCAGCTGGGTTTTTCGCCGTCGCATCTCTAATGACTGTGAGCGCTAGTTTAGTAGCAAAAAATTTGTGCGAACCATTTTCCGTTTTCTGGTAGTGGGTAAGTGGTCTTGGGGTTTCTGAGATCGAGGCGAAAACATACCTGCAGTTCAAACATGCTTTTCCGCGCTGCAACGGAGAGAGAGGGGGAGAAGTGGACTTAGATTTATCCAAGTTCATGGTCTGAAGGTTCGTACGAAAATTCGAGTGGGCTCTGAAGAGCTGGAAGCCATCGTCACTCTGGAAAATATATAGGGGTTGTGTGAGAGACGTAGGATCGCTTTCGGAAGGGAGGTTGGAGGGGGAGAGAAAAAAGGATCCAAAGTTGGTCACTTTATACCTCTTGTCATGTTTCAAAGCTGATTAATCGTGTATTCTCCGGAATGCAAGCCTATCGGGAACACGGAACTTAGTATGAGAGCGCTGCATGCGTGAGACAATTGATCGGCGAAGGGACCAATCTCACGTCACCCCGGTGCGGACGTTTTCCTCTCATGTCTCTTTCAAGACCAACGGTAGGTCCTTCAAATCTGACTAGAACCCCCCGTCTGACCTAATCACCACAGACGAAGTTGCCGCCGGGCGCGAATAGGATCCTGTTTGTTAAAAATCTCAACTACCAGATCACCGGCGAAGATCTCTACGAGCTGTTCGGTCGGTACGGCAGCATACGTCAGATACGCCTAGGGAACGAATCCAAGACAAAGGGTACCGCATTTGTTGTCTTCGACGATGTAATGGACGTGCGTTGTAATCAACCTACCCTGACTTCTTCGTCAGCCTACGCTTACCAACCCAAAGGCGAAGAACGCCTTAGACCACCTTAACGGCTTTCATATGCAGGAACGATACATCGTCGTGCTTTATCACATGCCGGCGAAGCAAGATGCGGCTGCCGCAAAAGCCGAGCTTGCGCGTCGCGAAGAAGAGTTGGCGGCTTTGAAAAGGGAACACGACATCAAGGATGAAGACTGATTCTATAGCATGGTCTATGGTCGTGTTTTCGCGTCGGGCTGATCAATACACCTTCTTTTGCCCCCACCCTCCGCCCAGCGAAGCTCGTCTATCATAGTTTGATCGACCCCCCTCCCGTGATCTACCCAGTACTCGACGCAGAGATGGCCCTGAGATTATACAATCCGGGGACGGACAGAACCGACCCTGTTTGAACGCTCTTGCCGTGTTTAGAAATCCGACCGCAGGCCTCGTTGAAACGGGTTCCATGGCTGTTACGTACTCCAATCAACTTACAGATGTACCCCCTCATGTTGTCGTGCCACAACGCTCTGGTCTGCAGACTGCCGTCACTCCTCAGTTCCATTTGTTTTCGCGTATTGTGACTGCTTTCACTCAGACGACACATCAGACAACGTGGTCTTTCAGGGAAACAATCTTGATATGTCAGATACACGAAACACGAGGGTGGTACAGAAGGGTCAATCACACTATCGAGGAGCCGGTAACGCGCTAAACAGTAAAGGTTGACACCTTCCTTCAATGCTTTACTGATGGCCGTTCCGACCAGCTGCCTCGCAGTCAGGGCAGGGCCTGGCGATATGCGGGGCTAAGCAGAAGGGCCCGTCAGTAACCGTTTGGATCATTCACAGGGGAGCTCCACTCACAATAAAGCTGGGGGAAAACGTGACTGAAGATAGTGAGTGAGTACTTTTAGCCTCGATCGGGTTTAACAGCGAACTTAAGCTCACTATTGGAAACAGGTTTCACGGCATTTCGGTGGCTTGCAGTCCGGCGGATGCAAAGGACTGAATACGCAGACATGACTGTCGCATCTTATCTACACGTTTCATCAGCCTCTTTTTGGATCCTCGTTTTCCCTACGGAATCAGACTCACCTCTTCATCCGGCTTATCGATCGACGACCCCAAGACCGGTTAGTCTCTTTGGACTTTGTTGTTCGTTAGAAGGAAATCACTTACCAAGCCGATTGAATGCCCGCATCTGCAGGATAGAAGCAGATCAGGGAGCAGTCCCAGTCCAGGGCAAAGAGGGGACACGTACGTGTAGATGTTTCTAACGCTATCGACAAATGGTCAGCCGTCGAGGAACGATGGATAGAGAACCGATCCTGCTGCTTACCGACGCCAGCGACACATTTGTTGAGATCGAAAACGCAGTGGAGTACAAGAGTTGGATAAGAGGGCAGTTGAGTCGATTCTTGCTTTGGGGTGGTTGAGGAATCGTCCCTCTCACAGGGGCAGCTTTTATACGGGCTCGAGGAGACGCCTTGGAGGTATGTTGTGACGAGCATCAATAGACAAAACACCGTAGAGTAAGATATGCCATAGCGATTACCTTGCTGCCATCGACCCTATTCGCTGTCAATGATTAACGTTGGGCTCCGACTTCCCAGAATGGCTCACATTACTTTGCGTCTTACCGCACCACCACCTGCAGATGTCAGGAAGCGTTCCTTCACAGATACCCGTTCGCCATCATCATCCCCCCTTGTCTGTAGTGTAATCCCGAGCATCAGCAGGTTTCTGGGTCGAATTTGAAATACGGCGGAAGTAAAAATCCTCCAACATGAAAATCTGTGACGGCGCATTGGTCATTGTCAGATACACCCTTCAGGTTTCCCGGCTCACGGTTACCTTAACACCACTGGGGATATCACTCCCTGACCAATTGGATTCCTGACAAGCGCAGCGCACAAACCGCACATGTCGTCACAACTCGAATGTAAGGTGACCACGGCGAATGGTTTCCGTCGAGCGGCGGGTTTCAGCAAGGTGTGAATTGAGTTCTGCTATCCAAGCGCTTCGTGCTACCATAAGTAGCAAGCCTCAGACATCGATAGAGCCGCCCACAGAAGGTTTTCAGGGATTATGAGTATCGCCTTGATCGGCGGTGAGGTTGGGGTCCTGGAAGGTGCTGCCCCCGGGACTCCTGTTTGAAATCATCCCTGGACTGGCGGTCGAACCGCTGATCTGACACGAAGAATTCACGTATCTTCCTCTCGAGAAGGACCTGCGCAGCAGCCAAAATAACGCAACGGTGTCACAGGGGCAAACTCGGAGCTTGAATGAATGAGATATCACGGGCGGCTGCGAACCTCCACGTCTGGCGCCTCACCTATCACCCACTGGGTCTATTTTGAGGCCAAGCAATTTTATGTAAATGTCCCCGACCACGATCGATCGTGTGAATCACCACATAGATGATACCAGGGCCACTCCAGTAGAAGGAGTAGACGCTGATACACGGCCAAGGGATCCACACGTCGAGCGCGAAACGCTGGCCGCCGTGTCGTCGGAAACCACCCTGATTTTCTTGCCAGGCAGATCACCTCACCCCCATTCATTCTCGCCCGATTTACATTATCAGACGAATCTGGACGTTCGGTCATCGTCAACCTTACGAACGAGTCATTGATGAGAACAGAACGTACCAATGGTTGTCAGGGCCCCATCGCTATCCCACATTCCACTGTTGGATCCATTGATCCGTTCCCCATGGGGGATCCAATGGAAGCGCAGAAGAGCGTGATCGTTCGCGCGATAGCCCTTGGTAGTCTAGTACGTATGTGGATCATCGATTTCAAGCAGTACACGTATGGAGGCGCGCCAAATCAAGTCCTGTAACCTATGAGCCACCATAAACCGTTTCATTGACGCAAGGGATCATCGATGTCATCCGGAATTTATCGTCTCCGAGGTCCTACGGTATGTCCAATTCCAGCTACGACATCTTTTGGCCAAGCAGAAAATGACGACAGCCGAGCTATGTTGTTCCAGAGTGCGTCAAGGTGACATAATGTCGAAATTGCGATAAGCCCAGGGGTATCAGCCCACTGGAACACGTACCGTTTACGCAGCGGAGGTCAAACGTGAAGGATGCGTATCAGAATTTTGATGACCTCCGGCTCGAACGGGGACCTGTCTGCAGGGTGGCCAGCGCGGACGCCGGGGGCCAGATGGTATGAAGAGATCAGTCCTGACTGTGTGAGATCGTCCAGAAGTCACTGGGACGTTTCCCGGGCGAGTACGGGTTGCTCAGAGCAAGACAAGTGGGTTGGATTGTGGCACCCACTTTACCACACCTTCGATAACCTGCGTCTCGCTGGAGGGCTTCTTGAATTCACTGCGAAAGATTACCCTCAGTGAATTGCACAACGGCAGGACTAGCACACCATCATGATCGTGGCGTCCGGAGCGAGGGGGCGAGGCCTACGGCTGATCGCAACAGCACCAGCCTCGCGGAAAAAACACCCTGGATGCCAACGACGCCGATAACTTCCCCCCATCGAACCCTACTGATCATGAGTCACTCACGGACTAGCAAATGATAGGCACGCCGAAACGACGACACAGACACATTGCGCGAGAACAACACTCCCCAATCGTGGCGCTTCAGGATCGGCTTTGATACTCAGGGCGTCACACTGGAGCAAGGAATGGAGGAAGTATGGGCCAAAGAGGGTCCTGCGTTTCATCGTCCTGAACCCGCATACCCGTGGCCCACGAATCCGCCGACGGTTTGATACACCACTTTACCAAATAGGCAGTCGACTCCAGCGAGGTTAACGAGGAGGTGCAGCAAAGGCGTGGTTTTCCACAAGAAAAAAAGAATCCCCGTTACCCCTACATGCAGCCAAAATGCAAAACGAGGTTCACATGCAAATCACGAAACGCAACAGCAAACAGAAGGGTGCTAGAACGCGGACATACCAGTAGTCGCATCATGATCAGGCCTAGGCAATAGGGCTGCTTTCTAGATTCTACCGTTCATGAATAGCACCACGGAATAAGATCCACGTGTAGGGGAACAGTTGGATTGCACGTAAACCACCTATGAGAAGTAAATTTGCCCCTGTACCTAGGATATGAAGTCAAGGGCAAGTCCTACGACTGGCGTCTACTACGGTCGTCCCGAATCACTCAATGTCACCAAAGCTGATATCCCATGGGATTAATAGGCGAGGGGAAATTGCGTCATGGGTTAACCTTTCCTCATGAGACGCTCTATCTCAAGCTAGGTAGCGTTCCATGACGGTCCATAGGCACAATGTGAATTTCATCACTTTGCCGTTTCTGATCTTGGGCCGGGAAGAATTCCTGGAACACCGGAGGGGTTTCCTCGCAGAACAATAAACCGACGCGAGTCTGTCATTGGAGCATAGGTAGAGGACATGAGGAAGTAGACAGGGATAGAGTCGTACAGTGGAATCACACTACAAATCTGGATAATTCAGCGATGTAAAAGTGGACGATCTCGTAAAGCGGAGCACTCGGCGCGCAGTGGACGTGTCCGAAACAACAAAGAACAACAGAAAC
>Ga0307514_10004547_pt1 | contig 12744 bp, 10 predicted proteins | sample 16_EM_MG_FD_203088 | JGI IMG/M metagenome (GOLD analysis project Ga0307514, IMG submission 203088) | Populus trichocarpa ectomycorrhiza microbial communities from riparian zone in the Pacific Northwest, United States - 16_EM | ecosystem: Host-associated > Plants > Roots > Unclassified | place...
CAATTCAAGAAAATGCCCATGTAGTTATTAGCATGACGCTAACCCTTAGTCTTGGGAAGGCGGGCCCTTCACCTAGCATCAGGTGTAAAAATAACAATTAGTTATCCCACAATTGACTAATCCATCCATTCCAAATATCGTACAAACATAATCCAATCGGGCTGAACGTGCCATAGTAAAAATCAAAAACAAGAGGTGTTGTGCCCTGGTACTCCATAAGGAAATATAAACCGAAGATCTGTACAACATGATAAAACCGTATAACTGAATTAGCAAATAGTTGACACCTTATAAAGTCTGGAACAGCATAAACCACACAAGAACCTCAGCTTTCATCCAACAAGTCCGAAAAATGTTCGCCAGGTGCTATTCCTTACTGCTATTGTTGCTTCTTCGTGTACCAGGCAGGAAAGGGCGCGCTGGGTGATGATCTCTCCCTGCTGGTAGAGTTGAATTTCCCGGCAAAGTCCCAGGGCCGGGCGAGGAAGTTCTTGATGTGCTAGGGCTACCCCGCCTTGGTACGCTTGTAGCTCTTGTACCCAGAGGTCTGCCGCCCTTATAGCCAATACTATTTCTCTCAAACTCCAGCCGTCTGATTCTTTCTTCACGCTCGGCAAGCACGCGCTTGAGCTTATCTATCTGCTGGTCCTTCACTTTACTCTGGTTGACAAATTGTATTTCCCTTAGTTTCACGACTCTCTCATCAGCTTTCCTTTCGAGCTCCTCATTTAAGCGACGTAGCTCCTCGGCTTCTTTTGCACGATCACCACCTTCTCGGGTAGCTGCCTGGTAAGCATCCCGTGCATATTGTACCTCAGATTTGGTACTTTCAAGCTGTTTGTTTAGGCTGACGACTTCCTCTTGCAGCTTGGCATTTTCTGCACGCAGCCCCTCCATTTTGGCCACGTCTGGTTTGTCAGATGATAGCAGTGCGGCACGGGCTTGTTGAAGATCATGTTTTAGTTGCTTGCGCTCATCCTTTAGATTTATTACTTCTGTATTGAGACGAGTCATACGTTCTTGAGCTGAAACCGCCTGGTCTTTTGAGCGTTTCAGTTCAGAGTTAAGAGCTTTAACTTCCTCCCTCATCTGCTCAAACCGTAGCTGTAAGCGGCTGGTTGAATTTACCCAGTGATGAAGTTCTCGGCTTTTCTCAATTAACAGTTGGCGAAGCTGGTCGGGGTTCTGGCATTGCTTGTCAGATGAGATGAAAGGCGGAGCATGGTCTATACATACCAATTCAAGTAGGGTAATCTCTGGTGGGAGTCTCAATGGCTTTTCAAATTCAGGATATTCAAAGTCATCTTGCTCCATATTCCCATCGATGACCACATGACCCGACTCATCCATTTGTTCCGCTATCGAATCCTGTTTCGGGCCTGCCACCGCTTCTGCATTTGCCTCTCCAGGAGTCTCTGGAGCGGATTTTGAATTGGACTCCAGAGTAACATCCGCTCCCGCACCGGGCACATTCGGCGTTTCCTCCGTCGAAGCCTGTGGTATTATGGCCCGTTGAATCCCCGATGGCGCTTGGTCTTTAGGCTCTGTGACTTCGTTATCACAATTTTCACGGATTGCCAATGAAACTGTACTATCCTGTGAGCCCTCGGCCGCTTTTGTAGTCTGTTTGGTATTTCCCTGTATTGGTGGAGTCATAAGCCTAGAACCCATTGCGACTACCTGTTCTGGCTGATCAATATCCATGAGACTCTCTTGAACTTGCATCTCTCTTGGAGCTTGTGTGTTTGGCTGAGAGTCACTAATATGAGTGATATCCGGTGCACTACTTGAAGTGAGGAGTGCATTGACTACTTTTCTCTTCTTCTCTGGTAGTTCTTCCGTCCCAGCCACTTGGACTTCCTGCGATATCTTGTCAGCTCCTAATGAAAAGCTAATATTGTTACAACAAAAGATTTACCTCTTCCCATCTTCGCTTGCCCCCTGCCTGAGTTGTTGGTGGTACAGCACCAGTGGAAGAAGTTCTAAGGACTATCTTTGTCGCTCCATGCTCAGGCGCAACTTTCAGACCTTCATCAGGCATGGGAGTTTGTAAAGCTGCCGCTTCCGATGGTCGTTGGGTGCTTGACTGGCTTGCTGTTTCATAAATAGGAAGTCCTGGAATATCCGGGGTCACCAATGCGGTTTCTACATCCTTCTCGGACACCTCAATGATAATTTTAGCAATATTTTTCGGACTCTCCTGGATCTCATCAGCATATTCCGCTGGTAGAGAGCCAGCCAGATGTCTGAGGATAGCCACATAGGATATGACTTGAGGTAAGTAGTGTTTGATTTGGAGAGGAAGAAAGAGCATCACGTGCTCGACCGTATTGACGGCAACTAATCTTAGTACTGGAGAAAGTCTGCCGACATCTAGTGGGTGGATTCTGAATTTCTCGACTTGCTCATCCTCGATACTGAATGTCGAGTCTAGGCCAATGACGAGAGAAGCATAACTCTGGAATCAGTGAGTTAGCAATCAAATCAGGGGCACATATGCTTCCAAGGTACTTACTCCCAGAACACGTGCCCCTTTTGAACCAGTTGAACAGAGCAAAACATTGACAGACCCGTCAATTTCATCCTGAGACACTGTAATAAACCCATCAGCCCGCCTGCAGCGTATCTTGATACCTTTCAGGAATAGCTCGAGGATATCCTATGTGGAGTTAGTAGCTTCTCCGTAAATTAGCAAAATAACATACAAGAGTCTTCCCTGGTTCTGCTAGGATGGCGATAGACAAGCTCTGATATCTGATGGCATCTAAAAAGGCCTTCAAAAATTCGAACTTGGGATGTAATAATGCATATCCTACATCCTGCTGTTCCCAGTCCAAGGGGTGGTTTGTAGCAAGATCCAAGTGGGTCGCAATTCGGCCCGCGGTCCACAAAAGCCCACTGATGTCTTTCTGCGCTTGTTCATCATCCTGAGCCTCCCCATTGCAATATTCCTGTATACTCCGACTTTTGTTGTGTATGTTTTGGAGATATGCCTCTTTCTGTCCTGTACTCATACCAACTACCACTACATGCTCTCCCGCGCCCAACTTTGGGCTTGCTGGCAAAGATAAATAGGAATTCATTTGCGTAAGCGCTGCCTTGCTTGGTGCGTATTCATGACCACCACCGGGCAGTCTAGACAGTGAAACCTGGAGCTGGGATATGAAATCTGCAGGTTGAGATTGTGATATGGGCGGATTAGGCCGAGAGTGTGCATGAGTGGAACTCTGTTCATGGGGTATCATACTGTGGGTGCTACGGGTGCTAGGGGTGTTTTGTGGTGGTGGCATGTTGTCTGGTTGTGGGCTCGCCCTAGGATTTTTGCCTTCTGCCCAAGCATCATTGGAGGATACCATTGATGTTTGCTGCCCTGTTGGCCTGAAATGAGGTCCATGCGGAGGGGCTGCTGATGGTGAGCGTGCCGACAGAGCTGGAGATGGTGATTCCCTCCCTGGGAGAGCTTCTACCCGAGTAGGCGTTGCCCGAAAAGCCGAGACCGCATCATTAAATCCAAGCCTTGCCTGTGCCAGCCTCTCTCGTAGACTTAGTTTACCTGTCGAGGATGGTGTTTGGGATCCTAAATGGGATGGTTGGCTACGGAGTGACTGTTGGTCTGCCATTGCTGAATCGGATAAAGAAAAAGGTGGTATGTCCTCGTCGCTGGGCCTGGTGTAGGAGAATGGTGACCGGGGCGGTGGGCGAAGAAGTGAGCTTTCCACTGATCTGTCGAGCTCAGCTGGCTGGGAGGCAAATGTACAAGACCAATCTTCGTCTCGGGTGGATACTGTATTCTGTTTCGACCCTCTTGGTCTCCCTGACTCGGTCCGTTGTACGGGTACTAGATGCCCTTGGAGAAGAGGCCCTAGAAAGTCAGTGAAACTATCACTGTATCTACCGTCCTGCCTGTTCCACAGACTGCGAGGCTGCGCCCCTTCAGCTAATAAGGCGTCGTCGTCCCCGCCGTCGCCTTCGCTGAATTGACCCACACCGTCTTCTACGGTGCCACCACTAAGGCTTGCACTGTCTTCAGCCGTAGAAATGTATGCCGAGGTAGGGAATGGGGGTTGTGAGTCTGGTATTTCTTCGTCGATATCAAAATGCTGTGTGGAAAGCCGTTTAGGTTGAGGTTGAAGAGGAGGTGATGAATGTCCTTGGGAACTCTCTTGGATCCAACCAGGATTCTGCGGAGCGGGCTGTGACGATGGTGTGTCTGAGAACTTCAGATATTCAGTTCTATCAAAGAAGGTTAATTTCTGTCTGAGCTCGACAAATGGTGTCCGCCGAGCCCTTGGACTAGTTGGTAGCGACCTATACTCGTCGATTTCGTCCCCGCCTTCAGGCGCACTCCTCCAACGCTTGTGTACCGAATGATGTGGTGGTATAACAGGTGATGAGTCGGCAATAGGGCTTGCAACTGATTGTGTAGGCTGGTAATTCGAGGAACTGCTGGATGAATGATTTTGAACTACCAGCTGTATTCCCTTGAGTTTAACCCCGTGCCCTGTCTTATAGTTGGCCAAATTGCCCTTTGCGTTCGGTGGCTTGCTATAGGCGGAACCTTACTTGAACCTTTTGCCCGTTTAGACTCTTCCCATTCAGCAATCGCAGGCGCTGAAACCTCGCTTTTTTTGATCTATAGAATTCCGGTAGAGTGTCAAGAAAAACCCCACAAATAGAAAAAAAAACCGGGGGGGGGTGCTGCTCCAGCTCCTCATGCCCGTCAGGGAAGGGGCAGTGTGTGCCTGGTAAGTGGGGGAGATGAAGATGAGGTGGGGGGCGGAGATTCTTACCCAGTCCGCTTCCCAAGGCTTATTCGTCTTTGGATCTACTCCCACCCACAGTATTTTGTACTTGTCCTTGTTTTCCCCAATTATCTCCTCAACCTCGTACCAGGAGGCTACCGACCCTTGTGTGCTGTTGGGGTTGTCTTCGGTGGTGTCTTCGTCGTCGAGTTGATAGTTCACGGAGGTTTGTCGCGTTCGCGTGTGGTAAATCTTAGAAGTCGTTAAGTCGGTATGCGCAAGTGAAGAGACAGTGGAAGCCATACTTCTTAGAGAATGAATTGATGACAGGGACCAGAAACCATCACAAGCGAAAAACTTGTAAGAGAAAAAAAGAAGGGGGGTATAGAGTGCAGCCGGGCTTCTATGAGAAGGACCTATAAGTACCGTACTTATTGATCAAACTTGGTGGTGGTGGTGGAAGAGAAGCTACCAAAATACAGCTAAAGTAAATGTTACCCAAATTGATAAATGGTGAAGGCTGAACCATTTAGTATCCAGTTGCTGCATGTTCAGAGTGAAGACCATTCCAGTCCAAACCTAGTCTGGCTGCACGCACGCAGAATCGGGGCAGATCAAAACGCACAGCGCTCTCAGCAAAACCTACGACTCTGTAACGTCTGAATAGCATTTGTTATGTAAACTAAGCAGAGCAGGGCCATAGGCGCTTACCCTGAACCTTCTGGTCCTTCAACTCCATGGTAATGATGAAATGATAGGGCCATACATGAGACTTGCATTTTGTTTATTTGTTGATACAATAGTTTTCTTCAACCAACAGATATCAATAAGTATAGTACCAGCTAAGTACATTTACAGATATGGAACAAAACAAAAAAAAAGATATCAAGAGCAGAGCATTCTGACCCAGAGGAGGACTGGGAGGTCAAAGCACCTGGGTCTCTCCAAGCATTCCGTCTTTACATACTCCGTATACCCATCGCTTTTGCCTCCTGTATTCCAGAGTACTATAACTGGATAGGGAATTGGTTCATTTAGTTTGTAGCAAATTACGGGACGAAAGATTAGGATTTTGAGGCTAACGAACTTGCGCTTCACCTTGTTCTCGTGCCCAGACCGATTTATTTTTGTGTGGTAGCAGATTAAATCGGTCTGACGAGAACAGCTTCACCTGGCAAAACGCTGACCTACGTTAGTACTAAATACCACCACCATTTGAACAGAACCGTGAAATTTGACGTGCATAATATTACCTAAGCGGTGGAGCTCAAGGATCTATTTCCTCAAATGCACTTTTCTATACCTTTGATAAAATATGAATTTGATATACACAGAAAAAACGTAACGCCCATTGTGAAGAACCGCAGAAAGTGAAATGAAACGCTTAACTATACACCTAGTGCTTGCTCAGCTGTCGCCTCCTAGTCCATGCCACTCTTCATCATCCGCAACACCGCACATATCGGCTTCTCTGATGTGTAGGAGAAGTTTGTTCTTGGCTGTAGCAGGTTGAGATAATAGATAGTCGAGTGTGTAGATATTTTGTTCCGCCCTTCAAAGACCACTTAGTTTGACTCGCCTCCGAGTGGAAGGTGTTGACGTGAAAGTTGATAGGACTTACATCTTTGTCAAATCACTTTGTACCTTCCCTACAACCTTCTGGACCATCCTCATTTCACTTGCGAACTCGTGCCCCCTCTCCCTCAAATACCTCCCATGACACGCCAGCAATGCCTCAATCCATAGCAAGCAAAACTCCAAATGCGGCGTCGTCTCGCTCATCTCCGCTACGAACCTCAATAAACGGCTCAAATACACTACTGGCAAATCGTTAACCACATGTCTGATATCTCCCTGTGGTATGGATTCATAGACGTTATGGATGATATATCGCTCATTCAAGCGGAGAGCCATCACCAATGCTTTGAGATAGTCAGGAGTTGGCTGTGCCTTTACTGTAGCGAGAGTAGAGGCGGGAGTGATTTCAATGTCGAGATCAAAGGGGTCAAAGGCAATATTATCGTCGAGCGAGTACACAAGGAGACCCTCTGTCGAAGCAGCGGTGAAAGCTCGCCCAGTAGGGGAGAATGCGAGGCTGGTAACGCGGATCTCGGGGCGCACTTTGCGTGCAGAGAAGTCACCACGTGTAGCACCGGGAAGGGTATGATCGATCCTGTCCTCGAGATCCGAGGCTTCACCTTGGTCGTCCAAAAGGCCTCTTGCCCCAGCTTCGGTCATGTTTCTGCTTGACAGCATTTCCTGGGTACCGTCGATCGATAAGTTCTGTGAAACGGTGAACTTCCTGATAATAGCACCTGACGCAACGTCGTATAGGCAGATATACTTTGAGTTGCCCGCTGCTAGCACACATGCCCCATCTGCACTGTAGGTGATTGTAGTGAAGTGTTTTGTAGCGGCGTTATTCGCAGCAGTCCTGAGGTCTGTGATCTTTCTTCCACCAGAGATATCTCGTTTCCCATCGATTATGCCCTTTTGCTCAGAGTTGTTGACATCCCAAAAGGTCACTTGTCCATCAAGGGTGGCCACTGCAATCTCTCTCGAGTCGGGTCGACAAGATACAGACAAAACGTCGGAGGATTGGGGAAGTTGCTCACTGGTCTGAGTTCGTCCGAATAGTGTCCAAATGCGGACGGACTTATCCCAACTGCCACTCGCAAGAAATGACCCATCAGGGGCAAAGGAGAGGGATGATATTGGAGCTTCGTGCCCTTGGAGTCGATCGAGCAACTGCCCAGTCTGGACAGACCATAGGTGGATATCAAAGGTCTCAAGAGAGCTTGCACATACAACTTCGCCGGAGGAATCGACTGCAAGGGAAGAGAATGAAAGACGCGATGGAGCCGTGAAGGTACGGAAGTTTCGGTATCTTACAAGATCCCAAGCTCGCACTGAACCATCCAAGGATGCTGTGAATAAAACATTTCCACGTTTTGCAAACTCACAATCTGTCACCCCTGAACTATGCTCCGTGAAAGTAACAATACAGAACCCAGATGAAGCTTCCCAGACCTTAATCTTCCCATCATCAGCAGTGGTGATAATCCGTTGCCCATCCGGCGAGTATACTACCGAGTTCATAGCATCAAAATGCCCCTGCTGCTTCAGGATGTATGACTCTGATTGCCATTCCCAAACAAGGAGCTGCCCTAACTTCGATGCACCAAAGGCGAGCCATTCACCTGTCTTATTGATTGTCACAAAGTCAATGCCGGTATTGGAAATTGAAAGTTTGTGAATCATATTGAAGTCAGGCATCTCGTACAGTCCGAAGGTCCCAGAGGAGAAACCCACGACTAGCAAGCTCGCCTTGGGGTGGAAGGTAGTGCACTTGATCGTGGTTCGTTGATCAAGCCTGAAGGAGGATCGATTCTCGATGCGCCATTGCATTTTAGAAGGGTCCTCCCCTCCCTCACCTTCGTCCATCTCGTCGTCAGACTCATCACCTCGTCGTGGCCGCTTTTTGTACTTCCATTCAAAACAGATACCATCTTTGCTAATCGTGTAAATCGTCTCCTGGTCTCTTGAGAAATACGATCCAAGGACACTGCCTTTATGTGCCGCCAATGACGTGGGTACAAAGCCCTCCACCGGGTTGAGTGAGAAAATCTTCGCGGTAAGATCCTTAGATCCCGTCAAGAAGAATCTCGAGTCCCCAGACCATGTAATAGAGTTGATGTCATCGAAATGTCCAGTGTACACCCGGTGCCGCACGAATGGGGCGAATTCCCTCTCCTCACTGACTTGTGGAGTCCTCCAGACCTCGGCATGACGATTTGCTGCAACGGCGAAAAACTTGCCGTCGGGGGAGAATTTGATATCCTGGACTTTTGATTTGAAATTAAAGTAGTGAAGAGGTGTGCGGCGTATGAAATTTGTCAAAATAGCCTGTCCATCTGAATTTTTCAAAATATCAGTCGTCAACTTGAAGCCTATGGGAGCAAATCATACCTTCATCCACTGACAGCAGAAGCGTAGCCTGTGGGTTTAAAGCTATTCGAGCGATGGTTTTCCGGTGCTCAAAGGTGAAGGTAAAGGATTTGTTACTACAGCCCCAAATAAGTAAAGACAATGCGCTTGAGGGAAACTGACTCTTACTTGATGAGATCAAAGCAGGTCACCCTGTTTCCGACAGGTGACAGCAAAGAGTTCCCGTCTGGTGTGAAGAGTAGATTCCCGTGGCAGTAAACTGTTCCAAGCAAATTGGAGAACTGTTGCAAGAAGTCAGTCAGTCATGGCCACGGCAATGGGGTGCCCCCCCCCCCAAAGCTATACTTGCCTTAAAGCCAACTTTCATCGTGATGGTAGTGGGAATGGGAACGGCTGGTATAAAATAATGTCTGGATACTTTTTAGTGCCAAGATTTCAGGTGGCATCGTAAACCATCCACTGCAGGGGTTTTTTTTTTTTTTTTTGAAGAAGTGTCTTTTGCCTTAACTGAGTTTATTACGTTGAGATAGTCTCGCGCCTAGCGGCTTGGCAGACCTTTGGTCGCTCCGTGGTGAGCCAGCAGCAGACCTAAAGATCCAGGCTGTATCGTGCCCAGACCAATTTATTTTTTGTGTAAATCATGGGAGTTCCCCCCGCCTAGATTGATTGGCCATAACATGGATTGTAGGTAATTAATGAAACCATGATACGCGACTCGATAAGTAGACAATCACATTGTTCCTCTGGACAGGGCTAACAATGTTGCTTTAGACTTTCCCGTGGTATGTGCAACCCCCCTGTTCAGGGGTTTTTGTGTCCGTGAATTTCGCTACCGTTGCTGCTGGCATCAGATCACTTCTCACCAAAAGTAAACCTCCCTCCTCCTCCGCCTGTCTCCCACTTGCTGCAGTGATTTACCTCTATCTCAACCTTCGAGATACATTTCCTCACCTTCAAGTGTCAATCATACAAGCAATAAACAAAATAAATTATCTACCATGCCGTCTGGACACGTCGACAACGCAATTGGTATTGCCAATCTGCCTAACCAGAGGCACAAGATTGTTGCAAAGAGGTCAGCACATGCTACTTGTGTAACTCTTTGATGAGGAACACGGGCTAACTTCAACTATAGAGGTGCGGCCTTCACGATAATGGTAGTGGGAGAGAGTGGTTTGGGAAAGACAACCTTTGTGAACACCCTGTTCAGCACAACCATCAAGAACTATGCGGAACATCGTCTGCGTCACAAGAAGCAGATGGACAAGACTGTACAACACCCCTTGACTTGACTACGGCCAGGCACTGTATACTCATTGGTTTTAGGTCGAGATTGCCATCACCAAAGCCGAATTGGAGGAGAAGTTCTTCAAAGGTACTATTTCACATTAACACTGGCTAGCACTGCAGATACGGAAACTGAATGTATTTTTACCCTGCAGTTAGGCTCACGGTTATCGATACTCCTGGCTTTGGAGACTACGTCAACAACCGGGATTCATGGATGCCGATAGTCGAGTTTTTGGACGACCAACACGAATCTTATATGTTGCAGGAGCAGCAACCCCGTCGTACTGATAAAATCGATCTCCGTGTCCATGCTTGTCTATACTTCATCCGGCCAACAGGTCACACCCTTAAGCCTCTTGACATCAAGGTCATGAAGAGACTATGTACTCGCGTGAACTTGATCCCAGTAGTTGCTAAGGCGGATACTCTTTCCCCGGCAGACCTTGCCAAGTTTAAGCAGAGGGTATGTCGAAGACATAACCCAGCCAAGGTGAATTTCGCTAACGATTTCTTAGATTCGTGCAGTTGTCGAGGCTCAGGGAATCAAGATCTACCAGCCACCAATTGAAGAAGATGATGAAGCTGCTGCACAGCATGCCCGAAGCCTTATGGTATGTACTCTTCACTGTCGACTGAACAGCATATATCTAACAATGCTCTAGGCTGCCATGCCATTCGCCGTCATTGGCTCTGAGAAGGATGTCAAGACATCTGATGGTCGTATTGTCAAGGGTCGTCAATACAGCTGGGGTGTTGCTGAGGTTGAGAACGAAGACCACTGCGACTTTAAGAAACTCCGCAGTATTTTGATCCGCACTCACATGCTCGACCTTATCCACACCACTGAAGAACAACACTATGAGGCTTACCGCGCGTCTCAGATGGAAACCAGGAAGTTCGGTGAGGCAAGGCCAAGGAAACTCGACAACCCCAAGTTTAAGGAGGAGGAGGAGAACCTTAGGAAGAGATTCACCGAGCAAGTCAAGAAGGAGGAAGCAAGGTTCAGACAATGGGAACAGAAGCTTATCTCCGAGAGGGATCGGTTGAACAAGGACTTGGAATCCACACATGCTGCGTAAGACCCCGCAATCCCGAAGGTAAATTTGATGTGTTGTGTTGTCTGACATATTTCTTTGAGCAGAATCAAGCAACTGGAGTTGGAGCTCGAGCAGATGCAAGGCAATGTGGCTAGGAGTCATGGCAGACGCTGAATGCTCTAGTTGGTGGGTGATGATGGAGAACGACATGATATCAGCTGTTAATGGTTAACGGGGTTGGTAGTGCTGTGGGGAGCTCACTTGACCTGGGATTGGGGCGCCTTACTTTCTCTGATAATAATTAAAGATGTGATACCAGCTGAGGTTATTGAGATATGCCGTATTCTTTCTTCTTCAAAAGGGTGTTCTGTCTCTGTGGGCTCTCCGTTCTTTCATTCAATTTCTTTTCATTTTGCACTTTACTCCATTTTAGTTTTTCTTGTCTTCAATTAGCCTACTTATCCACGTACGATATCAATTTACTTTCTACTTATGTGTCTACATTTTTCCTTGTCATCAACCCCTACTCACAATCATTTTTCATTATTTCTCTCGGAATATGGATAATATCATAGTCTGTCATGGCAATGCCTTTGAGCTCAGGCACCATCATGCATTCATGCCAGACTACCTAATAGGTTCAAAATTCCTGACTGGCTACCTACAGGGCTCCATCTTATATGCATTGATTGGGTCCACCTTTATCCATTGCGTTGAGATACAAACATTATAACGTTTCAGCCGTACATGCTATGTGACTGCCAAGAGCACATAGTGAAGAAAATATTCATGGTTACCAAACTGCTACCTTGACATGCCAGCGACCTAATTGGTTACACCAAGGAGCTATTTACAAACATGATCGCGCATGCATCAACTCCATCCCCCAAATACATACATACTGTGGTATCAGGATGCCTCGAATGAGCGAATTCTTGCCGGTTTGGGCAGTCATAGAGGATGGTTTAGAGCTGGCAGTATTGGAACAGTCACTTGCGTGGAGGACGGTTGAGGGCCTCCTGGAGGTCCATCTTGCTACCTCTTAAAACCTCCTAGTTCTCCTCCATCCATTCGATAAGTCGCTCTATATCTGACTTCTCCCATATGGAGGATTTGCCTGCCTCATTTTTTGTGGTCATGGTGTTTACTGGAGCTGGTGATGGCATGAGTGTTCGATTTTTGGGGGGGGGCAAGAGCGTTGCATATGCAGTGTTCGAAGTACTAGTAGAGGTTGCGACAGCGGTACAGACGTGTCCAGTAAAGGAACACTTCACCTAGACCGTATATATGAATATACGTTAACATATATGAGCAGAGCAAAGCATACATGATTGTGCTGGGTATGAAAGAACAAAAAACAGCAGCGACAAAGAACAGTGATGTCATGATAATGATAGCGTTGGCCAATGAGAGCATAGACCAAGGAACTAAAAGTCAAATACTTATAGCTCCTTGGCGTAATCAACCTCTATTGTGTCACCTACAGCAATAGTGGGGAATATGTATATGTTCCGGCCCAGTCATGTTTTTCGTCACTAGCCCGGTCTAGTGATCATTAGACCGGTCCCTTGATGAGTGGCCCTATGGGCGGGCCAGTCCAGCGGGCCCGGTCCATTCATTGAACCAACCAGACAAAAAATACATAGGAGAGTTCGTTTCTATCAGCTAACTAAATACACTAAACAAGAAATAGCAAATATATATCACAACCCATAACTATTCCACCT
>Ga0307514_10004548_pt1 | contig 12743 bp, 7 predicted proteins | sample 16_EM_MG_FD_203088 | JGI IMG/M metagenome (GOLD analysis project Ga0307514, IMG submission 203088) | Populus trichocarpa ectomycorrhiza microbial communities from riparian zone in the Pacific Northwest, United States - 16_EM | ecosystem: Host-associated > Plants > Roots > Unclassified | place...
TGCTATATATATCTCAAAGGAAATAACGGAGAAAGAAAGGAGCGCTTGCTCTCAGTTTTTCCTCTCGCGACTCTCTAGCTGTTTCCTCTTCGTGTATAAATATAAATACAAATACAAAACCAACCAACCAACCAAGCGTAGACGCAGAGAGAGATGGGGTTGGTGACAGGAGGAGGAGGAGGAGGAGGAGGAGGAGGAGGAGGAGAGAAGATAAAAGTTGGAGTTTGTGTGATGGAAAAGAAGGTGAAATGCGGCTCTGAGGTTCTCCTTCTCTTTTGTTTTCGAAACCAGAAACCGGAAGCTATGAATTTTTTTATTAATATAATATAGTAAAAGCATTTCGCTATTGATTTACCACCAATAACGAAGGATTTTTGCATTGGTGGTTTCTTCAGGTGTTATCAGCTCCAATGGGACAGATTCTTGATAGATTACAAGCATTTGGTGAATTCGAAGTACGTTTTTTTTCTCGGAATTTAATTGAGTGTATAATTCCATTAGCGCTTTTCTTTTACCGTTTTGATGATTTTTAGGTTATGTATTTCGGTGATAAAGTGATTCTTGAGGATCCAATTGAGAGGTAATACTTAAATTTTAGTTCATTTAGTGTTTGGTTGTCTTTGGGTTTTACTGAGATGCATGCTTCTTTCTTTTACTGTTTCTTGTTTTTGGAGACTGGATTTCATTTTATGAAAAACAAGGACGTGGCTTGTAGAGCGACAAAAAATGGAATCGTTGATTTTGTTTTCTGTCTATATCTTGTCAAGTCCACATTTTTGGATTTTTATACTCGTCCGCTATCATCATATGCTGAAAAGATATTTTTTTGGAGGGGTTAGTACTGTCACGAGTCGTGACGTGTGCTGTGCAGTCACTAATGCTGGCAGGATTTGGAGACTTATTGCTGGCAGTGCCATCTGTAATTAGCTTCGTGATTATGAAGATGCTTCTAGTCTAAGCTAGTTAATATAATCTGAGAATGCACTTAGAATCTTAGTTTCACTGTCTTCTAGAGGTTGACTGATTTGTTGCAGTTTTTGCTTGTTTCAGCTGGCCAATATGTGATTGCTTGATTGCTTTCTATTCCACTGGTTATCCCCTTGAAAAGGCTGAGGCATATGCCACTTTAAGGAAGTAAGCAGCATTTCTTGCTCATGTTCCCATTTCAAATGATTAATGAATTGACTATGCTTCTTGTGATGAAAGTCAACTGGGAACTTCATACATGCAAACGATTTTCTACTCACCTTCGAGAAGCTGAAATCTTTTTTGTAGTTTCTAAATGCATGCTTCATCTATATTTCCGCTTTGTTGCTTGAAGTTAAACTGGGGCCGGCGGTATGTGAATATGGACAAGGAATGATATTTTTCTTGGTCCATGAAAAAATGAGTAGAAAATTATCCTAGTGGTGGAATAAATTGAACAAATGCCTTGTTTCTGTTCATTCTCATTGCACTGAAGAATGCCATACTTGTGTGCCTCCAACTTTCCTTTTATATTTAGTCCACTGTTACCGATAGACCTTATTACTCCACCGCTCAAGCTGCTATTTCATTCTTTGTCCACATCCTAGTGAAATGCTGTTCAATGTTGAATAGATCATGCTTTTGATTCAGGCCTTTTCTTGTGAATGAATTGGTGCCACAACATCTTCTTCATGACCGGCGGAAGGTGTATGAGGTATGAAGTCTAAACTTCCATCTTATTTTCTGTTTGGCAGCATGGTGCTTTGTACGAAATATTGCATGACATAGTACAATATTTTATTATGACACACACACACACACACATGCACATCAAACATTTTTCTACCCACCCTCTTGAAAATGTCTTGCAGTTTTTCGTTTTCTTTCTCTTTTTTTCCCCTAGGGTTCTGAAGGCAAGTTCTCGACCATGATTGGTCAGTATTCTACTGCAAGGAATGAACTCGTTGGACTGCATGATATATTTCCTCAAATCTGCTAGCCCTCATTGATGGAGTATACTAATGACTATAATTGAGCCATGTCATGTGCATTGTTATTTCTTAATTGGTTAAAAGTAATCAGTTATTCTCTATTTGTTTTTGGGGATTCAAGCGCGCTGAAATGTTTGGAATTCCTGTCCCGAGATATGCCCTTGTTAATAGGGAGTTTCCATTTCAAGAGTTGGATTATTTTATTGAAGAAGAAGATTTTGTTGAGGTCCATGGAAGTCGTTTTTGGAAACCCTTTGTAGAGAAGCCTGTTGATGGTGAGCATTTTTCATACATTTATCAAGTTCTGTGACTTGTGCTGTTTTTGCCCATTAAGATTGGGCTAAACAATGCAGCATTGCTCCATGTATTTTGCTTGATGCTTGTATAGTGGACTGCTATAGTTATTTTCTAAGGACATCACTATTTATGCTTTGGACATTACATCTAGTTCACCTTTGTATTTGTTCATGTGACCAGACATCTCATAATGTGCATGTATCCATTGCAATTGTTCAGTGATGAGAGAATTTAGTTCATTAATTCAATTTTGTGTACTTGTATATGGGCAGCTTTTTTATTATAATTTTGAAGTTTTCTATCTTAAAAAAAAAAAAAAAAAAAAAATTCTTTGCATCAAATCAGCATTTCCATTTTTCTGATGCTTTTGGCTTCTAAAGTCATCAGTTTGTGCCAACAGTGATGTGTTTTGTGCTCCTCATATCCATTGATTAAATTCTCCTCTTTACTTAGAAGCCCTAGATGGAGCAATGTGCTTGGATTGCATAAAGATGTTGCCTTAAATAGACACTGCTTATAACTGTGTATTCATTATTTGTTGCACCTGCATTTATTTGTAGAGTTTGCTTTACTATTATTAGCACGCATGACAATGACTCGCTTGTTGTACTTTTGAGAAGGCGATGACCACAGCATCATGATATATTATCCCAGTGCAGCAGGTGGAGGTATGAAGGAATTGTTTAGGAAGGTAAGTTTGTCAACAACTTCTGTTTTTCTAATTTTGAAGCTAAACTCTGTTTCTTTGTCTTTCTTTCTTTTTTTTCCCCATGCCAGAAGTGATTCTGTAATGATATGGAGACATTATTGAAGCATTAGTGATTATTCTACGGAAGAATTTAAGACATAAAAAGCATTTACAGATATAGGAAAAAACTAATGATTGGATTGGTTTAGACACAATTTTCTCTTTCTGCAGTTAAGCCACGGTCAATTCTAGCTTTCTGTTGTCTGTTTGTCTACTTGCATTTCCTGGTTTATAGACAAGGATTCCAATCCATAATATGTTTCTCTTGGTGTGATTTTCTTTTGCTATGTTTGTTTATTTTCCACCCTATTTGTGCATAGCTATGGAATTATTAAGGCATACCTTCCAATCATACTTCCATGTAGTTATTTGCATCTCACTTTTCAAGATGCCTGATAGCTTGGATGTTGCAAAAGTTTTTATTTACTGATCCTTTTTTTCTCCATTATCTATCACAGTACAAGTACTTGATCAGGTCTCATTTCAGGTTGGTAATCGGTCAAGTGATTTCCATCAAGATGTTAGAAGAGTGAGGCGTGAAGGCTCTTACATATATGAAGAATTTATGCCAACTGGAGGAACAGATGTGAAGGTTGTATAGTTTTCTGTTGAAAGTTTGCCCATGTTGTTTCGTTTTACTTGTTAATGTCATTGTGATAGGATGTAGACACACATAGTCCATGTTGCAATACGTTTAGAAAGTTCATTATAACTTGTGATTGATTTGAAATAGGTGGGGCATTTTGTCCAGGTTCCTTTGTTGATTAATTTTAATTTGAAGAGAGATACAGAATGTGATCATGCTAATAGGATTTGAATTTGGTTCCATGGTAACAATACAGATGGAGCATGTTATAGATTTCAGTGGTGTTTATGTTTTGAATTCTAACCTGTCACAATAATATCACAGAAAGGATGGAAAGAAATTGATGGGAGGAACATCTGAACCTATAAAACTGATATAAGTGCTTAGTCAAGTTAAACTGATATGAGCTGTTCAGATGCATAATTGGCCTGTGGTATAAAATAGTAATATGCATCATGTTATGAGATAGCTTGGCATACTTTGTATTCTCCCAAGAGAAAATGCAATCCATTCCTATACAGTGTGAAATTTGTGGTAACTTGTAGATGCTAGTAGGATTCAAATTTTGCTTCAGGCTGAACTTTACCTGTTACTTGAAAAAAAGGATCACCATGTCCACCATGTTTCTATGTTCACTTTTTGATTATATGTCTTCCCACACACATTTCTGAACTTTCCCTTGGTTTATTTTAGTCTGACAAGTAATTTTTCATAAACCTATTAACAAATTGACTTTTGTAAGATGTATGTATTCTATGTGATCACACATCAGGTTGTTTTTATGTTTCACGTATTTCAAGTATTTTTGGCTCACTATCAACCGTTAGTGGTGAGGGTCTGTTATTGCTTTAGTCCATGCTGCTTGCAGTTCTATCCTTCTTCCTGGAAGCATTGGTTGGTTTGTTTTGAAACTATTTTGTGCGAGCACCATTATGTTCATGCTATCAGTTTTTGATTTCTTTTTATACATGAAGGATTCAATTCTTCCTGTGTTTGTTTGTTACTGACATTTACAAATTATTGCCTTGGTAAATCATTAAATGATTATAGGTGTATACTGTTGGTCCTGAATATGCACACGCTGAGGCAAGGAAATCTCCTGTTGTTGATGGTGTTGTCATGCGGAATCCTGATGGAAAAGAAGTAATTTCCTGTAGCAACCAAGTCTACCGAGCCCCCCCCCCCCCCCATACATATATACACACATTCTGTGTGTGTGCATGAGTGACTGACTGAAACCAAACCACGTGCATCCACAAACACAGATTCACTTTCTCAGCTGCTTCCTTGTATTCCACTTTGTGAAATCCATCACTTGAGAAGCAAAATTAGTTTCCTACCTTTTTATGTTTTGGAAAATAGTGCATTGAAAGTGATATGCTGCAAAGTTTTGGATAAAGATGCTACAGCAAATAGATATAAACTCTTCTCAGTAATTCCTTTGTCTAGTTATGCAAGCAATGCACAGTTGCCTCTTCTCACTAGTTACTATATCACATTCCTTAGAGCAACATTCTAGGTCTTTTCTCATAATTTGGCAAATGCTTCTTGTTCAGGTCTCACAGTTCAATAATGCTTTCAGACTACAGGTGTCAGAATTGACACATAACACTTCTATGAAGTGTATTGACTCTTCAAGTAAATTTTGCATAGAACCTTTTAATTTTTAAATTTTAGCTTTGTGTATTAACAGACTTGCCAAGCTACCTTTAAAATTTTTCTGTTGATTTGACGACTGGTTACCTGAACTAAGTTTGCTTCTCAAGTGATGAATTTTTAAACTCGTAAGAAAAAGATTAAATAAGAGAAGTAACATTCCAATATACATGCATGCCTGCGTGTGTACATGTACTCTTTCCTAATGCAAGTATACTGCAATCAGAAGGCATGATACTCCTGAACTGATTTTTTACATTTATATTCCTGGTTCAGAGTTTTATGATGATTGTGTCATAAATCCTCTTACCGTGTTTGACAGGTAAGGTATCCAGTGTTACTGACACCTAACGAGAAGCAAATGGCAAGAGATGTTTGCATTGCATTTAGGCAGGCGGTATGGAATTAGAATCTGGTTTTAGTTACTTAATATATTTCTGGCTTCCAAGATATTATTATTCTACTTGATTGTGTCTCCTCATGAATACCTTATGCTAACTGGTTTTTCATTGCTTTAAAAAGACTGGTTTGTCATTGCTTTAGTTTTTATTTCTTTTGCGAAGTGCAACAGTATGCCTTTCTCCTGCCATGATGATCCACAGTAAATATTCAATAATGATTGATAAGTGTAGGTGCATTAGATGGGTTAGTTTATTGATGTTTCTCACTGACATGATTAGTTATTGCAATGAGCTCATTTTGCTAGTGTCATCCAATGTGTTTTATGTGACCTTTTGTCATTCTTATCTTTGTGAAAAAAATGACTGAACTCAACAATAGCCGCTTGAATCTTGTTAGTACAACTGCTTTAGCCTAGCCTCCCTGTTACGACTCATGTGTCTTCTTCTAAGTCATTTTCAAGCATGTAGTTTGTGGTTGCTGATCTTTTCAATACTGTTTATTCGTAACAGCTAAACATATCTTCCTATAAATAAGTACAATGTGATTTCTCCATTTTACTTTCATATTATTAGTGCTGTCTTCATTACTGATATTGTATTGTCAGTCAATACTAAATTATTGTTGCTTGCAGGTTTGTGGGTTTGATCTCCTGCGTTGTGAAGGACGATCATATGTTTGTGATGTAAATGGATGGAGTTTTGTGAAAAATTCCTACAAGTACTGGTCATTATATTTTTTTAAGTAATTTTAGTTTCGTAGATGCTTGTTTAACTAGTCATATGCTGCTTACTGTTTAGTCTAAAATGTTAAGACTGTGTACTTGTGGAAAATTTCCATTTTTCTAGAAAACCGAGAACTGTTGAAACGTGCTCTCTAATTGAAAAATGAAAAATACTTTCTCAAACAAGTGTTTTCTATCTCCATTTCTGGGAAGTAGTGAAAGTTGTTCAAATACTCCACTCTAGAAAACAAGTGCTGTTTTTGGTCAGTCTCTTTTTTTTTAAGAAAAAAACCTCATTTTCTTATTATTTGGAAGGCAAACCAAAAGAATTCCTTGTTTTCTATTTTGGAAAACTCGTGGTTAGCAAACCTGTTTTTCTAATTATTCACGTGAGACAATTTTCTAGATTAAAAAGAGCTGAGATGAAAACTGCAAAATAATTCTGAAAGCAAACTCTCCCTTGCTGTTTTTCTAAAAAAATAAGGAAAGAAAAATCTGACAAATGCATCCTGATTCCTCAACCTGTTGAGCTTTTTATTTGGACTAATTACCATGTCTTCATTTCTTTTATTGTGTTGGCATATTACATGAAATTATGAAAAGTAATAGAATGTTTACTTTCTATAGTTATCAGTTTTTATTTGAATTTTCACAGTATATCCTGATTGTGCAAAACTGGAACTTGTTTATTATTTGGTTTACTTATTTTCGTTTTTCTTCCTACCAATTTCACAATTCTCGCAATTTTCTTACATCATTTCCATTCTCAAAACAGATATTATGATGATTCTGCTTGTGTATTGAGAAAGATGCTTTTGGATGCGAAAGCTCCTCATCTTTCATCAGCAATTCCCCCCACTTTACCATGGAAAGTCAATGAACCAGTCCAGCCTTCTGAGGGATTAACTCGTCAGGGAAGTGGGATTATTGGTAGATTTGGGCAGTCTGAGGAGCTACGCTGTGTGATTGCCATTATTCGTCAGTATGTTATATCATTTCCTTTAGTATTTTTACTTCACTTAAGATTTTCAAATCTGCCTTCTTATTTGTGTTTTATGTGGTCAGTGGTGATAGAACTCCCAAACAGAAGGTGAAGTTGAAGGTCACAGAGGAAAAGCTGCTGAATTTGATGTTAAAGTACAATGGGGGACGACCCAGATCTGAGGTGATTCCTTTATTATTGGGTTAAAGACATCAGTGGTACATGTACTTTTGATGATATTTTTTTTTTATTTGAGTCCTTAACTTCTTATTCAGGAAAATATTCTTGCATGTTTCAGAAAGTAAAAAAATATCAGTTCATATTCTTAGTCTCCATTTAAAAGTGCTGGTGTTGCTGTTATCTCATTGGGTTTAGAATGTCGAAAAAAAGATTTTCAGCTGTTTGGAGATTAGCAGGTTGATGATCAAAAACCCTCTTCATATCCCATTTTTTCTTATTTGCTTATCATTTTACATTGACCCTAAATAAATCATATATGAGATATGGGATTGTTTATTAGAAAGATAAATCAGATTTGGGGCTAGAATGTCAATAACAAAAATCAAGTGTTTGGAGATTGGAAGGTTGATGATCAAACACCTTATTTATTTTTGTTTGTTTGATTCCCATTTTATGTTGAGTGAAAAAAAATAAAACCCATGTGATGTCTTTGCCTCCTCTTCTATTTCCCTTTATGGCATGATCTCCCCTGATTCTTTCCCATCATCAACTCTACAGTGTTGGGAAGAAGTGTGTGGGGCCACTGTTTTGTTAGCATGGTTATCCCAGTTTTGGATACTTTTGCAGTCACAAGTGTTTTTAGAAATTATTCTTAAACCACAAAATCTCATTGAGTTTTTGGGCTAATTTTCCCCATCTTGATGATGTTTCTCACATGTATTGTCATAATGGAGACACTTCATATGATAGTGGTCATATCAGCTGCATTTTAAACAGAGACTAGTTGTATGAACTGATCTGTTACTCTGCAAAATATACATGTACTTTGGAAAAAAATGAAGCACAAGGCCTAAATTAGAAAATCGCTAAAACTAACTGTACTGCTGATGTTTTTATCCCTTTTTTATTCATTTACTATTCTGTTGTCTTGTAGTACTATTAAGTTGGTTTATATCAGCTTTTTTTTTTCTTTCTTCCTCAGACAAAACTTAAAAGTGCTGTTCAATTACAAGATCTGTTAGATGCAACTCGAATACTTGTACCTCGTACAAGGTATCATTTGAAGTTCAACAACTCCACTGATTTAACTGCCAAGGATATGTTCCGTTGTGCTTTAATATCATTCTGCCTTTTAGCGATATACATTATAGAATTTCATAAATGTGGCATTCAAACGTTTTTTATTACCATCATCAACAGTTTGTTTGAGATGCACTTTGCTAATATATCATTTGAAGCTCAAAAACTCCACTGATTTAACTGCCAAAGATGGGTTCCTTTGTGCTTTAATATCGTTCTGCCTTTTAGCGATATACATTATAGAATTTCATAAATGTGGCATTCAAACATTTGTTATTACCATCATCAACAGTTTGTTTGAGATGCACTTTGCTAATAAATTTTGTGGCTTATCTATTATCATTGTTAGTGTCATGCATTAAGCTTTGCCAATTAGTTACACATGACAGTGGGTGTTTGTCTGCTTGATGCTTATAATCTGGAAGATGGAGTTCAAATTTTCTTCAGGGGGCAGGGATCTGCTTTCCGAAACATAGATTGATCATAAGTTCATGGTCCATATGATTTTCATTTAAAAATTAATAGGAATGTGAACTTATGAGCACTGAGAGTACTGGATCTGTCACGGTACTGAAACTGCTCTTCATGTCATATCTTGCCTGGCTGCTATGAACATTGGAAATTGCGTTGTCCATATATTTTTTTTCCCAATGCTGATTAATATTTGTTGGTTATTTAACTTTTCTCCTTTTGCTATATAGACCTGGTCGAGAAAGTGATAGTGAGGCAGAAGACTTTGAGCATGCTGAAAAGCTACGACAAGTTAAAGCAGTTCTTGAGGAGGTTGTTTCATTTATCTTGAATATTTGATGTCTCAAGATATCCTGTCGCAGTCCGTGTTTATTATGATTTAAGTATATCTTCTTTAGATCTATGGGTTTATAACTTGTTCCATTTCATTTACCCATGGCTATTCCATCACTTTGTCTTCATAAGTGAGTTTAGGGTGAAATTTTGATCATTTATGGTTAGAAGTGTAGTCAAGCTGTGATTGGATTGATGTTAATGGCTCAACTTGCTTTTAGCAATCGTGAAAGCAACTCTGATGATGCAGGAACAATGCTGTTAAGAATAGAGTTGATTTGGCATTCCATGCTCAATGCTTAGAGTTCAAGTAGCCATATTTAATATATTGTTAAAGCATCTTCACATATTGCTATTATGTGTCTGATGCTTGAAGTGTTTCTTATTCCAGGGGGGGCATTTCTCTGGTATTTATAGGAAGGTCCAGCTAAAACCTCTAAAGTGGGTTAAAGTTCCAAAAAGTAATGGTGAAGGTGAGGAAGAACGACCCGTTGAAGCTCTCATGGTCCTTAAATATGGAGGTGTTCTTACCCATGCTGGCAGAAAGCAGGTGTTAATAATTGATGTCTTGCTGATCTTATGTTTAATTTATTTTGCATACATAGTGACAATCTAAAGATTCCTCTAGTGAAGTAATACTATGCCAAATTCTTCATACCCTTGACAGTAAAATAACCACCTTACTTTGTTTTGATTTTCATTTCTGCTTTTCTGATGTCTTTGCAGGCAGAAGAGCTGGGTAGATATTTTCGAAATAATATGTATCCAGGTCAAGATAACGAACCTTTTTTCTTTTAAAGGAGATAATAATCATCAGGCATATGCTTGTCCAAGATTTTATTAGGCCTCTCTTCTGACATTTTGCTATTTGGTGTTCTTTGATCATCTATGACTGATAGAACTTTGAGTCTAGGTCTTACAAGTGTCCTCAGAATTTTTTCTTGTTCCTTGTTCAGTTTGCTTCTTGAAATATAACTCTATGCTGCAGTATACTGTCAGCTTCACTAAATGTAACTTGCAGTGTTTTTGTTTGATGTCTTTTTCACAAGATGATTGTATAATATGTACTAGATTTTCAAATAAATGAATTATAGGTGACTTTAGCTACATGTGGGAGTACAGGCAATTTGAACTCCTTTACTAAGATTCGATGCTTCTTTTCCATCCTATCAAGGGCAATTTTTGAAGTCCTTGTGTAGTCTGTTCTGGGCCATGATTTATGGGAGCCACTTTAGATTCTGTAATATTTTCTTCATTAATTACTCCGGGACTTTAGTATCTGGCAGTTTTAGTTTCTTAACTATACATGGCTTTTCCTCTTGTTTTAACTGTTCTGGTAGACCTTTTTCTTTACTACTTATGTCATCTCACTTGATTTATTCATTCAAACATGTTGACAGCTGCTCAATGGAAGATATTAACAATTGATGTGATGTTATCTTTAATTTCTAGGCCATGGCTGTTGACCAGAATGTTAGTAGACGTACCCAGGACAAAGTAGATTTATGTTCCTGCTGCCACATGTTCTCCAGTGCACTTAGTAATTATTATCTTTTAGGATGAATTTTGGTCTGAATGGTTGCATGCTTCTTTTAAGTTTGGACTTGGGAGGCCCTTTTTCATTGACAAGCAGAACAGCATAAACTATGGTGGTTTAGTTTCAAGATTGTATATCTTTGCTTCTCTTGATGGAGATGTATAAAATTTCAGGTGAAGGCACAGGGCTGCTTCGTCTTCATAGCACATATCGTCATGACCTTAAAATTTACAGCTCTGACGAAGGTCGTGTACAGGTATAGCATAGTAGTTCGTGTAAATAAAATTGCACTTAATCTTTGGTTGCTTTGTTTTCTTATTTGGGTGCTATTCCAATTATGGACTGAATTGCCACACATCATTCACAAATAGTTTCTGACAGATGTCCGCAGCAGCATTTGCAAAGGGCCTCCTCGATCTGGAAGGACAGCTAACACCAATTCTGGTCTGTGATCTTTTCTATAGATTTACTGCTTTTCGATATTGAGTTTTTAACTGACCTGTTAAACTTTATCAAGGTTTCCCTTGTTAGTAAGGATTCCTCCATGCTGGATGGGCTTGACAATGCCAGCAGTGAGATGGAAGAAGCCAAGGTTTGTTTTGCTCCTTGAAATGCATTAACGCTTTTTTATCTTCTACCGGCTGAATTTAATATCCAGTAATTGACCATGATTATGACCCCAAACTGTTAAATTCAGATGATGTTCATATCCTTAAATATTTTTTTATTCCTATTATTATTAAACATTACTTGATGTCATGTATCCCGATTGACACAAGCTAAGCATCTCCAATATGAATAAACTAATTGCTTTCTTTCCTTTGATTGTTTGCTAGGCTCAATCATCTCCAAAAGTCTGGAATGATGTTGTGCTCTATTCTAACAGTGATTTCCTTTTGTTTTATTGATTTTTTTGCAGGCTAGGTTGAATGAGATTATAACATCTGCTGCAAAGATAGTTCATAGCAATGGATCCTCTGAGTGTCCTTGGATGACTGATGGAGCTGGACTGCCTTCAAATGCTTCTGAACTTCTCCCTAAACTGGTGAATATTCTTGCTAGTGAAACATGATGAGCCTAATGTCTATACATACAGGTTCACACTTCTGTGGATATTTGTAATGTTACATGCCTATATTGATAATACAAAACACTCTCTTTAAGCTCGATTTTACTTGGAGGCTTTGTCAGTATTTCTTTTTTTAAAAAAACCACACAAGGATTGTTAGGAGACTGTTGCATTGTTTGAGGTCAAAGCAGGCATTTAACTTCAAAGTTCTTTTATTCTTGCAGATGCAAAGTGTTGCACGTACTTCACAAAAAAGTTGTTTTCTCTATTTTAATTGGAAATCTGTATCTTAACTCCGTGATTGTCAAACTGATTGAATGATTCACCTGAAATCAATGATTTTTATTTATAATTAACTTTCTATCATTTTTGTATCTGTACGTCTTCAAAGGAACTCTTATTTATATATGGACCCAAGGGTTTCCATTATGAATATGAGGTTTCAAGTGATGCATACAAGAAGCTAATTCCTGCCGAGTAATAGTTAATGGTAAAAATAGAGTAATGCTTTTCATGTTTTGATGCTCTCAAGTTTTATGCCACTTTTCTGTACTTGAAAGAGTGATATTATCACTATTAGATTTGAATCTCAGCCCTTGGGAAATTGTTAAATCAACTCTGTAGGGTGCCTTCTGCTAACTTGTAGTTGATATATGGCTGTTGCTGTTACACTGTAGTATAATAAATATTCCTACCTTAGTGGCTAGTTTCTCTCTCTCTCTC
>Ga0307514_10004549_pt1 | contig 12743 bp, 9 predicted proteins | sample 16_EM_MG_FD_203088 | JGI IMG/M metagenome (GOLD analysis project Ga0307514, IMG submission 203088) | Populus trichocarpa ectomycorrhiza microbial communities from riparian zone in the Pacific Northwest, United States - 16_EM | ecosystem: Host-associated > Plants > Roots > Unclassified | place...
AGAAAACATGCCCACCTCATAAACAACCTCTTACATCCACCCATCACATGGTTTTGCTTCCCATGGAAAGGGACTGTTTATGGATTTGTTAATATATAATAGTCACTTCCTTTGCCATCTATCCATCAGAGAATCAGCATTCAACATTCTAAATTCTAAAGATTTCTTCCTTTGATTTTTTACTAGAAAAGAATACTTCCAAGTAACAAAATGATCAGTGCAAAGAAGCTCATTAAACTGGCAAAGAAATGGCAGAAGCTGGCTGCTCTGAGGCGTAAAAGAATTGCTTTGCCACAAATGGAGACAAGCAGTTGTAGCGCATCAGAAATGGCTGATAAGGGCCATTTTGTTGTGTACTCAGCAGATCAGAAACGCTTTTTGCTTCCTCTGAATTATCTTAACAATAAGATTGTCAGAGAGCTACTAAAACTGGCAGAAGAGGAATTTGGACTACCTACCAATGGGCCTCTCACATTGCCCTGCGATGCAGAGCTTATAGAATATGTGATTGCTTTAATCAAACAGGGAATCACAAGAGATTTAGAGAAGGCATTATTGGTGTCCATAGCCATCAGTAGCTGCTCAATGTTTTCGGATCTCCATCATCAAGTAACAGACCATCAATTACCAATCTGTAGCTTCTGAAGAGTGGAATTAGAATTGTAGACACTGTATAAATTGATACAAGTATAAATTGATAAATTTTATAGAAGAGTCGGAAAAAAATTAAATTATCAAGTATATATTAATACAAATTCAGAGAATTCACCAGCAATTCTTTTAGCTCAACATCACTGCATTACAATGGCCTCGTAAACATTTCCTCTTTATCAATCCATGAAGCAGATAAATGAGGATTTTTTTCTCTTGACCAAAATTTCTCAAGTTTTACTACACGAGCAGTTGTAGCACATCATCAACAGCTGAGAAGGGCCATTTTGCTGTGTACTCTGCAGATCAGAAACGGTTTTCGCTTCCTTAAGATTATATTAACAATGAAATTGTCAGAGAAAGAAGAGTTTGGACTTTCTAGCAACGGGCCTCTCACCTTGTCGTGTGATGCAGAGCTGATGGAATATGCAATTGCTTTGATCAAACAGCACTATCGATGTCCATAACAAGCAGTCGCTGCTCATTGTATTCAAATCTCCATCGTCAACTAACAGATCATCAATTACCAATGTGCAGCATCTGATTAACAGGATTAGATTTGTAAACAAAGCAAAAAAAGTGTACCTGATTACTCTTCTCGATGGAAAGTACAAAACTTGAAGTTTTATAGGAAAAACAATGCTATGATTCATTTCCTTGAAGGTTTCTGAGATGTTTATACAAGTTCTTTTGAACTGTATGGATCAGAATCCTAAGAACACAGATCAACTACATAACTTCAGAAGTAAATGCATCATTGCTTAATACTTCTGATCAAAGATGTTTATTAATTCAACTAAACCTCTAGTGATTCTCCAATTGAAACAGTGATCGATTGGTTCTCATCTCAATTTTTATATTTCAAGAAACTCTTGAAGGTACCATGCCCTTTCTAGAAGAAAGAAGTTGTATGTATGAAATTTATTGATCAAGAAACTCTAGCTTGTCAAATTCTTTGCTTGTAAAATGAAACCTATCTGTTGCATGAAAGGAAACAGATGTAGGATTAGTTCAGTTGAGTTGTAGCGTGATAATATATCAATTGGAGACCGTCACTCCCAGACTTACAAACTGCTAATAGAATTCATAGAAGCTGCTGTGAAAAAAGATTCAAGCCACCAGGACAGGAAGAGATGACGTTCAAGATTCTGCTTACAATTGCCTTCGATCAGATATAGGTCCTCGAGTCCACTGTACAATCATCTCTAGACTAAGGTAATCACATTCCAGGTAGGAACAGGTATGATTTTTGAGCCATCATTTTCTTGCTTCTGTTTGGCAATTCTCCGACATGATGGGTCTGATATGTTGTTTTTCTACTACATGTTTGGACTACAATTTCCACAAACTTCCAGCTTTCAACATTCATAAAGCACTCGTTACATGCAGCCGCACAACCATGTTCAAATTCACGTCTGCTTACCAATTTATCTTCATTTTTGTGGTTCACATAGTCTGCTACTCATTCTGCTGTGATATAAAGTTATGAGTCAGCGTTATTTTGATATGCTTTGCTGTTCAACTACCAGGCAGAGGGGCAAAGAAATAACCCCCCCTATGCTCCACCTTGATGAGTTGATTGCTAGACACAAGCAAACATGTCCACCTCATACACAACCTCCCACGTCCGCTAATCACATGGTTTTGCTTCCCATTGAGGGAACGTGTGTGGCTTGGTTAATACATGATACTCCCTTCCTTTGCCTTCTACGCGTCACAAAACAAGCATTCTGTATTTCAAGTTCCTAAAGTTATCTTCCTATATTCACTCGTGAAATATTTTCCAGAAACAAGATGATCAGTGCCAAGAAGCTCATCAAACAGGCAAGGAAATGGCAGAAGATGGCTGCTATAAGGCGGGGGGGAAATCGCACTGCCACAACCAGACACAAGCGGTTGTAGCACATCAACAACTGCTGAGAAGGGTCATTTTGTTGTGTACTCTGCTGATCAGAAACGGTTTCTGCTTCCTTTAAATTATCTCAACAATGAAATTGTCGAAGGGCTACTTAAACTGGCAGAAGAGGAGTTTGGACTGCCTAGCAGTGGGCATCTCACTTTTCCGTGTGATGCAAAGCTAATGGAATATGCAATAGCTTTGATCGAACAGAGGGTCACTAGAGATGTAGAGAAGGCATTGCTGATGTCTATGGCTAGCAGTCACTGCTCAACATCCAAAGATCTCCATCATCAAGAAACATGCAATCAATTATCAATTTTCAGCTTCTGAAGAGTAGATTAGTTTCGTAAACGACACAAACAAGTAGACACTGGTAAATTTTGTAGGAAACTACAAATTATGAGATACATAATTCCTTTGATAAAGTTCGTTGACTACAATCTACAAGAAATCTCTAGCAATTCTAGTTTAAGGATACAAGTTAAAGATACTTGCATCAATGATTTCATCATAATTTCCTTCTATGATCCTTTAAGCAAATAAAAAAGTATGGTCTGCTTGGGGCGAAAACATTTAAGAGTGCATCTGCCAAAAAAACAAAATAAAGAATAAGAATGAAAATATCATGCGTACAAGTGAAGTAGCAATCAGTGCCATTAAACGCCATTACAACAAAGCTTTGAAGTAACATAAAGAAATTAAAGTGGCAATCACTATTGCCAGACTGCAGAAAGGAACCAGACACATGGCTTTGCACTTGAGCTACACAAACTTTACAAATATACTCACGTGGATGTCCAGTTCTAAAAAAAAAAAGTCTTAACAGAATCAGAGTGTGAGACAACAATAACACAGGAACATGAGATTCACCTAGTGTTGGATTCATCTAGGTCGGTTAACTTGTCCCTTTGGTTATATGAACACACACTAACCCAAATTGCATCAAATCCTTTCTGCGATTAGCAATTGCTCGAGCTCCTCCCTCCGCCGCTCTAATTCCTGTGATTGTTAATCCATGTATGTTAATAGAGGAAAATCTGAGTTCCAACCAAATTTTGTTAAAATGATAGACAGAAACATCAATAAATCATTAACAAGAAAGCACCATTTGTCTAATAAAACCAACTGCATACTCTTACAATGTTAACTGCTGTCCAAGCACATGCACATCAGATTCAGAATCTTTAAGCCTGATTTTAAACACAGGTGAAAAGTACATCCCCGACTACTTACTGTCACCTAAATCAGAAGAATGAAAAAAGGATTCATATAAACCCTAAAACAGACTACAGAAGCCTGTTTGCTTATAGATTTGATTTAGGGTATATCAGAACCCTTTCAACAGCATTATGGTAACGAGCAATCACAGCTCATAGCACTTCAAGTTTTAGAGAGCGCAACATAATTTTGATTCATTTCCTCAGATTGGCTATCCATTTCACTCTCAGATTATTAAGAGTTATTAATATATTTCTCTTCTTGCATGCATTGTACATAATAAGGATGCTTATAGAAAACTTGGAACTCGTGTTCCTGTTTGTTGCTAAAACTTCATACCATGCCATGACCTCCACAAAGTGATGGCACAGCTAACACATAATTGCAAAACTTGGAGCAACAGCATACACATACAAGCATGGAGTAAAATGCAGAACGGGGAGCTCATATGAACACTCAATACCAATCATCATTTCAGGAGCTACAGCAAAACAAAGCTTACCTCCAGATCCTTGACAGCCTGCTCCCTCGTAGTTTCTTTCTTCTGACGAGACCGTTTGAGAAAGCCAATGCACAGAATTCCCTGGAAATTGGAATCACAATCAATAGCAACACATCATTGGATTAGTCTTGAAATTCCCAAAAGGAAAAGCAAACCCAAACTCAAAGTTAGTTATTCTACTCAACCAAGCTCAACTTAAACCAAAGTCCTAGTTCATTTATTTTCTTACTGAAATAACATAAACTAGACCACAAGCAAGGAGCATATAGCTAGCTATATTTTGTAGAAGAACAAGCTCCTTCTGGTTTGATGAATAGTCAGGGAAAGCTCTCGTCATTACTGCAACACTGAAAAAAAAAACCATCATTTCAAACCCTATGGAGATATTAATGACTCCACGCTAGCGAGCCTAATGCACATTTTGCAGCCCTCGTTAACACAAATGACTTACAAGATTTGCAGCATGCCCCTCCCTGCCCAATACTCCAATATCTGCAGTATATGAATTCAAACTGTTAACATTTGCACCACCAGCCAGCATAATAATTTAATTAATTCAATTCAATAAATTAGACCAAACTCCAATTTTCACACATTAAACAACAAATAATAAATAAATAAATAAAATTCAAGAAATCAGAAAAAAGAACGAACCTTCCAGAACTTAATAACAAATCCCCACTCCGTCTCCGCAACCACCACAATAAACGCAATTACCACCGCATAACACCTGAATATTCCATCAAAAACCTACACAAAACAACAACCAATCAGAAATCAACACCTCGCACACTCACTCAATCACCCACCTGATGCATACATACACTTAAGAGATATATAGCCTTACATCAGATCCGTCTTTAAAGGATCTAACGGCGGAGAGAACGTTGACGGCAACACAAAGAATCGCAGTGAGTGAAGTTACAAAGCTGAAACACCTACAAATTACTAACAACGGGTCCGGTCCGGGTCGAACTAAGGCGGTGGCTCTTGCTCTGGAGCTTGATGACGATGCTCGAGGAAGAACCGGAGGCAGAGGTAAGGTCTCTCTTTCTCTCTCTGCCATTGAAACTGAATCGAAACGTGTCTATGCCCTTAAAAGAAACGTCTTTTTCATTTTCTTCTGTTTTCTGCTCTCTGATTATTTGAAGCGGGATTCTTTTCTTTCACCTGTTATTCAAGCGAGGAATGGAAGGTGGTGGCAGATTGACACGTGGCCGTTGTCGTCTGATGGTGACTGACACGTGTCTGAGGTATGCTGTTTCGGGTTTTCCCTCCTCTTACAGTGGCTTTATGGGCTTCTCGTTGGCCCATTTATTAGGAGAGCGCATCGTGTGTTGGGCCCGGTTTAAAAAAGTAATGATAGCTAGCCTGGTTTTTAAAAATTAATAGAGGTGGTCAGATTTATTTATTTTTAAAGAAAAATATTCAAATAAATAAAACATGGAGATGGTAATAATTTATATCTTTTCAGTTCAAAACTAAAATGGAATTATTATTATTTTGAAATTATCTGGATCTCTCATTAATCAAAGATATTTAAAAAATGATCCTTTAATTACATCTAATCACCGAAAAGAGAATATTATTTCAAATTTCATTTCATTTTGTTCATTCATTCAAGTTAATTTAATTTTGTTATTACAATCAAATTTGTTGAGTGTGTGAAAATTCTTGAAAAATAAAGTAAAATATTTATTTATTTTGTTGATATTCTATTATTACATACATTGGAGCCAGAGAAAAATTTTAAAAAGAAAAAGAGAACAAGACAAAATGAAATTTTTAATATTGATAATGGAGCCGCATTGAAATTTCCTGGAAATTACAGGATCGATGTTCACAATTGAATCTAGGACCTGTTTGTTGAAATAATTTTTTTTTTTTAATGAATATCAGGAAAATAAATTATTTTCTGATATTTTAGTATAATAAAAAATAAATTGAAAAATATTTTCCAGTATTTGGTTATGTCATGGAAAATGAGCTGGAAAATAATTTATTAATATTTTATTTTTTTCAAGTTTATTAAAATAATGAGGAACAAATCATACAAATTAAAAAGTTGAGGAGAATGAAATTGAAAAAAAATATAATTTCATAAATTATCTCAAATAAAATAAATAATAATCAAAATAATATAAATCAAATCTAACAAATAAAAAAATTGAAAGATGAAGAAATTAAAATAATAATTATTATCATTTCATAAATTATTTCAAATAAAATAAGTAGCAATCAAAAGAATGAAGATCAAATTTTATAGATAAAAAATTTCAATTAAAAAATGATAAGGGAAAAGCAAATAACAATTATAAAAATAAGGATCAAAGTTAATATAAAAATCAAATTCTAATGGATGAAATTGAAAAAAAAAATTCAAAACAAAATATATATATATATATATATATATATAGCAATTAAAGTTTGAGGACCAAATTTGATATAATCCGCAAATAATATGACATTTCTAAATTTTTCACAACTTTCAGAAAGTGTTTTCCGTCCAAAATAAAAGGAAAATATTTTCCTGGAAACCAAGTCAAATTTTTCTTTTACTGAAAAATATTTTTCGTTGACCAACTTTTCTAATAACAAATAAACACATGAAAGTTTAAAAAGTGATTTTCAAGAAACTACTTCCCGTCAAACAAATACCTCCTATACCCTTAAAATGCTACCATAACAACGCAAGGTCTCGAGACAGTTTTTTTAAAATAAAATTAGTTACTGAATTTTTTTTAGCTAAAATAGCATAGTTAAAAAGTTATTTATAAAAATAACACAATTAGATTGAGATACGTAGACTATAAATACTCAATTTTAAAATTACAATAGCTGAGGTTTTTTCTAGCATTTCTAACTCTATAAAAAAAACAAAAAAACTTCAACAAGTCATATTCAACACAATTCACATAAACAATTTAACATAAATTACCCAATTTATAATTCAATTTCATGTCAACTCATCCCATAATTAAAAAAAACTTGATTAATTTTATATATCAATAAAATCAATTCTCATAAAATCCAAATACATCATTTAATTATATCCAATATTTTATCTTGCAAACAAGCCTAGACCTTCAAAACCATGAACATGTCATCTTCCATAAAAATGGTCTCATCCTTCATCAATGTCATTTCTCGACAGTTAATCATTCTAATTTTTTTTTTTTAGTTTAATGTGGATGTCCGGACCAGCTTGCGCGTATCTCGACTAATCCCACGGGCCCTGAAGTTAACGACCATGTAAGCCTCCAGTGATCATCATATGAGCAACCACATGGCTCGAACCTGAACTTTGTTAATTCCATAACGGCACATTGAGTTCGAATCACGGTTCGTCCAGCCTCATTGGTTCCATCATGAAGCACGGTTGTAGCTCTCTGATCCTCTCGTTTAAAAAAATTCACCTGATAAATAACAAAAAAAAAAATCATATATATAGAGAAAGAGAGAGGAGAGATGTCACGGTGGAGATAGAAACCAAGAGAGGGCCGGAGGATGAGGGCGGCGGCGCAGGGATGGAGGGAGAGAGAAATAATAAGAAATTAAGAAGACCTGCACATCTGATTTAATTCATATATCATATAAAACCTTAAATAATATAAACTAAACTTATTAAAACACTCGTAATATATATAGTAACTTAAATATTGATATTTTATTTTGACTATTATATAAAACTCTAAAAAAACTTAAAATAGGCCAACAAAAAATAACTAAAATCTATAAAGTTATTAAATTAGATCTTTAGTTTATACATGTGTATATATACACACACACCTGGTCATGGTCTTGCATTATTTTTTAACTCATTTGAATGAAAGAGTTCATAAAATTTCTATTCATCCCTATATTTTAAATTTATGCACACATATAATTAAAATATGAAAACAATAAAATTATATTAAAGTTTAATAAATTATTAAATTGAAAAATTAGTCGAGATATACTCAAGTTGACTCGGACACCCACATTAATTTAAAAAAAAACTTGAAGGTCTGAATACATTATATTTTTTGGGAGGCTAACACAACAAGAAACTGGTTAAAACTTAATTCAACATGAAAGTTAGGTAAAAAGCCGTCGAAAATATTGATGATGATGATTTAAGAAAAATGATAAAGTTTATACAATAATCAGTGAGATATCCATTGTTTTTCGTAGATCAATATTATATATATATAGATTCGTTGAACAATCCATTCAAAGAAGCTGGTTTTCTTTCATAAAATAATTTTCAATTGGCATATCCTTCTCTTTTAACTAACGTCATATTCCATATCATCTAAGTCCTAAAGAGTGGATTCATTGTAGTAAGCCATTTCTTAATTTGATTTATCAAAAAAAAAAATTTAATGTAGAAATCAAAGCCATTTATTATAAAAGACAACTTTCTAAAGTGTTTTGTCCTTTGAAATTATGGCGAGCCCGAGAGGGCTGCTCATGCTCCTTTTGGTTTTTGCTACAAACAATATGTGGATGTAATATCCTAGTATAATGTTCGCAGTGATTTAATATTATATTTTTAAAATGTTAAAATATATTAAGAATTTAGAGAATTTTTTAAATGTTTTTAATCTAGCCATCATTTAAAATCCAAATGTCAGATTTATTAAGAAACCATGTCAAGGGTATTGAGTTTAGAAACCATGTCAGATTCATAGTGTTTGAGTCTCGCATGTTGCCAGATCCTATTAGCTTGGTTCCGGTGTAGGTGTCCAACCTAAGACGCTTGTGTGTAGCAAAAACATTACACGCAGGCTACTTTTTTGTTTTTCTTGAGGCTAAAAGCGTTATTATATTATATATGAAAATTAAAAAAACCTGAAATATCTTTTTTTGGCAGTCTATACTTTTTTGATTTTAGGAGCAAAGAAATCTTTTTACTGTTATGAATATTGTGAAAAGTAAAAAAAAACTTCAGTCAACAATTCTAATTTTTGTTGACTCTATGGGTAAAAAAGTACTTTGACTGTGTGAGAAATTGAAAAAGATGCATACACCCTCAAATAATCTTCTAATAACCATTGAGTAAGATGAAAAGACCCAAATATCCCTAAATAAAAAATTTAAATTAAAGTCACTAAAAGATAAAATGGTCAGGTCTAGTAGTAATGTCAGACTCAAACAAACAACAAACAATGAGAGGATAATTATGCACTTTTGTAGTTGATTACCGACGACAATCTAATAATGATATGGCTACACATGTCGCACCATGTGGAAGAAGGCACGACTGCGCATCTATTTTGATGACGGATGATCAGATTTGACCATTGAGAAGTGTTTCACGTGCCTCCTTAATGACGCGGGCACCGCCCTCTCGATATGGCATGTGAAACACGTGTCAATAACTTTTCGATTAAAAAATAAAAAATATAACATGAAAATACTAAAACGCTCTCATAGTTCTCTTAATTACACAACATATTTATGTAAATTTTCCTGTTATAATTTACAATAAATTTTATTATTGAATTTTATAATAATCTATGTTTAAAGCTAGAATGAAATTTCCATACCGTTTAACTTTCTTTATAATGTTCCCAACCTTCGTAAGCTTAATTAGCTATTTGATTCATTCACAGTTATTAAGAAATGTAGTAACTTGACATAGAAATCCTTGGTCTATTTTCCATAATTGAAAAAGGTGGCAATTTGATGTACGAATTATAAAAAAAATATAATAAATAATATGCAAAAAAATATTAAATTCTAAGAACAATATTATTTATTTTTAATGTGTGATAAATGCTTTGTAAGATAAAATAATGTTAGGTGTGTATGTTTAAAATGAGAAAATTATAAATATTTTTCTTAAATGATTTATGAGGTATTTATAACTCTAAAACTTATTTTTTACGACTAATAAATTATTCCACTCTAGTAATATTAAGGTCATGTTTATTTTTGCGTTTCAAAAATATTTTTGAGAAAAAATTAAAATTTTTTTAGTGTTTTTGGATCATTTTGATGCGTTGATATCAAAAATAATTTTTTTTAAAAAAAATATTATTTTGATATATTTTTTAATGAAAAATACTTTGAAAAGTAACTATAACCACGCTCCTAAACAGGCTCTAAGAGAAAATAAAAATTCATTACAATATTAATGAGAAATAAATATTTTTTATATAAATATTAATATTAAATAAATATATCTTATATATATATATATATTAATAAAATAAAAATATAATAGTTCATAAAAAACTTTTATACAAATTAGAAATGTATATAAAATACAATCCTGGCTAAAAATCCTGGGTTAGTAAAAATTTGAGCTTAGGCGGCGCGGTAAAGAAAAAGAGGCGTCAAGACATGTGAGTAGAGCTGGGCCTGAAAAAAAAATCCAAACAGTATTTAACAAATCAAACACGTTGTCACAGTTTGGGCAAAAACGAAAGAAGAAAAAAAATTGATGATGATGATGCTTATCTCAAAGTGGTCCACAGCCATTTAAAGAGCTCCACCACCACCACACCCTCTCCATCACCCTTCTCTTCCCTTCCACACCCCGCCCCCAATCTCTCCATTTCACCCACAATCCTCACCCTCTCTCTCTACATGGCTTCTATTTCACCACCATCTCCATACAAACTCACCTTCACAACCAGGAAAAGACTTCCATACCCCTCTCCAAAACCACAATTCCCTTCTCGCTACCCTCTCTCTAGGCTTCTTTCTGATTCCACTCTCTGTCGCTGCACCGACTCTTCAAATAATCCTTCGATTCAGTGGCGATGGGACGCTGCGTTGCAAGCTGTGTTTAAGAATGCGATTAAGAGTTTCGATTCGTATATGAATCCAACTAAGAAGGGAGTTGGCAATAAAGGGGTTATGGAGGGAGAAACTGGAGAGGAGGAGGAGGAGGATGATGGAACTGTGTGGGATTGGGATCGCTGGAGATTGCATTTTGATCAAGTTGATGAACAACAACGCCTTGTTTCCCTTTTGAAGGTAAAATTGGTGTGGGGAATCAAAATTTTTTTTTTTTTGGATTGTGGTTTATATTTTGGATTGGGAAATTGAAATTTTATGTTCTTTATGTTTTTAATCAATTAGCTGCATTTATTGCATGTGTGGAAAGATAGGGTTTGAGGGTGGGAAGTCTAATTTTTTATGATTTTTTTTTGGAACTATGATTTCTTGTGTGTTGAGTGTGCATGCATGCTTTAGTGTTTTTCTGGGTGAATTATGGTTGAGAAGTGTGAAAAAGATTGAAATTTTGAGATTAGGAAGTGGAGAAGTGCGAAAAGATTGGAAATTTGGGATTAGGAAGTGAAGCGTTGCTTTTTTCTCCAGCGTTATAGTTTATTCTTTAACTGGGAAAATTGGAACTTTGTGTTCATCAGCTGGGTTTTGAAAGTAAATTTTGAATGACTTGTTGTATTGCATGTGTTATTTTAGAAATTGTCAAAAAAAAAGGGAAATTTGAGACTGGGGCAGTTTGTTGGCTTTTTGTTTGGGGAATTTGTGCCCGCTGGAAAAGTTGATGCTTCATGCTTCTTGCTTGGACTGTATCAGAAGGGACTGATACTGCAGGCAATAAAACTACACAGCTTGTAGTTTTATTGATTTGTGTGGTTGGCAACAAAACGGAATGGAGGAAAGAGTGCAACTTTATATAAATAAGGGTTTTCTATTAAATGCTGAAACCTTTCGCCTGCCCCGCTCTCTCTTGCAGTCACAGTTAGGCAACGCTGTAAACAGAGAGGATTATGAAGATGCCGCTAGGCTTAAAGTGGCAATTGCAGCTGCAGCTTCAAATGATACTGTTGGCAGAGTGATGTCACAGCTGAATGTGCGTAATTTGACTTGCAAGTATGGTTTACCTAAGGGATAAAATGCTTAAATTTCTTCAGTCTTCTTGTTTTTATTCCTTTTTCCTTTTTTTTGGCTGATTCAGAGAGCATTAGCACAAGAGCGTTACCTGGAGGCAGCTTTTTTACGAGATAATGCTGGTGCTGGATTGGTAAGTTCACACAAATTCTTTTTTACTTGATCAATGTACACACACAATTTCTAATTTATGAAATATGTTCATTTTTGTAAGTGCAATAACTGCTGTAATTGGGCCTTGTCAGGCTACATAAACATTGCTGAATATTTCAGAAAACTTTGTGAGACTTGCTAGAGTGGCATCTTCATGTTTTTGGTTCTCTTTTTCTGTAGGTGTGAAATGTTTGGTTCCTTAAGGGCTATTCTGTTTTGTTTATAGGATTCTTACTGTAACCTTTCATTTTCTGGAAATAAGTAGCAAAGTATTCTGAGTTTCAAGGGATTTTCTGCTTAGGCATTTAAATATGTAACTTTGATGCTACCTATCAAGTCTTTGTTTCAAAATTTTCCCTTTACCTTGTGCTGGGTTTCAGGTGGGATGGTGGTCTGGAATTTCTGAAGATGTTGATGATCCTTATGGTCTGATTATACGTATAACCGCAGAGCATGGAAGATATGTAG
>Ga0307514_10004550_pt1 | contig 12742 bp, 13 predicted proteins | sample 16_EM_MG_FD_203088 | JGI IMG/M metagenome (GOLD analysis project Ga0307514, IMG submission 203088) | Populus trichocarpa ectomycorrhiza microbial communities from riparian zone in the Pacific Northwest, United States - 16_EM | ecosystem: Host-associated > Plants > Roots > Unclassified | place...
CCAGCCACCCATCGTCGCCGTTACTCTTCGCAGTATCTTCCCTCATTCCCCCATCCCCCTCCCCACCCGCCTTCCCATAACCCCACCCCCTCGCCAGCCACCCCCCACTCTCAGTGGGCTGACTAACCGCGACTTCCCCCCTCCCCAGCCGCATGCCGTACACAAACCTCTCACGCCTCATCCAAAAGTTTCCTCGCCACCCCCATCCTCCTCCACTCCTATGCCGTCCAAACCCTACTCACTCCCATCACCGCCCTCCGTCTCTCACCAAGCTCGACACTCCCCGTCCCCCTCGCCAAAAATGCACCTTCAATCCTTTCCGCAAGAAGCAGCCCCACAACCTTTCCGTGCGCCACATACAAAAACGCCTTATACCCCCCACCCCATAGATTCTTCTCCGGGATCGCGGCAGCAGAAAGCTCGCTATCCACAACCTCCAGCACCTCGCGCACCTTCTTCCGCTCCGCGGAGGAGGAGGACGGCGTGACGATACTTATGTTTGTGCCCGACGTCTCCGGGAAATCGATGCCGGAGAGGAACTTCCCATGGAAGCACCGGTGGATCGATATGTCCGAGGGGTCCAAGATGTGGTAGCTCATGCCGCAGAAGATGCAGGTGGTTCGTATGGACTGGCCCAGGTCTAGGGTGAGCTGCGTCAGTTTCTCGCGAGGCTGCTGTTGCTTCTTGCGGGGTTTGGCGGGGAGGCAGTGCCGGGTGCGGGTTATTGCGAAGGGCTTCTTTTGCGGGGGTGGTGGGAGGGGGAGGATGAGGAGCTGGTGGTGGTGGTGGTGGTGGTGGGAGGGAGGAGAGGACTCGTTTCACCGGGACTGTAGGCGTGGCGGTGACGGCATTTTGCGGCGGGCGTAGGTTGGGATGGTGGGCGTCTGCCGAATAAGTTAGCTGCCGCGGCAAAGGCGGGGAGCAGAGTATACCGTCGTGGTTGCATAGTGCCGCTTCTTCGTGAATCCAAAAAATCGCATGTTGTGGGCAAGGAAGAAGTCGACGCGGCGGTGCTGTCTTTGGAGCGAAATCACATCGAGACGGAAGATGCCGCTCCATACAAAAGTACGAAAGTAAGTGTTCTAAGGTCTCCTCTTGACCAAGAGAATATCCATAGATGGTAGTCCTAGTTACAATTACGCATAACGAAATGCAGTTTGTTGCAGCCCAACTCCTCCGCCCTAGCATAGAAAGGAAACAGAAACCGTAAGGTCCTCCCGAATATAACCGAAACTAAAGACGCAGAAGGGAAAAATGCTATGAAATGAAAGAAAATGCTAGTCAAATGGCGAACTATATGGCTGAGTACAACACGCTCGGCAACAGCAACTACCGTCCAAACCACCTTCTCCAACCCTTCTTTTTCTTCCCACCCTGTTCCCGCCTGCCCTCGAAGGATACGTCCATTACCGCCGAGTCGTGTTGAAGCACACCTTTTCCTTTTACTTTGCCGTTGGTGTTGGTGCTGGTATTGGTATTAGTGTCGTCTACTTGTGTTGTAGGTGATGGTGGTGATGGTGGCGATGGTGGCGACGGTGTAGTCGTAGCGGCGACCTCCTTCCCCTTCTTCTTTCGCCAGGTAAAGAAGCCCTTCTTTTTCTTCTTCTCTTTCATCCCTGGCGTCTCTGTAGTCTCCTTCGCCCCTTCCTTCGGCCCCTTCCAACTATAGCTCTTCTTCAACCTCCCCTTCCCCTTCCTCTTCCCCTTTCTCTTACTCCCCCTCGTAGCCGGCCTCTCATCATCACTCGAGTCCTCAAATCTGCTCCTCCATGCGGGCGCACCGTTGGCACCCGACGACGAACCGGCGCTCGTCTTCCGTATTCCCAGTCCCAGTCGTCTCCGCATCTTCCCGCCCCCTTCGTCATCACTGCTATCGTCGCTGCCGGCGCTCGAGTACCTTTTTCCCCTCTCCCCCGCCGGCGCCGCACGCATGGTGGAGCGGAACCCGCCGCCGCTACGCGTATATGTTCGGCGGAAGGAAGAGACAGATGCTTCGGAGGAGGCGTCGTCGAGGATTTGTTCGCGCGGCGGGGGTCGTTGGTGTTGCCGACGGCGAGGGGGAGGGGTGAGGGAGCGTCTGCGGGATGGGGTGGGGGTGGGCTTTGAGAAGCTTTCTGGGAGTGGGGGCATGGGGGGTGGTGGAGGGGAGAGTGTTTCGGCGATGGAGGGGAGGGGATTGGGGGGTGGAGTCGCGGCTGGGGAGGGAGGGATGGTTTCGAGGGCGTCGACGAAGGCGTCCAAGTCCGAGTCTGTGTCGTCTGAAGAGGGGAAGGTGCCGGGAACTGGGGTTGAGGGGGGGGATGATGAGGAGTCGGCTTCTGCAGGCGTGGCTGTGGCCTTGGGTTTCTCCTCGTGTGGAGTGGGCTGGATTAAGACGAGCTCTGGAACTGTTTCCAGGCGAGACGGTCCATCGGTGTCGGAGAGGGAGGAATCGGACATTTCTGCGGCGCTTGTAACGACGGGTGGAAGAGGCTCGATGATTGCTGTTTCCCGTCTCCCCCGTCGCTTCTGCTCGTCATCCCGCACGCTTCCAAAAGTTGGTAATGTCGCCCTCTCACCCACCTCTTCCAGTGCCGCCACCACGTGCGGCTGGGAATTGCTGAAAGACGCAACGCTGTCTTCGTCCGAGAGCGAAACCGCCACGTGTTGTCGCCGCCGGTCGCTTGCGGTGGAGGAGGGCGTTTCTTGTTGCGGAGGATGCTTCAATGCGCTTTTAGCCGGGGAGACTGACCGCGCAGGAGGCGAGTGCTTCACCAGCTCTATTGTTGCGCCGCCAAAGTGAGCGCGGGTGAGGGACGACGACGAGCTGGGAGGGTCGGGAGGGGGCAGCCGTTTTCTGGCCAGTGTCGAAAGCGTTCTTTCCCGTTCGCGGCTCCGTAGATCTGGCTCGCCATCGCGTGAAACTGGCGGGGTACTCATCATCACCCTTCTTCGCTGTGACGCGGGCTCGTGCTCAGTAGTGCTATCCGCGGACCGTTCCAGCGGCGAAAACGACCTCTGTCGTTCGCAACTCCGTACCCCCTCCTCGCGTGGAATCGGTGGGGGAGTCATCATTGCCCTTCTCCGCTGTACAGGTTCGTGTTCGATAATGCTATCCGCAGGGCTCGAAAATGACCTCTGTCGATCTCGACTCCGTGGTTCCTCCTCGCATGAAACCGGCGGAGGCATCACCTTCGTCCTCCTCGTCCGCTGCGGCGCGGGTTCGTTCTCCACAATGCTATCCAGATCCGACGCAAAGCTCGTAACCGAGTCTCCAAATTCGCCCTGCGGCTTCCTCTCCGAGCTCTCGGAACTGGACGAGAACCTTCTCGCTGGCGGCCCCCGCAGCGACCCACGCGATAACACACTCCCGCTTACACTGGCTACCTTCTTCCCGGCCGGCTGCGGGCGCAACGCAGAATGAAGCTCCCCTGTACCCCCACCACCATTCCGCACCGACCCAGGCTTCCTAAACCGCCGCTCGCTCAGACTCCCGCTGCTGGAGCGTCGGCTCACCATACCTGGTCGAGGCGGATCAGAGGAAACGGAGGAATACGAGTCCCGCCGCTGCAGCATGCGTTTCGTCGGGATGCTACCAGTGCGCTGCTCGGGCGGGGGTGGAGAGGCGGCGGCATGACGGAGCGCTGTGCCTGCGGCTGCCGCAGCAAGGTTGGAGTTTGAAGCGTGCGAGAAGGCAGTAGAGGCGGCGATGACGGCGTCGGACGGCTATACGGTCAGCGCATGAAGGCAAGGATCAGGAAGGGGCGGGCTACGGGTGTGGAGGTTGAGCGACGCGGGCGTCGGGTCGAGAGCATTATCGAGATGGCGGGGGAGGGAGGAGAGGTGGTTGGCGTTGTTATTTAGGTGGCGGGCGATCACGACGCGAGAGGTGTTGCGTGAGCGAGTGTATCCTTGCTATATTTAGCGAGATCGGAGCGTCATGGCGGCGAAGCTTAGAATGTTGCAGCCTTGGACGGTGGAGGAGTTTGCTGGGGCGAGGTGTAGGTAGATGGCGAGATGGGGTGAAGGGAGAAGGATAAGAAGAGACGATTAGAGAGCAGCAGAGCAGAGGATGCAAGAGAGTAGAAGTCGTCGGTTGTGATGATTCGCCGTCTAACCGCCAAAGGCACTTCAATTGCTGGTGTCTGCTGCTATTCGTCCGGCCACCCTTCGAATGAATGCTGGATAGATACAGACAGAGAGACAGACGATGCTCTGAGCCCATTGATCGCAAGTTCTTGTACCCCGCCTAAGTGCTGGCCGCTGCTGGCTTGCCTTGTTTCATGTAAAACACACTTCAGCACAGACTGGTACTAAAAGGATGCTCAACCCAACGACGTCATTGGCCCGCCCATGATCCGACACCTTCTTTCAACGTCACCTCGCCAACCAGAATAATAATAATGAAATCAAATAAGAACAGTGAAGCGACGCCGACCACCGCTTGATCGTAGCTCTCCCTTATTGCGAGTCCAAGGACTATCCTAACGATAACATAATACGGATACAAGATTCTGGATAGTCTTTGTTCTGAGCATTCCATTTCTGAAGAAAGTGAACCTGGTTGTCCCTGTTGTCACCTTTGGGACCGCCGCATAACGCGATTCAGGTTCAAAATAGTCCTACGACTCTCAACCTCTCCATTCAACACCTTAATCGATTCAGTGGATTGATTTGTTACCGAATACAACATTGCGAAGACTCTCATCGAAGTCGGTGATGGCAAGATCGGTTACTGAGAACCGTGAGCTGCAAGCTACCTCCGCTAAAAAGACAACACGAGGTACGGATGCTGCTGCAGTCATGTAACTACAATAATTCTCCGTGTCGATATCCACAAATGGAAAGCTGAAAGCGGGGATGAGATGGGAGATAGGAGATGGGGTTGAATTGAAATGACTGATAGTATGCGGTCGACTCCTACAACCGACTGATGCCAACACGGGCCACTGGTTAGTGGAGGAGCTATGGTACTGCTTAGCACTTAACACCATTTGAATAACTGGAGGAGTCGGGAAGAGAAAAGGCGGGAAATAAGTTACACCCGAATGCGCTAATCCAGAAGGTATGCTGGTTTCCTCGAACAGATGGGTCTCAGGTTGCTTACATTGTATCCTACCGCGCGACTCATGTCTGTCGTCGGCAGCTCGTCTCATCCTATCTCCGAAACTTCACCCCAGCGTCGGTAGTCCCAGCCGAAGAGAGTAACTACGGTGAACAAGACATGGCAGAAGTCGTCAAGAGGAAGGAACAAGACAAGTTCATACAGCTCGGGGAGTAATGAGGATTCCTATAGGCTGCATGCCACACATTGCTCAGCAAAAGGAATCAAAAAGCTCCGACGCGGATTTGAACCGCGGATCTCGACATTACTAGTGTCGCGCTTTACCCCTAAGCCACCGGAGCAATTGGTGTCATGTGAAAAGGTTTTGCTGTCATGGTTTTGGTTATACCTGCGAGGCAAGATCCAAATGCTATGGGACAAGCCTCACTTTATTGTTGCCGCAAGATTCATACGGGTAGTCAGGCTGCTAGATATGCACCTGTAAGAACCAGCGCGAACAGTACCGGTGACAGGAGGCAGATCCAGGATTAGAAACTGCCTGCCTCGCTTGAGTAAAGTTCGGTAACTAGCGGAAGGCTCGCGCAACGTAACAGGAGCATCTGGCATATTGGCTGCAGATGCGGGGTTGCTTGGCTTATGGGATATATTGATGGAGGGCCCATTGCAGGAATAATAGATATCTGTGGGACACTCGTATACAAGTGATGCATGGCTGAGTTCTGGTGTTTCGATGTCGCTTCAGCTTCATGGCGGTTCCACCAGGTCTGGGTCATGTCATGTTTGACAGCCTAAAGCCAATGCAATCTATATCTATAATGCGTGGGGTAGGGGAAGGATTGGGAGTACTTAGGCGGCTGTCGCCCAACTCCTGACTCTTCTCTTGTCTTTCGATGTGACGTTTTTCTTTCTTTCTTTCACTCGTCCTTGATCTCTCTTTGCGACTACAGAGTACAGTCGCTTCCCTGTTTCTAACTCTCACTCGGTCTGAGGCGACATTCATTGCAGCACCTAGCGTCGATTGGAAAGCCCTGAAGTCGGTTTTGCGAATTTCACTCGTTGAAGAAGTAGAAGGAGGAGGAGGGAAGAAGCCGAACCAGAGGAAGACGAATTTCTGTGAGTACGCGTTGTCACCAATCATCGACGGACGGCAGCATCGGTTGGCAGCGATTCGTGGTTGCTGTGGGTAACCGTACTACGCAGCTTCCTGGCGGTCGCATAAACACGAGTACTACCAGCCTCTTGTCACTCACCCTCCACCTCTATTCAAACGAACCCCCCATTCCCAGTTGCCACTGCGCTGCGATTCCCTTCATTCTTCTCCCTCACTATCACGACCTTGTTATGACCTTTTGACGAGCATACGAAACTATCACCTTTGTTTTTCACACACACGCCCCTTTCTTCAGCCCCTCCGTTACGTTTTGAGACATTCAGCCCTCCCATCACACCCGGCTAAAATACAAGAATCTGCTTCGCTTCACTCTGTGATTCACTTCAGCTACAGCTGAGTGGAGAGCTCGAGACTATCTCCCGGATTCATTGCTAATCTACCCATAGACTCACCAATTCAACATGTCGTCCAACGATCGGCGTGACTTCTCATTCCAGGCCCATGACGATGAACCCTCAAACTTCCCGTCCCATCCTCCACCACAACAGCACCCATACCCGCAACCACCTCCCCAGCAGCATCTACACCCCTCATCTACATGGGGGGAGCACAACCCGCATGCCTACCGCAATGTCTCCGATGCCTCGTGGCATTCTTACGAACCACCGCTAGAAACGGCACCCGACCGAACCCCTTCGGCCACTGATCACCGCGGCGCACCAATCGAGCACCAAAACACCGTAATCCGAAAGCAGGTTCCTCCTGAGGCGGCAGCCGCAGCAGCAGCAAAATTGGCGGCGGTGCAGGAGGACCTTGCACCCCCCCCACCTCCTCCTCCCCAGCACCATGTTTACCATGGAAATCCGCCGCCGCAGGAACAAGGTGGGTATTCACGACCCCAATCTGTGACACCGACGTATCCACCCTCGGTTTCTACTCCATCATCATCACAAGCACCGCTATTACAAATACCCCCACCACCGCCGCAACATCAATGGAGCGACACTAACAGTCCGGGTCCCGGTGGGAGGCAGAGGGTGCTGGTGGATCCGTTGCTTGGGCAGTACACAGACAACCCGTATAAGCGGATGAGTACAACCTGGGATCCATCGCTCTCGCAAACTGCATTCGATGGTGCTCACGACGTGTTGAGTGATGATGACGATGACTACGGTCGTGGGGCGACAGGGGCAAGTCAAGGTGGGGCCAGGGGTGCAATTGGCGGGATGCTGGGGAAAAAACCGAGTAAGCCCGTACTCAGTGAGACAACGAACCTGCGGGGAGGCGCGGTAGAGAGCGGAGGACTGTTGCCTACAGCTTCTGGCGGTATGTTACTCCCAATTTATCGAAGAGTGGAGAGGGGTGCTAACGAAGGCAGAGAAATCTGAGTGGCTCCGCTCCAAAGAAAAGTCGTCAAAAAAGACCCGGTGGGTAATGATAGTGATCGGTATCGTGGTCCTTCTTGCCATAGCCGGCGGTGTTGCGGCAGGCATCATCCTCTCGAAAAAGAACAGTTCCGCGTCCTCCGCCAATGGTGGTTCGCAATCCGCGGAAGAGGATTTCAAGGCTAACGGAGACCTCAACAAAAACTCCCCCGAGATCAAGAAGCTCATGAACAACCCAGATTTGCATAAGGTGTTCCACGGAATGGACTATACTCCGCTAGGCGGCATCTACCCCGAATGCATCACGTACCCACCAACACAGAACAATATCACACGCGATGTCGCAGTGCTCTCACTCCTTACCGATAAAGTGCGTCTCTACGGCACTGACTGCAACCAGACGGAGATGGTCCTGCATGCCATCGACGCATTGGGCATCGACATGAAAGTGTGGATTGGCGTGTGGCTCGACAAAAACACCACCACCAACGACCGGCAACTCGCACATCTCTACAAGCTCATCGAGAACAAGAGCTACCACGATAAATTCGACGGGGTGGCAGTCGGCAACGAAGTCCTCTTCGCACAAACACTCACCGAAACCGAGCTATTCACTATCATCTCGGACGTACGAACAAACCTTACAAATCTCGGCTATAAAATCCCCGTCGGAACATCGGACCTGGGCTCAAACTGGAACGTGAACATGGCGAGTAAGGTCGACGTGCTCATGGCAAACGTACACCCATTCTTTGCCGGCGTGGTGGCCGAAAAGGCCGCGGATTGGACTTGGGATTTCTTCCAGAAGAATGATGTCGTGTATACCGAGGGGTTGAACCCAAAGCCGAGGGTGATGATCAGCGAGGTTGGATGGCCGTCTGGAGGGGGGTCGAATAATGGGAGTGTCGCGGGAATCGATGAGATGAATACGTTTATGGCGGACTTTGTCTGCAAAGAGAATAAGCGGAACACAGAGTATTTTTGGTAAGTGCGCACTAATGTACATGGTAGAATGAAGGCTAATGGTGTAGGTTCTCGGGCTTCGACGAGCCGTGGAAGATTAAATACAACGAACCAGCGAAGGGGAAGGAGTGGGAGGATAAATGGGGTCTACTCGATATCAACCGGAATCTGAAGAAGGGACTGAAGATTCCGGATTGCAAATAAGCCAAATGGGGTGTGAGTAGCGGCAGTTGGGGAGTTGGCGTTCGGGTTAGGAGCGCGAACTGGGCGTTATTATGCTCTCCGTTTTGTTTGGGGGGCTTTCCTTTTCTTACATTGTCGGGGTTGGTTTTATTGAACACTTTCATATTGGGCATTTTGTGGTGCATTCTTGCTGGTCTTTGGTTCGATTCCCCTTTGGTTTTTCGGATGTTGCGGGAGGGAGAGGGGTATAAAATTTCTTGAATAAGGTATTTGTGGATGTATGGGGTGACGGTGGGGTATAACTATAGTAGCATAGTAGCATGTGGATGTCGAATGTGATGATGCTGGTTATATAGTGTGAGGTGCTAAACTTTTAAAGTGAGCTCGAGGTGGTGATGGAGGAGTTAAGTCTTTCAGAAGCGGTGGGGTGAAGTGCCAACAGAATACGAGTGCCAACGCCATGTCTCCGGGCAGCCAAACCGCAACAGTCAACTTTCCAAAAACAGTCTAGAATAATAGAAATATGACAACTCCAAAGATTAAAATTAAAGCCAATCTTGTCAAAGGGCAATGCCATATCCATCAAGTTTATAAGAGCAATGTTTACTGATTTTTCTTTGTGGGACAAAACAATACTATCTTAAAGAGGGTTAGTATATAAGATAAAAATTTTACTCTAGCAAATATCAGAATCTACTATGCTAGCAGCAAAAGTACAAAAGGCTGATTCCCATATGGTACTGGTACACAGGAATCTAGACAACAAGAATTGTGTATTTCCCAAAATCTTTCAATCATATTTTAGGCTTTTGTACATCTGACAGTCAAATTTGACTGCTGCGGTTTGACTATCGGGATTGACTGTCCGGAGACACGGCGGGATGTCAATGAAACGAATATCGAGTGACCTATTATGATAATCTACCACTCTTTCCAAAAACATAGTTTGAGGACAGTTATGCTGCGGGGGCTTGAGTGTTTGCTTGGTTGGATGTGGTTAGTATAGCTGAACTATAGGCGGGCTTCTATGTGATCATACTGCATATGTATGGTACAGGATCTGGGAATTGACTTCCCGCCAAAGACGCTAGATAAAGAGAAGGTATTTTGGAGGACCAGCATTGTCGCTTTGGGACTGAAGCTATCTCCTTCGTACTTTCCGTGTTACTTCGCAGTGATATTGCTTACCGCTTACTGGCGATAAGTATGGACTTTTTCTCGGCGCTAGTTTTGTATAGTTGTATGCTTTGTCCATGCAGTGTACGGATTGTTGCCCGATTGGGACCTATCTTGATGATAGTCAGCCGGAACGTAGTTGGAATTGGTGATGTGAGTGTTCAGCAGCAGGTGAATATGGGGTTGTTGCGAGATAGATTAATGAAAACGGCGGGGATAGAAATGTTATCAAAATGCTATCCCCCCAAGAGGACAAAAGCATATTCCGTCACGGGGAATCGAACCCCGGTCTGGCCGGATTAATGCTCTTGGAATGAGAGTGGCCGATGCTAGCCACTACACCATAACGGATTATGCCATATGCTTATTTCAGTATATATGTGGATTTGTAAAAAAAAATAGATTGAATTTGTTGAGAGAACAAGGTACATAAATTATGTATCAGTGCGGTAAGGTCTGGGTAGTGGTAAACATAATGTGGGATTCTGTGGGAAATGGCTGTGAGTGATCACTGCAGGTTTCGAGCCGGTGATATTAGTACTTGTATCACCCGGTGTTTAACGCACCTCACCGCTTAAACTAAGCCTACTCTTGTGTGTTCAGTGGTTTCATTAGGGTAGGATCTTTTCACCCTTTATCCGCAATGTCATACCTCCCAACCTTAAGCTTGTCTTCGTGAATACCAAAAGCATATCGACCTTTTCCATCTGGACCCTGGCTAGTCAAGCCGTGCGATGTTTTGAAGTGCCCTGGATGTTGTGGATCAAAGTCCATAGGAATTCTCAATAGGATTAACTGTCGAGAAGTCGGATTTGTAGGAGTGAGCGTTGCAGCTCTTTGAAACCCGGGAATCGCGGAGAGGAACGTACAGTTTCCATGGGCTTCGGAGAGCCAGATACTCTAGGGAACATGAAGTGAGGAAGTGACATCGGCATCCTCCAGTAGATAACCTTTTGAATGAGCACAGGTTCAAACCTTTCGCCAAATCTAAGAGCTGTAAACAATGCTCAGCCACCCTTTTCTTTTGCCGAAGATTCAAGCCAACTATAGGCCCACACGGGGTCGCCCAGTCCATGTTTGCGTAGATGCCCTAATTCACTCGCGTCAGCAAAGCGTTTGGAGTTCAACGAGTCAGAATCTCGTAAGTCCTCGAATAAATAAGAGGTAGCCGCTTAGCCTGGTTGATAGAACATAGTGCTTTAAATAGCAGGCTCAAGAGCTGTAAACTCAATGAAGGTACTGTAAACGCCACGTGCAATAAACATGGGTTCGAAAACTGCGTTGCCCGATCACCTTTTTTACCTCGCCAATGGTTCAAGTTTACCTGAGGATGTCTGCTCCTTGTATGCGTAGAATAGTTGTCCCAAGCCACTTATGTCCAGATGTACTCCTCTACTAGCCCAGGCGTTCGCAAAGTTCGAATTTCACTAGTCAGGATTCAGCAAGGTAATCAATAAGCGAGTGTGGAGCTTTAACGCTAAGTCCAAGTGTTGTAAACTCCAGGTGCTGTTAACACTGAGTACAGATTCGAAACATATCGTGCTCAAGGGCTTCAAACTCATGGCTCTGTAAATGCCATGCTCAAGAGCTGTAAACACTAGGTGCCCGCTCTTTTTCTCTTCTTTTGTCTTGCGGACGATTCGATGGGTGGGTTTCGTTCATTAGTGTAAAGTCGTCTCGTTCGGGTACCCCAGCGTCAGCCAATAGTTTTCAGGGTTCGGAATTGAGTGAGCCAGGATAGCGTAAGATCATTGAACAAACATGAGTTGGTTGGTTAGCTTAACTGATAGAGCAAAGTGCTTTAAATGCCAGAGGCTATAAACACAAGATATTATAAATACCGGGTACTGTAAACACGAGTTCGAAACCTACTGTGCCCAGCCACTCTTTCCTCTCTTTTATCCTGCCGATGGTTCGGGTTTATAGGTTCACACCCCACTTCATGTTCACCACTTTTATGCCTTGGAGGGTTCGGAATTCAAACCAAAATCCCTAGTCTGTAGACTACAGAATCCCATAAGAACATTGAATATACAAGAGCCGACCTCTTAGTCCATGGTGCTGTAAACGCCAGGTTCAGGTACTATAAACACCAGATACAAGTTCGAAACTCATTGTTCCCTTTATTTTACCCTTTTCGCACATCATATACAGCAATTAGTATCCTGAGCAAGTAAGACGAGTGTGGAACCATACACGTACGATGTCACAGTACAGTACATAGCTTTTCACTCATGTTGTTGGGTTTCGGTTAGGGCTTAGGGTCGCCACAAGCATTTCCCACCGAGCCCCAAAATTAAACACATCTCTCGCAGCTTTGACTCATGCAAACCTACATTCCACTAGGAATCTATGTTACGTCTGTACAATGCCATCAGTCACATGCATTGAACATGTATTGACCTGACATCGGATACCACCGGTATACTAATCGGTCGTTGTGTTTTGCACATCGCTATTGCTAACGAACTTCTAAGAGTTCAGGGAAATCAATCACGATACTGCAGCTACTGCTATTGCTCAAGACACTACACCAACTAATGTGGGCAAATAACTGCAGGAACCCATGGCTCACGTATGACGACCGATGGATCCGGAGCAGTGGCTTCGCCACGGCCCTATTTAGGTCAATACGATAGACGTAACAATGATACTCAACAAGTTCTCCGCTGTCTTCTCTGGTTGCTCTTAAGGCAGCGATAATACTGGCCATGTGGCCTGTTCCTTCAAATCACTACCGCCACCCACTTAACCCCCCCCCTAGAATATTATGAATTGAAAGATAACTAGTAGAAGCTTCTATTTATGAATTCTTGTGGCAGTGTGACAAGTTCTGTGGTGCTGAGTTGCATATAAATAGCAGTACTTTGGAGATTGTGA
>Ga0307514_10004551_pt1 | contig 12742 bp, 7 predicted proteins | sample 16_EM_MG_FD_203088 | JGI IMG/M metagenome (GOLD analysis project Ga0307514, IMG submission 203088) | Populus trichocarpa ectomycorrhiza microbial communities from riparian zone in the Pacific Northwest, United States - 16_EM | ecosystem: Host-associated > Plants > Roots > Unclassified | place...
CGTGACTAATATGAACCCCCGCTAAAGGGCATATTACGGGCTGTATAAACTTGCAAGTCTTGGCGTGGTATGCACCATTCGACTGTCAACAAGTCCCACTATCACTGCTAAGGGAGAACCCCTAACACCCTGGTTGATGATAATGTATTTAATGATGTGATAGGCAATAACAAATATCTTTACGCCAATAATTTCATGTTGTACCAGATCCTTCCAACATCACTTCAAGAATAGTCTGGTATATATATTTACTTACCTATCAGTATGGCAGAAGATATCAATCAGTTCTTCTTGCAACAACATGTAGTTGCTGTTTAAATATCAATTCATTATGTTTGGTGTCATCTCAATATTTTCAAACCAGCAGTATTGGAAGGTTACAATAACATTATCAGCTACCAGCTTGGTTCAACTATAAGATGAAAGGCTTTCAAATGCATTTATGGATTTGCTAATATCGACACCTGCACCAACTGAAATTGCCTAGCTTCCTGCAAGTGGTATTTGACTGTTTGCCATTTTCATAGTATGGGCCAAAGATTTGCTAAATTGTATGTGATCCTATACACAGTTCAACATAGTGTTGACAAAAGATTAGTCATTCGAAGAGGGCCCAGTAAACAAGAAGTTGTGGAAACTGTTACAGGTGTCAAAGAAAATAGATGTAGTCTCTGTGGTCGATACATTAATTGGCATTGCAGCCACAGTTGAAAATGAACATGTATTTGAAATAATCAATTGATAATGATTGGATATTGGTAGTCAATTGCTTGTTTGTGAGCTGATGGAAGGGGGAAATTTAGGCCAAGTAAAGTGTGCCATTTCTTGTGTTTCCTGTTTAGCTTAACTTTAGCATATCTGATGGTTTGTTTGTTTCTTTTGCTTTCTGCTATCTGGTCTATGTCTTATATTCCATTCCTTGAGACCTTCTTACAACTAGTTGTATCCTTGTTAGTATTCTTTATACTTGTACTCATATTCAGTAATGTCAGTTTTCTTGCTTCTTATTCCTTTATATCTGCGTGTTGCTTTGCCAAACAAAAACATCATACTATACCTGGGCTTACATATCCTGACTGATGGTCATAGTCCGCTTGCAATGTTGATACTGTCTGCAAGGTCAGGGTGCTTTTGGTAGCATTTGTTCCTTTTGTCAGATCGTGTTGTTTTGTCCCAGTGTTAGATCAGTGGCTTGGTTTTGCTGTTTATTTCATCAGCATGGGAATTGCCTTTTCCTCTGTATTTGTGGTGAGAAAATATTAGTTTCTTTTTCTTCAGAGATGACAATATACCCAGCATTATCACTTAGAGTATTCCAATTCAAGATTGTTAGAACTCTCTCTTATAATGATATTGTTTTCTTTGCCATTCATTCCACCAAAGTTGTAGGTAGTTTTGAATTGTGGCTTCTGTCAATATTTACCTATATTAGCATGTGGCAGTCGTTCCTACCATTCCATAATCAGCTTCTGCATTTAAAATCCATCTATGGCTGATTCGTGGTAAAAAGGTAGAGAGAGAAGATAGAGTGTTGATTATCAACAATCCACTGTACCTCTTGCAGCATCCGCAGTGAATAGTAAACAATAAGGTGCTGCTGGTTGAGATAGTACTGGAATAGGATACAGGAATATACTAGATCATCCTGTGGTGATGAACCACACATATTTAGTGAATCTTGAAAATTACACCAAAAGTACATGAAAGCCCAAACTGGGAAAAATACATTGTGTATTCCGGTGTGTGTTAAGATAATGTATATGTACCCTCGGGTAACCACAACACCTCCAGTATCACTGTGCAACTGTTCAGGTCCCCATTGAATGGGAGCAGTGGTGGTGGTGAGACACAGAATTTCTCACCATAGCACTAAATACTGTATATTACACTACATACAACCAACTTGAAACCAAGTTGCCAAATAAACTTCATTACACAATCAAATGTACAGAATAATGTATACTGATTATTGGACTGGATGGCTGTCATCCAGTCTCTGTAACTGTAAACTCTGAAGTAAGATCTCATGATACTCCCTAATACACCTTCAAGTACATTCTTCAATCTGCCCTCCCAAAATCCTCTCATGTACACTCCTGAGCATGCTATTAAGTCTGCTACAAATTGCACTTCATTGTAAACTCTCTGTCAGCTTGACAGTATGTATCTGAGTACTCAAGAAAGACCCTTCTATAAATAGCTTCAAGTATGGTCCAAAGAATTCAACCATATATGGTTACAAGTTTTCCTCTGACTATAGTCCCAAGCATGTTCTCAAGTACTCTTCCAATTGCACTTCAAACCACACTCTCAGACAGCTTAACTGTGTGCTCGACAGTAAAGTTTCATCACAGCCCCAAGATTAGCTCTGGGTAGGTTTTCAGATTTACCACTGAGTACACTTCAAAGTTTCAGCTCCCAATTACTCACGTGTATACTTGTTTAGTATGTGTTGTGTATACTTGCATGCAGACTCCCATGTATGATCCCAATCGTACATAATGGTACAGTCACTGCCCAATTGGCTTCACACTCCGAAAGACACTCTTGGAAGGGAAGATACATCAAGAAAGTTCATTTTGGCAAGTGTAATTAGCATCAGCTATATAACCATCTGTAATCCAGGGTCACAGCCATCACAGCAGATAACGTAATATAGCCCAGAGCCATTATGCGTAATGGCGAGAACAAACTTAAAACACAAGGCAAGTGTATAGTAGTATTTGTACCTTACCTATTTACTTCAGTGTACAAACTAAGTACTCATGGTGTTGTAATGAGAGTGTTTGTAAACGACATGATGTAATCAAGTATACTGGATTTGCCTTATGGGTTGTTTGGCAGAGACATTTTGTACAATTGCACTGTCATGGTAAAGCTCATGTCCGGCTGTCAAAGTAGTCCCTGTAATGCTGTCAGAGGCTCCACATCATTAACAAAAACTAATTTTCTTCTAAAAAATGGATTTATTTTATTGTATCCACATACTCAAAAAAATGAAATCAAGGTTTCTGTGAAATATTCCATTGCATCACTGTTCCAGAGTATCCTGTGAGTTGACGCAATGCTGATTTCAAGCAACACGACCAGTGAACCAACTTTTGTGAATGTGACAATGAGCACTTGACAAATGGTTAACACTTCCTTTGGTGAGATTTCAAATCATCTCTCGGCATACAACTACGTTCCCCAATTCGATTTGTCCTGGCGATCATGATGGTCCTTGCTCCATATGTTGAATGAAGTGTATAGTTCTTGGTTTCAAACACCCTCATGCCTTAATTTGACCAATGATAGTTAGCATTGAGAAGTGGTGCATGATATTTATTTTGTTGACATAAGATTATTCAGTACCTTGCAGTTCAACCTTCGCAGGAGGGAGATCCATTATCACCATTACGATTTCACCCCCTTCAGATCCTACTTCATCAATTAATCAGTGCTATTACATTTATTTCTATTATGATATATTAATGAAACGTTGAATAAACTAGCCTCTAAAGAAAATCCTAAATCTGATCACTAACACAATTCCTAACCACCAAGTGACATCGCACCCTCCTGAATCGTACTTCCATCGACTAATCCCATATTCTGAATGCTGGTCATGTTGGTGGTGCTGGTGATATCGTTGCTGTTGCTGTTGCAGGTGCTGTAGTGGATGGGCTGGCAGTGGCTGGCAATAGCAGACCCGGCTATAGCCTGAACAGCTGAGAATCGCATGCTAGCTTCAGTAGCAGCAACAAAGCTGCTGAGATAATTAACGAAACTGTCAGGCTGCTCTATTAGCTCCTCTGGGACAAAATCAAGGATGTATTTATCAAAGCTGCCCTGATAGTTATAAGGTTGTGCCATCACTGGGTCAGTACCAGTTGAGTGGATCCCTTCACAAATCATGCTGCGGACATTGTCTGTCATATTGGGTCGGATATGTGGTGAGGAACAACCAAAATCCACGTTGAGACAGTGAAATACATCTGTGCCTGCATTATCAACCGCGTGATCGATGTTGCTTGTATTGCACTGATGTTGTACTCCACCTCCTGAACAAAACACTGGCGGGACCCTAAACTTAACTGATGTCCAGGCCAACAGACAGTCGTGCATAGCCATCGCAGTAATGGCAATGAATGTCCTGTTCATTTTATCAATTGATGATCGATCTTTATTGGCAAAAAGTGAAATTTGTTTCCGAAAATGGACCCCACACACCAATCCATCTCCACATTCTCCACAAATAATCCGAGTGGCTTACGTGCAATGTTCCACCATGCTTTGAAGTGTTCAATGATGTGATGGCATCGTCGCGACATCTCAAAACGTGTTTAATCATTTAACCTAATTTATTTCATTTGCTTCTCTCACATTGGTCCTCTAGATTTTAATTATTTGGATGGTTTTTTGAACTGTTCCATTGATTTCAAGAATATTCTTAACTATTTAATCCCTTGAGACATCAATTATACACAAGCTTGAACGACTCCCATTAAAAAAATGAAGACACCCAGAGTAAATACAGATCAGGTATCTATATATCACTGCAACGATTACTTCAAGCATCGAGTTAAATAATTGACATGTAAAACAAATTGAAATCATTCTAGTCAATCGTGTTGCATCAGGAAAATGTATTTTCGTTACTGGAAGCCTCCAGGAGTGTCTGATAGGATGTGGAGTGTGAACTTAGATGTGTCAATTTCAGAAGAGTATCAGACTCTAGGAGGGCATTTCAGCTGGCCTTCAGAGTCACTGGGAGCGCCAGCGACAAGCCAGTGAGCGCGGACGACACGCATGGGACCACCTGGCAGCGGCGGGGACAACTCTGCGAGCACCTCAAATCACAGTAGAGCAGTCTGGGAAAAACATCTTCTTTGGAAATGCTTCAGGTGCGCCTGGAAATCATAGCTACTACTGATTGTTCAACAATTTTTAAAACTCATGTATTCAGTTTGTAATCTCATCTATGTATCTATGTATCTATATATAGCTACCCATATATATGCAGTAAATCTGGACTGGCTGCAGGTGGTGCTTGAGAGCAATTCGAGGTGTGCCTGAAAATGAAGATCGAATGAACTCAGAGATACAATCCAAGGCTGTGATCGAGCAAGATCGGAGATGCACTTGAAGCAGTGATCAAACGAGTGTGTAGATGCACTTGGAGGCCATGATCGTGTGAACTGCGATGCTGTAATTGGGGGAGTTTGGAGATACACCTGGAGGCCTTGATCGAGCGACTTTGGAGATGTACTTTGAGGCCGCAGTCGAGTGAGTTTCGAGATGCAATTGGATGCCATGATTGAGCGACTTTGGAGATGTACTTGGAGGCCGTGACTGAGCAAGTTTGGAGATGCACTTGGAGGCAGTGATCAAACAAGTGTGTAGATGCACCTGCAGGCCATGGTCGTGCGAACTTGGATACTGTAATTGAGCGAGTTTGCAGATACACTTGGAGCCCGTGATCAAGGGAGTTTGGAGATGCACTTGGAGGCAATGATCGAGCGAGTTTGGAGATGCAATTGGAGGCCATGATCGAGCGACTTTGGAGACACACTTGTAGGCCACGATTGAGTGAGTTTGTAGATGTATCTGGAGGCCTTTATCGTGTGAGATTGGTGATGCACTTGCAGGCCGTAATCGAGCGAGTTTGGACGAGTACTGGGAGGCAGTTGATGGACAGTGCTCAGGGTGCTGGGACTCTTTTCATCAGATAGTTAACTTGCAACCGTGGGAATGTGACAATGGGACTTTATCTGTCAGCTCTCATGGAGAGGCACGCCGGAAGCTGAAGCTACATTCAGAGGTCAACTTGTCATCAGGAGAATGAAGGGAAGACAGACAATCATGTCTGGATGCTGTACTTGGTGTATGCTGTACTTGGTGTATGCTGTACTCGGGGTATGCTATACTAGGTGCCAACACATGATCAGGAAAGGGCGAGATAGAGAGGGATAACTTACCTTTGTGTTCTGCAATGATAGAGTTGTGGACCAGAAAGACAGAGATGGGGGATGAAGAAAAGAACGATGTGGAGGATACGAGCGGATAAGAGAAATCCCAGGTACGACTTGCCTGATTGGGTTGGAGTAACCTCTTATGAGTGTAATTACACGCCCGATCGGGACTCGTACCTGCCATATCGGGGATTGTCAATTGACTATCACACGAAATTCTCTTAATTCCCATTGTCTCATGATGATTTCACCCGTACCCTCTCATCTCTGTCTTTCTTGCGCTCAATTCTACCATCACCTACGAACACGAAGTTAAGCAATCACTCTCTATCTCTGCATACCATAATCAAGAGTTAACACTGAGTAGAGCATACACTGAGTAGAGCATACACCGAGTACAGCATACACCGAGTACTGCATCATCCTAAGATCAACTGTCTCCTGCTCCCAGTCTCCAATCTCTCGGCGGATCGTCTTGTACTCAATTCTCTACATTCGGATAATTACGAGTTAACCAATGAATAGAGTCTCCGGTCTTGTCGCGCCTCCCTCACGAACAATCGCCTCCAGATTGACCGCCTCCTAGTACTCCTCCAATCTCGCTCGATCACGGCCTCCAAGTGAATCTCCAAACTCACTCGATTGCGGCCTCCATGTACTTCTCCATAGTCATTAGATCATGGCCTCCAATTGCATCTCCAAACTCGGTCAATCGCGGCCTGCTGGTGCATCTCCAAACTCGCTCGATCATGGCCGCAAAGTGTATCACCAAACGTGATTGATCGCGGCGTCCAAGTCTATCTCCAAAGTAGTTCCATTACGGCCTCCAATTGCATCTCCAAACTCGCTCGAACGCAGCCTACAAGTGCATCTCCATTCTCGCCCGATCCTGGACTCCAAGTGCATCTCCAAACTTGATCGATCGCGGCCTCCAAGTGTATCTCCAAAGCTGCGCCATTGCGGCCTCCAATTGCATCTCCAAACTCGCTCGAGTGCGGCCTACAGGTGCATCTCCATTCTCGCTCGATCACGGACTCCTAGTGCATCTCCAAACTCGATCGATCGCGGCCTCCAAGTGTATCTCTGAACTCGCTGGATCACAGCATCCAATTGCATCTCCAAACTCACTCGATTGTGGCCTCCAAGTGCATCTCCCACCTCGCTCCATCACGGTGTCCAAGTGCATCTTCAATCTCGCTCAATCACAGCCTCCAAGTGCATCTCCAAACTCGCTTGATTACAGAGTTCAAGTGAATTTCGAAAGTTGCTCCATCATGGCCTGCAATTACATCTCCAAACTCACTCGATCGCGGCCTCCAAGTGCATCTCCAACTTCGCTTGATCATGGCCTCCAAATGCATCTCCAAATTCGCTCAATTATGGCATCCCAGTGTATCTCCAAACTCCCTCCAACATGGCCTCAGAGTGCATCTTCAAGTTCCCTTGATCACGGTGTGGTGAAACGCTGGAGCTGGAAGGCAGATAGCCCATTATCAACTGTCCTCCACACCACGCATGGCATCCAGAGGGAATTTGTGACGAAGAGCGGTTCTTCCTTGATGAGTGTAGTAAGCGGGCGAGAGTATCAATACACATTGTGTGAATCTACGAAAGCTCAGTGTTAAGGGTTGTCCCTTAAGAGTGTTATAATGATACATGATAGATCGAGAAGGTGCTTGTCATGGAGTTACTCCAGGTCTAGTCACATGGCATGCAAAACGCCCTCCTTCAAATACGATATCATGTTTGTCAGTCAAGTGATCTTTAGCGGGATTACACTTGAGTCACGTGTGGATCAAGCAGTGATGATTTAATCACACTGGCGGATTCAAATATGATGATGCAGTTACGTTGCCTTATCTGGAAGTGAAAAACCTTCACAGATGCGCATGACTCTTGGCCACATATCAAACCATAGCTAGCGGGACAATATTAAGTTAAATTGCGATTACGCAGATTTACGAATGTGGCAGACGTTATGCAATATGTGAGTACGAGGTATCTTCAGCTTAAGCGCAAAAGCGGTAAGACCAACTGCGGCACTACCCGGTCTACAGAAGGTCGAGACCTAAGCATGCAGTGTCTGAGGAATTATTCGCATTGGCTGAAGATAAGAGGTCAGAAGCAAACCGGATCATTGAGTTGAAACCGTATGCATTGCAACGTCATAATGGCATGTCAAAATCTACATTGGCAGAGTATCGGTTGGTTGCTGATTAAATCTCTGAGGCAATGCCGAATAGCCAAATTATAGGCGAGGCGCTTTAATGGTGAAGAGCCATTAATACATATTGCGATAAAGTATCAAGAGGTCGATTCCTAGTTAAATTGCGATTTCGCAGAGTTACAGGATAAGGCTGTTACGGGGGTGTTTAAGCCACGTTTCAATAAAACATTTATTAACTTAAATACAGCCGCCTATCTAACTTCTTTTTCTTTCCTCGTCTTATCCTAAGACTCAACCTCTTGTCCGTTCACAAGAACGCCCTCTAAAAACAGTCCCCGTTTTCTTCCTGGTCGTGATAGTGGTATGTATCAATAAGTTCCTCGAAAGGTAATCTTCCCGTCGAAACGAACCTGCAGACTTCGTACGTGATTCCAAGAATCTCGATCGAGTGTAAGACCCAGTACTGCCCAGAAGTATTCCTGGTCTTCTCGTAATAAAGAAACAATTCTCCGAACTGTTGCACGAGATGATCGTGGGCCGTACGTTTCTTCGATTGTCTCAAGGTAAACATATATTTGAAATTCACTCGTGTGAAGTAGGGAAGATATTTTGAAGTTTGTGTAGATAGAATTCTTAATAATATTTTAAGGTGTTCTTCACTGGTAATGTCTAACTGTGGATTGCTGCTAGAGTTTGGTTATTCTCATTGTCGGGGAGACAATGCGAGTTCTTTATAGTCTTTAGCTGGCTCAAGTTTGGCCGCCATTCCTCTGACTATGACAACGGACTTGTCTGATAGCTTATCTCGGAATACTATCCCGAGAGCCGCCACGAATTCCCTCAAGGTTATCGTGTGCATGCATGATTGGTTTCAAAGATTTGCGCTCCTCGTATGAGGCCATCATCATGTCATGATATCAAACGCATCGTATGACAACTCGTAACTTTTACTTAGACATCTTGCTTATCGTTCGTTCAGTAGTTGGAACGTCTGAAGTCATATGGACTGATCAGCGCTTTATCGCAATATAATAATAACTTGAAGTTATTAATGCCTCACCATACCAATTTGGCTATTCGGCATTGCGTCAGAGATTTATGTCGGCGACCAACCGATACTCTGCCAACGGAGATTATGACACCCTCTTAGGGTTGCAATGCATACTAACTCAAACCAATGAGCAGGGTCGCTTCAGGCCTCATATCTTCAGCCAATGCCAATAATCCCTCACGCACTGCATGCTTAGGTTCCGGACTTCCGTGAACCGGGGAGTGCGCGCACGATTCCTTATCTCTGGGAGATAAGGTGCGACGATCCCTCGTACTCGCATATTGCATAACGCGTGCTGCACACCACTTAGGATGTGTTGTCCCGCTATCAAGGTATAGTAGGTGTAATGTATAATTATGCGCACCGCTGATGGTTTTTCACATCCCGGTTATGGCGACATAATTGCATCATCTTGTGAATCCGCATGATAGGACTGCTCTCTATCATATCATTACATACGGCTCGGATGTAACCCCGCTAAGGGCCGTCCGACTGATCACATGTTTTTATTTGCAAGAAGGTGTTTTGCTTCAATGACTAATGGTATCCACTTCCGAATGGTAGTCAAGAGTACTTGCTTGAATAACATGTATCATTACCGCTATCAGGAGAGAACCACTAACAAAGGCGTTGATATTCCAATTACGAAACAAACGGAAAGCAAGATGTCCAAGATGAAGTCAGATCTGATACGTGTCTGATATGATTTAATTTAATGGATGGCCTGACATTAATCAGGGCGGTAATGCCTTGAAACCACATTAAATGAACACGATAACGTAAAGAAAGCGTGGCAATTAATATTGGGGCGCATTCAGTAGAATGTAAGTCGCAACCTCTATATTGCAGTCGTACAAGCAACGGAATCATAGTATGGAAGTATGGGCATGCAAAAAGCAGAGACCCTCGAACATAACTATAAAAAGGATCACATTGTCCCCGACAATGAACGAACAAGCTCTAACAGCGAACAGTCAGAAACCTACCAGCGAAAGAAGACCTTTATTTATTATTGAGTTTTTATGACACCTATATCTACTATGATTATCAATACATTAGCATCTGTACAGCAGCACCGTACAATGTTAGTATCCTGTGTTTTGACTGATGACGTTAACCTTCGAATCCAAATCCGATGTTATTGTGTACGCCCTCGAAAAAATAATATCCTTCGCTGGACAAAATCAGTATCTCTTTGTTGCAAATTGTGCCTGGTGGATAGCTCGAATCATAGGATTGGATTCCGACCTAGTCATAAATATCGATAAGCTGGAATTACGACGACAACTAGGACAAAGAGAAGTATCCACGACACCACGAGATATTGCTAGATCTGTGTCCATAGATCTAGATTTGAGGAAAGCCGAAGAGGAATTCCTGTTGCCCAATAATTATGGTAACCAACAATCCAAAACAAATAACAGGACGATAAAAGCCAATTCCGGAAACGGGGTTAAAAAGTTCTCCCGGAAACAAAGGAAGAAGATAAATAAGCGGGGAAGGTAGTTTCCCTAGAAGTACTTAACTACAGGCAAATATTAGGATCTACGGCTGTGCTAGTACCTAGGCTAGGCATCTAAGCACACCCGTAACACTCGGCAGGACTGCATGAGACCAAGAGCAGGGAACGATAATGTGTATATTTCGTTGATTGAGATGATATCTATCTACCCCTGGGTCTCGGAAATATGTACTGCCTGTCGATGAGTCCATTCCCGGTATTCCTGTATCTCCGTATGTATATATATAGAGAGACATAGATAATACATGCCATATTATGATATTGTGAATCTTGTGACTGTAACAATGACCAATATGGTCAATGAAATGCCTTGTAGTTAGGGAACCCTAAGAACCACTGGTGTGAGAATAGGGCACCAAGTTTCCCGCAGACCTGCGCAGGTCTCAGCAGCTCCAAAATTTGACTCTCCTAAATGTAACATCTCGTAGCATCCTGAATGCACCTCCATCACTGCAGGTGCTTTCAAGAGCACGTGAGAATGCTCTTGCACAGTCTGAGAGCACTTTGCAAAGCTGCAGGGGTGGTTGGGAGCATCCGGAAGTACTATAAGCACTGGCGAGTGCTAACGGAGGGTCTGGGAGGTTTGCGTATAGCTTCCGAACCGAATTACATTGTGCTGATGTGCTCAAGTACCAATGCGAGCGATCTGGCTGCAGCAGCAGTGGAAGAAGGTATACAGCTCCCTGGACCGAGAATAGACAGATGATATAAGTTGTTACGAAGCCAAGTAGAGGCTTACGATGGTAGCTTCCATCGTGCAAAGGCTGAATCAGAGGTTGATACCTCTCCTCGATAATCACCATACCAGCAGTCTGACGTATTGGCCTGGTTGCAAACATCTGAACTGAGGCCAGAAGCCCTTCAACACTCCATTCAGCATCGTCGACAACAGGAAGACACTTCAACCGTGCGGCAATGCGTCCCACAGTCGTCTTCAAGCGGCTATCCGGACTCGTCCCCATCCAGAGAAGTACAATATCTTTTCTTGGTCACTTATGTTTTCTGCAACTTGTGGACCTGGTGCAACAAACAATATGAACTGCTTGCTGATCGCATTGAAAATACGACACCGGAATTGCTACTGCATTGTACCGAATGTATTTTGCACTGATGGGAAGACTGAAATACTGATCGTGATCGACGTAGTCTGTGAAGTCGGCAAATCTCTTGAAACACCATGCAGTGTTATTCTGTAGCTGCACATTTGGCATTGCACACTGCTCACCCAAGTTATCAAGGGTATTATTTTCTGGTTGCGGGTTTTTGATCATTCACTTGAGAGGCGCTTTGGTTAGAGGCATATCATCGTCATGAGGTTGTTTCGCAGTGTTTGCATTGAGCTCTCGATACTGAAACACCTCCTTGCAGGCTTTTGTAGGCAAATTCTCAAAGGTGGCTTCATGACGATTCCACTGTCGGTACACTTGTTTACGATCCATCATTGCTGTCTCTGGGAGTTTAGAGCTTTTAATTAAGAGGTTGCCAAGCTGGCGGATATGGTCAGTGAAGTGGTTCAGGAGATGCATCTTCACAAAGTTGAAATCTGAGTCTTCAACAAGATGTTGTGCACTTTGTCACACGATCTGCGTTGTATCTTCATTAACGCGATTGCGCTTTGCAGCTGCAGACAGAGTATTTCAAGCGGGGTGACTCTCCCGTTCATCCGGTGTGTCCAAAGTAAGCTGCATTTTCACGGCATCGGAGATTGTCTTTGTAGATTTACTGGCGCGGGATCGACTGAACACATCCTTTTGACAATGAAACTCCATCAGATGATTTTCCATGTACTCAATCGTGGCCTCAGTATGGTACCGGTACGGTGCCATATGGTGAAAATTGGCTAAGTTCTTGCAGCTAGTGTTAGCAACGGGTCCAAATTCCCGGGTCGGTTCCGGGTCCGGTTCCAACCCGGAACCAAACTGTTGCAACGGGTTTCCACACAAAACCCGCTCCTGAAAAGTCAACATTTCTTGCTCCAATTAAGTATTTGAGTTCTGATCGTATCACAACATGATCAATACGTAGATTGTGCAGTTTTAGTCGCTCTT
>Ga0307514_10004554_pt1 | contig 12733 bp, 13 predicted proteins | sample 16_EM_MG_FD_203088 | JGI IMG/M metagenome (GOLD analysis project Ga0307514, IMG submission 203088) | Populus trichocarpa ectomycorrhiza microbial communities from riparian zone in the Pacific Northwest, United States - 16_EM | ecosystem: Host-associated > Plants > Roots > Unclassified | place...
GCGAAAAATCTAGCCCCTCCGGCGCTTGAGGAGCGGGGGTTCGGGGGCGGAGCCCCCGAGTAGGTGACGGTGCGAGCAGCCGGACACGCATTCCGAGCACCACCGGCAAGCGTCATGACGTGCCCCCCTCCCGCAGCACAGAAGTTGTCTCGGGTGCCATTGATGGCGCCCCGAGCGCCGCGAACTCCGGACGACGGCGCTCGATGAAGCTGCGTACGCCCTCGCGGTAGTCAGGAGCCCGCTTCGCCGTGGCGAGCAGCGCGGCCGCGCTGTCGCGGCTCTCGGTGAAGCTCCTCGACTGGTCGTCGGCGAGTTGCCGCTTGATGAGTGACATCGCGTACGGGCTGGCCGAGGAGGCCAGTCGGGTCGCGTACGCGATCGCCGTCGGGAGCAGTTCCGCCGGCTCGACCAGGCGGTTGACCAGGCCCATCGACAGGGCCTCCGTACCGGTGATCCGGCGTGAGGACAGCAGCAGATCGCTCGCGTTCCCGTATCCGACGAGCCGGGGCAGGAGCCACGACACACCGTCCTCCGCCACCAGGCCGCGTGCGCTGAAGGCTGCGGCGAACTTGGCGTCCGGTACGGCGAACCGCACGTCGCACATCAGCGCCTGGTTGAACCCGATGCCGGCGCAGGCGCCGTTGACGGCCGCCACGAGGGGTTTCGGGAAGGACATGGGCCGGGTGCGCGGCGGCAGCTTGTCGGTCGGCCACGGGTTCGCGCCGGAGGAGGCGCCGTCCAGCACGCTCATGTCCATGCCCGGGCAGAAGCTGCGCCCCGCCCCGGTCAGCACGACGGCCCGGACCGCCGGATCAGCCTCCGCGCGGTCGAAGAGCTCGTTGTAGAGCAGCTCCATCTCCAGCGTCCAGGCGTTGTGCCGTTCGGGCCGGTTCAGGGTGAGGAGCATGACCCCGTCGTCGGTCAGCTCGGTGAGGATCACCGGGGTCGGGTTCTCGGTCATCGAGGTCACTCCCACGGGCCCGCGTTGGATTTATAGCTAGATGAATCATCTATATACCCAACGACGCCCCGGACACCAGACCAAGTCCCGCACGGACAAGATCACCCAACCCTTGACCTGGTACCCTCGATGCACTAAGACGATTCATTTTGCTATATGAGGAGCCCACCGTGGCTGAGGCAGCCCGCGCAGAAACGCCGATCGTGCCCGCGCCCTCCCGCGGCCCCGTCGGACGCCAGGTGCGCGTACCGAAGACGGCCGAACTGGTCGCAGGGCACCTGCGCCGCCAGATCGTACGGGGCGAGTTGAAGCCCGACGACGCACTGCCGCCGGAGTCGGGACTGATGGAGCAGTTCGGCATCTCGCGGCCGACGCTGCGCGAGGCGTTCCGGGTCCTGGAGTCGGAGTCCCTGATCACGGTCCGCCGCGGAGCGCACGGCGGCGCCCGGGTGAGCGCGCCCGACTCGGACGTCGCGGCCCGGTTCGCCGGCCTGATCCTGGAGTACCGCGGCGCCACCCTCGGGGACGTCTACCGGGCGGCGGCCTTGATCGAGCCGCCGTGCGCGCGCCAGGTCGCCACCAAGCACACGGCGGACGACATCAAGCGGCTGCGCGACGCGGTGGCGGCCGAGAAGGCCGTCCTGGACAGCCCGCTGGCCCTGGTGGACGCACAGGACGCCTTCCACGCCCTCCTGGTCGAGCTCACCGGCAACCAGACCCTGATCCTCCTCTGCGGCATGCTGCGCAACATCATCGACCGGGCCAACGCCTCGTACACCGCGGCCGCCACCGACGCCGAGACCCAGAAGGCGCAGGCCCTCAAGGGCCACCGGGCGCACGTCCGGCTGGTCGGCCTGATCGAGTCCGGCAAGGCGGACGAGGCCGAGAAACTGTGGCAGCGCCACATCTCCAGCGCCGACGACGTCGTCAACGCACTGGGCCCCAAGACGGTTCTGGAGCTCATCGACTGACCACCTGAACACCCGCCCCTCACCCTCCCTTGCGTTCTCCAAATAGTTAGATAATTATAGGAGGCGTACTGAATGGCTTCAGGGTGGAGGCGACGGCCATGGCCGAACAGCGCAAGCGGATCTTCGACTGCGACCAGCACATGTACGAGGAACGGGACTCCTTCACGCGCTACCTCCCGAAGGAGTTCCTCGGCCAGGCAGTGGCGCCGGTGACGTTGCCGGACGGCCGTGAGGTCATCCTCGCCGGGGACCGGATAGTGGTCTGTCTGGAGCCCGAGTTCGGGCAGGTCTACCGGCCCGGCTCGCTCAAGGAGATGCTCAAGGCGATGGCCTCGGGCAACCCCGACGAGACGTACCAGTTCGAGCCGATGCACGAGGCGTACCAGAACCGCGAGGCCCGGCTGCGCGTCATGGACGAGCAGGGACTGGACCAGACGATCATCTACCCGGGCGGCTGGGCACTGGTCGCCGAGGAGTACGTACAGGGCGTCGAGCCGCTCTACGCCAACTACCACTCGTTCAACCGCTATATGAACGAGGTGTGGGGCTTCAACCACAACGACCGCATCTACTCCCCCGCCCTGCTGTCCCTGCGCGACCTGGACAGTGCGGTGAAGGAGCTGGAGTTCGTGCTGGAGCAGGGCGCCCGGTTCATCATGCTGCCGACCGGCCCGCAGTACGGCCGCTCGCCCGGAGACCCGTACTTCGACCCGTTCTGGAAACTGGTCAACGAGGCCAAGGCCAGCGTCTGTTACCACATCAGCGAGTTCTACTACAACTCGAACGTCGCCCCGGCCTGGGGCCACGACGCGAGCCCGATCCACTTCCGGATGTCCGCGTGGCAGTGGATGAACACCTACGGCCAGCGTCCGATCGAGGAGACGCTGTCGGCTCTGATCTTCGACAACCTCTTCGGGCGTTTCCCCGACATCAACGTCCTGGTCTCCGAGTTCGGCGCCGAGTGGGTGCCCCACTTCGTCCGCCACATGGACAAGAGCCGCGGGATGGGCCGCAACGGCCCCTGGATCGGCGGCCAGTTGGCGGAGCGGCCCAGTCAGGTGTTCCGTAAGCACATCCGTGTGGTGCCCTATCCGGAGGACGACATCCCGAGCCTGGTCAAGCGGCTCGGCTACCACGAGTCCATCGTGATGGGCTCGGACTTCCCGCACGCCGAGGGCATCGCCAACCCAGCCGACTACCGCAAGCTCCTCGCGGAACTCGACGAGTCGGTCCAGGACGACATCATGTACAACAACGCCCAGCAGCTGATCAGCCGTTGAGCCTGGCGGTCCCCACGAGTGAGCCCGGTACCGACTTCGGTACCGGGCTCAGTCAGTAGGACATGCCACTCGGAGATTGGGCCCGCGCTCAGTCGGCGAGATCGGCCGCGAGGTTCGCCAGGTTGGTGAGCAGGGCCGTTCCCCGCCGCGAGTGGTCGTAGCCCGCGAGCGGGTAGCCGTTGCTCAGACAGGCGAAGGACAGGCCGGACTTCGGGTCCATGAAGCCCAGTTGGTACGCGGCTCCGGCACTGCCGAAGAGCAACGGCGAGCCCGTGGACGGCAGTTGGCTGCCCGCGTCCGGACCGGCCACGGTGACGAACAGTCCCATGCTCGTACGCCGCCCACCGCCGCCCCCGTAGATCTGTTCGCCGTGCGGTTGCTCGGTCAGGCGGATCCGGGTGCCCTCCGCCACTGCTTCCGGCTTCCACAGGCCGGAGTGTTCCAGCGCCTGGAAGTACAGGGCGACGTCGGCGGCGGTGGCGACCAGCGCGTGACTGGGCTCGCCGGCCGCGAGCACGCGCGGGTCGGACAGGTACCAGGGCCCCCAGGGATCGGGATCCTGGTCGTCGTCCGTGCGGTCGGTGGCGATCATCGGGGCGACGGTGCCGGGCTGCCGGTCTATGGGAACGCCGAGTTCGATCGAGGACAGGCCCAGCGGGCGGGTGATCCGCTCGCTCAGGTACTCGGCGAAGGTCAGGCCCGTACGCCGCTCGACGATCTCGGCGATCAGCCAGGCCGCCGAGGTGAGGTGGAACTGGAAGCGGCTGCCCGGCGGGGTGTCGAGCCGCCAGCGGCCGAACGCGGCGAGCCGCTGCTCGCGGTCGAGCATCTTCGGGTACCCGAGCGGTGCGAAGGGGAAGCCGGCGGTGTGCGTGAGGACCTGCTCGACCGTCACCGATTCCTTCCCGTTCGGCTCGAACTCCGGGATGATCGCGGCGACTTGCTCGCCCACCGCCAGCAGTCCGTCGCCGATCAGCTTCCACACGACGCCCGCGACGATCGACCGTCCGACGGACTGCAGGATGTACCGGGAGTCCGGTCGGGCGTCGCCCCAGGTCTCGAAAGCCACCAGCCGGCCGCCCCGGGCAACGGCGACCTGCGCGGACGGCAGCGGTCCGTGGTCGACCTCCAGCCGGATCCTGCGCAGCAGTACGTCGAGCCGGCGCGGGTCGACGCCGACGGTCTCCGGGGGGACGACGGAGTGGTCAGGTGTCATACGAGTCTCCCTTGCTCCCGGTGTTCTCCGGCGGTTCCCGCAGGCCCCGGCGTAGGACCTTGCCGTTGGCGTTGCGCGGCAGCTCGTCCACGAACCACCAGCGGACGGGCACCTTGAACCCGGACAGGCGGTCGCGGGCGTACGCCCTGAGCGCAGTCGGTTCCGGTGGGTCGTCACGATCGGACGGTACGACGAAGGCGACGACGGTCTGGCCCAGCCGGTCGTCCGGCGCGCCGGTGACCGCCACGTCCGCGATGCCGGGGTGTGAGGCGAGCACCGTCTCCACCTCCAGCGGATGGACGTTCTCGCCACCGCGGATGATCATGTCGGTTCGTCGGCCGGAGAGGTAGAGGTAGCCGTCCTCCGACACCCGGCCCAGATCGCCGCTGTGCAGCCAGCCCTCGGCGTCCACGCGGAAGAGATGGTCGGCGCGGGCGTGGATCTCGCCGACACCGTCCGGCCCGGCGTCGCGGACCCGCAGTTCGACGCCGGGTGCGGCCCGTCCGACGGACCGCAACAGGTCTGTGTGCCCGGCGACCGCCTCGCGGTGATCCTCGGGGGTGAGCACGCTGATGGGCGAGCCCTCGGTCTGGCCGAACATGTTGAGCATGCGGACGCCGGGCATCGCCTCGTACGTGCGCCGCAGTGTGCCGGGGCGGATGGGGGCGCCGCCGTACTGGAGGACGCGCAGCCCTTCGTGGCGGGCCTGACCGGCCGCAAGCAGCGTTTCCAGCATCGCGGGGACCATGCTGGTGTGGGTGGTGCCGAGTTCCCGCAGCAGGGTCCAGCCCTCGACGGTGAAGCGCGGCAGGCCGGTGATCAGCGCGCCGGCGGCGAGGGCGACGGCGATGTTGCCGAGGCCCGCGATGTGGTGGAAGGGCGCGCTGCCGCCGTAGAAGCTGTCGGGGTCGAGCGCGCAGAGCCGGCCGTTTACGTGGGCGCGGGCCGCCAGCCGCCGCTGTGTCATGGGGACGGGTTTGGGGATGCCGGTCGTCCCGGAGGTGTGCAGGACCGCGGCGAGCGCGTCGGGTGCGGCGGTCAACGCCCGTCCGCTCGGGCGCGGTTCGGGGACGACGACGGCCGGGCAGCCGACCAGTTGGGCGACATGCTCACCGAGTTCGGCGAACTCCGGCTGGGTGAGGAGGAGTTGTGACCCTGACGCCTTGACCACCGTCGCGATCTCGTACGGGGTCGCGCGGACGCCGAGCGGGGCGAGCGGGTGGCCCGATCCCGCACCGCCGATGACCAGCGCAAGAGCGTCGGCGGAGGTGGCGATCAGCGCGGGTACCGGCTCACCGGGGGCGAGGCCGAGCGTGTCCAGCAGGTCCGCCGCGCCGCCCGCCCGGTCGAGGAGTTCGCGTCCTGTCCAGCTCAGGTCGCGGAACCGTACGGCGGGGCGCGCGTGGTCGTAGGCACGGTTCACCATCGCGGTCCAGGTGGGTGCCGCTACGGCCTTCGGCGTGCCGCCCATCGGTTCAGGGCTCCAGCCGGGCCGCCGCGGTGCCGGTGACCACCTCGGCGCCGTTCTGGTTGACGGTGCACAGGGAGAAGTGGGCGACCGGTCCGGCCGGTGTGTCCTCGACTGACTCGACGGTCGCCGTGGCCGTCAGGGTGTCCCCGGGCCAGACCTGGGCCTTGAAGCGCACGCCGAAGGTCAGCAGCGACTCGGTGCCGACCCAGTCCGTGAGGACCCGGCCGGTCATGCCCATCGTCAGCATTCCATGGGCGAACACACCGGGGTAGCCCGCGACTTCGGTGGCGAACCTCTCGTCCGTGTGCAGCGGGTTGTAGTCGCCCGACGCGCCCGCGTACTGCACGATCCGGGTGCGCTTCAGGTCCTCGACCAGCACGCTCTCCCGGGTCTCACCGACCTTGATGCCTTCCGCGCTCAGGCTCATCGTGCGTCCTTGGGGGTAGCGGGGCCCTCGGGCACGACGGCCACGGTCCGGGCGCTCACGACGGGTTCGCCGGCGGCGTCCCGGTACTCGGTCACGCGCTCGCTGAACAGCAGGCGGCCGGTGCGGCCCTGCTTCTCCCAGCTGCGTCCGGGGACGGTGGTCGCGTACAGGGTCTCCCCCGCGCGCACCGGGCGGTGGTACTCGAAGTGCTGCTCGGCGTGCAGCCCGCCACCGCCTTCGGGCATCACCCCGGGGCCGCTCCCCGACCCGAACCACTCCTCGTCCGGCCTTGGCCGCAGGCGATGGTCGGGGTCGTACTGGGCGCTCGCCATCGTGAAGGTGGGCGGTGCGAGTGCGGTCTCACCCTGGTGAGCCGGGGTCTCGTCGCCGATGGCCCGGGCGAACATCATGATGTGCCCGGCCTCGACGGGGAACGGCTGCCCTGTCATCGTCCAGTCTCCTCGGTCGGTACGGCAGTCAGTACGGCGGCCAGTCCGGCGCGCCGCGTGGCGGCTCAGTACGTCGGGTCAGTACGGCAGGAAAGCGTCGCGGGTGGCCTCGTCCGGGTCGAAGTCGGGAGGCAGGCCCTCGAACTTCGGTTCCCGCTTCTCTACGAAGCTGGCGACGCCCTCGCGGAAGTCCGGCGAGCCCGCGAAGAACTCCATGGCGGAGTAGGAGCGGGCGAGCGCCCCGGTGAAGTCGCGGTCGAGGTCGCCGTACACCTGGTGGCGTACGACGGCCATGGCGCGCGGGGAGCAGTTGCGGGCGATGTCGCGGGCGTAGGCGCGGGTGGCGTCGAGCAGGTCCTCCGGTTCCACGACGCGGCTGACGAGGCCGAGTTCCTTGGCCTCGTCGGCGTCGAAGACTCGGCCGGACAGCAGCAGGTCGAGCGCGTTCTCCAGGCCTACGACGCGCGGCAGCACATACGGCATGTTGTACTCGCCGGCCAGGCCGCGGCGGGTGAAGGCGGTGGTGAAGCGGGCTCCGCGGGCGGCGAAGCGGATGTCGCAGATGAGTGCCTGGACCAGGCCGATGCCCGCGCAGGCGCCGTTCACGGCGGCGATCAGGGGCTTCGGCATGTTCCGTCTGCTGTACATGGGGACGCGGGCCTGGAGGTTGAGGGACTGGCCCGGCTGTGCGTTCTGTTCCAGCCGCTGGACATCCATGCCCGGGCAGAAGGCCCGGCCCGCGCCCGTGATGACCACAACGCGGACGGCGGGGTCCTCGGCGGCCTCGTCGAGGAGCGCGAAGAAGCGGCGCTCCATGGAGATGCTCCACGCGTTCTTGCGCTCGGGCCGGTTGAGGGTGACGGTGGCGACGCCGTCCTCGTCGACCTCATAGAGCACCAGGTCCTGGTACTGGTCCTGGTCCTGGTCCTCGGTGGGCTCCTCGGGCATCACGTCACTCCTCGGTCAACGGTTCGATGAGGTCACCGACGCCCGGCCGCTCCCCCGAGATGGTCACCACCACCTGACCCCGGGCGCAGATGCGTCCGTCGGTCATCCGCACGTCGACGTCGGCGAAGTGCAGTCGGCTGCCCCGTCTGACGCACCGCGCGAAGGCGACGGCCTCCCGGCCCCGGGCGGGCGCGAGGTACTGGACCGACATCGACACGGTGCTGAGCCGACTCCCCTTCTGGAAGTCGTGCCCGGCAATCACGGCTCCGGCTCCCGCGGTGTCGATGAGCGCCGAGATCACTCCGCCGTGGAAGACGCCTTCGTGGGCGGAGAGGACCTCGGCGTACGGAAGGGCCACCTCGACGCCGTCGGGATCCCAACGGAGCATGCGCATACGGCAGTTGCGGTTGAACGCGACCCCGCGTTCCCAGCGGGCCCGGAACCACGCACGGCGTTCGCGCTGCTCCTGGTCGGTGAGGGTCCTCGCCGCGACGGTCATCCGCACGCCCTCCGGTCTCGGCCTGTCCGGCCGGTCGATATAGTTACATGAATTGGATAGTTGAAGCAATCGTACGGGACGAGCCCGAGCTCTAGATGTATTATTTATATAACTCATTAGCTCGCTCGCCATAGGGCGCTCCCGCACGGAGTGCTCTCCCAGAGGGAGGCCCCTCGATGCCGTCGACCGCCCTGGCCGGAGTACGCGTCCTCGACCTGTCCCGCATCCTCGCGGCCCCGCTGGCCACCCAGATGCTGGCCGACCTCGGCGCGGAGGTGATCAAGGTCGAGCGCCCCGGGACGGGCGACGACTCACGGACGTACGGCCCTCCCTTCGCGGCCGGCCCCGAGGGCGACCGCACGGACACGGCCGCCTTCTACCTCTCCTGCAACCGCAACAAGCAGTCGGTCACCGTCAACCACGCCACCGACGAGGGCCAGGCAATCATCCGCGCCCTCGCCGCCCGCTCGGACGTCCTCGTCGAGAACTTCCGCGCGGGGACTCTGGCGAAGTACGGTCTGGACCACGAGAGCCTGCGCGAGCTCAACCCGCGCCTGGTGTACCTGTCGGTCACCGGCTTCGGTCAGACCGGACCGTACGCCGCCCGCCCCGGCTACGACGGCATCTTCCAGGCCATGTCCGGGATGATGAGCGTCTCCGGGCACCCCGACGAGCCCATGAAGGTCGGGGTCAGCATGGTCGACATCCTCACCGGGCTGTATGCCTCCACGGCCGTCCTGGCCGCGCTGCGACACCGGGACGCCACCGGCGAGGGCCAGTTCATCGACCTCTCCCTGCTGGACTGCGGGCTCGCCTCGCTGTCGCACTTCGCGATGAACTACCTCGTGTCCGGGGAGGTTCCGCAGCGGCGCGGCAACGGCGGCTACGGCGGGGTCCCTTCACAGGCCTTCCTGTGCAAGGACAAGCCGGTGTTCCTCGTTGCGGGCAACGACAAGCAGTTCGCCGCGTTCTGCGCTGCGGCCGGCCGCAGCGATCTTCTTCAGGATCCGCGGTTCGGTACCACCTCCGCGCGGATCGCCCATCGTTCGGAGATCCTGCCGGTGCTCGAAGAGATCATGCTTACTCGGACGCGGGACGAGTGGCTGGCCGTTCTGGACGAACACGACGTCCCTGCCGGGCCGTTCAACGAGCTGCCCGAGGTATTCGCCGACCCTCAGGTCCAGCATCGGAGGATGCTGGTCGACGTCGACGACCCCGTGTCCGGGCACCTACCGCTCCTCGCCAACCCGATCCGCTTCACGGCGACCCCCGTGGAGGGCTACGGCCCGCCGCCCGGCCTCGGCGAGCACACCGCCGAAGTCCTGGGCAGGTTGGCGGGGGTGACGGAGGGGCAGTTGGCGGGGTTGCGGGCGCGGGGGGTTGTGTGAGGTTTTTTCGCCCCCGCCGCCCCTACCCATTCCCGTCCCTTTCGGGGGCCCCCGAACCCCCGCTCCTCAAACGCCGGAGGGGCTAACTACTAGCCCGTCCGGCGTTTGAGGACGAGCGCGTCAGCGCGATAGCGGGGTCTGGGGGCGCAGCCCCCAGGGACGGGACGGGTAGGGGCGGCGGGGGCGAGGAAAAGCCCTGCCGGACGCGCCCGTCACCCGATCAACGTCCGGCCCCCCTCCAACATCAGCGTCGCTCCCGTCAGATACGCCATGTCGTCGCTGACCAACGCGGCCACCGCGCGCCCGATGTCCGCTTCCGGGGCCCCGAGCCGGCCCAAAGGAATCTCGCGGGCAAGTTCGGAGGCCTTCTGCGGATGCGCGGCCAGGTACTCCTCCGCCGCCGGACTCAGCGCGGCAGGGCAGACGACGTTCACCCGGATCCCGTACGCCCCCCACTCCCGCGCGGCCACCCGGGTCAGCCCGCGGATCGCCTCCTTGGCCATCGCGTAGGCCGCGAAGGTCACCTCTCCCTGCACGGCGGCCGAGGAGCCGAGATTCACGACGCTCCCGCGGCTGTCCCTGAGGTGGGGCAGGGCCGCCCGCATCGCATGGAACACGGCCAACGGGCCACTCCGGTAAGCGAGTTCGACATCCTCGTACGACGTCGTCTCCAGTCGGCGCTGGACCGAGGACTGCGCGTTGTTGACGAGCACGTCGAGCCCGCCGAACTCCCGCACTGTCTCGGCCACCATGCGGTCGACGTCGGCGCGGTCGCCCACATCCCCGACGACGGTGTACGCCCTCCCCCCACGCTCGGCGATCTCCCCAGCCGTGTCCTTTAGCTTGCTCTCGGTACGGCCGGTGATCACCACGGCCGCCCCCTCGGCGGCCAGCGCGAGCGCGATACCACGGCCGACCCCCTGCCCTCCTCCGGTGACCAGAGCCGTCCTCCCGGCCAGCCGTGTGCCTCGCGCCATCACTCGTTGCATCACATGTCCTTCCAGAAGGGTGCCCATGAGGGAAAGGCGTCCGGCAGCGCCGGTTCTCCGGACCCCTCCCAGCCGTTGAAGCCCACGGCCTGAGGGCGCTCGGTCACGTCGGCCGCGTACCAGTGCTGCTCGCGGCGGCGGGAGAAGTACCACTCGCCGTCCACGCGCGCGTAGTCGTCCCGGTAGCAGATCGCCATCACGATCCACCGGTCCCCCACCTCGTGCTCGGCACGGCAGTAGACGGCACCGGTCGCCGTGTCGCGGTCGGTGAACTCGATGCGGTGGCCGCAGATCTGGTGGACCGACCGGCGGAAGCCACGGACGAGAGGCTCGATGTACGCCAGTAGCGCTTCCCGGCCCCGGCCGTGCCGCCCCATCTCCACGTCCGGTCGGAAGCAGCCGGCCCAGGCGTCGAGGTCTCGGGCGTCCACGGCGAGGGCGTAGCGGATGGGCAGTTGCTGGATGGCGAGGTGCGACTCGACGCGGTCGATGCGGTCCTCCAAGGACCGTTCCACTCCCTGTAGTTGCTGACCCGCAGCGTCGCTCATGGTCGCGGCTCCTTCGGCAGGCCGAGGATCTGTTCCCCGATGATGTTGCGCTGGATCTCGCTGGACCCGCCGTAGATCGTCTCCGCGAGCGACAGCAGGAAGGAGCGCTGCCGGGTGTCCAGGCCGTAGTCCTCGCCGACGATCTGCCCGGCGAGTCCGGCCAACTCCATGGCCAGATGGCCGAGTTGCTGGTGCCGGGTCGAGGCGTACAGCTTGGCCGTGGTGGCCTGCGGTCCCGGCGCGCGGCCCGCGGTCAGTTCGGCGATGGTCCGCAGGTTGGTGGTGCGCATGATGCGTACGGAGATCCAGGCGTCCACGATCCGGCGGCGCAGCATCGGGTCGTCGAGCCCGCCCCGCTCCCGGGCCAGGCCGATCAGGGCTTCGGCCTCCCGCTCGAAGGTGAGTTGCTGGGGCAACAGGGTGGTGCCGCGTTCGATGCCGAGGGTGGCCATCGCCGTGCGCCAGCCCTGGCCGACCTCGCCCACGACCATGTCGGCGTCGGTGCGTGCGTCGGAGAGGAAGACCTCGGCGAACTCGTCCTGGCCCGCGAGATTGCGGATGGGCCGGATCTCCACGCCCGGCTGGTCGGCCGGGACGAGCAGCATCGTCAGCCCCTTGTGCCGCCGGGAGTCGGGGTCGGTACGGGTGAGGACGTAGAGCCAGTCGGCGTGGATGCCGAACGAGGTCCACACCTTCTGCCCGTTGACCACCCACTCGCCCCCGCTCTCGGCTCCGACCGGGCGGGAGGCGCCCTCGAAGGAGGTGCCCCCGTCGTCGCGCTCGGCCCGCGTGCGCACGGAGGCCAGGTCGGAGCCGGCGCCGGGCTCGCTGAAGCCCTGGCCCCAGAGTTCCTCGACGGCGAGGATCGGCGGCAGGAAGCGTTTCCGCTGCGCCTCGCTGCCCATCTTCAGGAGCATCGGGCCAAGCAGGTCGAGGGCGTTCACGGTGGCCCGGTAGGGGGCGTTCGCGCGTGCGTACTCGTACTCGAAGACGATCTCCTCAAGGAGTCCGAGCCCCCGTCCGCCGTACTCCTGCGGCCAGCCGACGCCCAGCCAGTTTCCGGCCGCCAGCTCGCGGTCCCAGGCGAGGCGGACCTCCCAGGCCGCCCCGTCGGTGGGGCCGCCCACGCCCCGGTGCTCGGCGAACTCCCCCACGAGGTGTTCGGCCAGCCAGTCCCGCAGCTCGTCGCGGAAGTCGCGTACCGCGGGCCCGAAGTCCAGCTCCATGCCAGCTCCTTTGCCGATGATCAGATGCCGAGCCGGGCGGCGAGCAGCTCCCGGTGGTACGACGGCGTGCCGAGCAGCACCTCGGAGCTCTTGGCCCGCTTGAGGTACAGGTGCGCGGGGTGCTCCCAGGTGAAGCCGATGCCGCCGTGGACCTGGATGTTGTCGCCGGCCACCTTCGTGAAGGCCTCCGAGCAGAACGCCTGGGCGAGGGCCGCCGAGATCGCGATCTCCGACTCGTCGCCCGCGTCCAGCGCCCACAGTCCGCCGTACGCGGCCGAGCGGGCGGACTCGATCTCCACGAGCATGTCGGCGCACTTGTGCTTGATCCCCTGGAACGAACCGATGGGCCGTCCGTACTGC
>Ga0307514_10004555_pt1 | contig 12733 bp, 13 predicted proteins | sample 16_EM_MG_FD_203088 | JGI IMG/M metagenome (GOLD analysis project Ga0307514, IMG submission 203088) | Populus trichocarpa ectomycorrhiza microbial communities from riparian zone in the Pacific Northwest, United States - 16_EM | ecosystem: Host-associated > Plants > Roots > Unclassified | place...
AGATGAGCAGATTATTGAACAATTGGTGGAAAGAGCAGCTGGGCTGTTTATCTACGCTGCAACAACACTTCGATTTATTCAAGACGGCATAGGTGGACCTGAAGAACCACTCTCTTTAGTTCTTAGTACAACCAAGTCATCCCTGTCGGCAACCGAGCATCTCGATGGCATATATATATACAACACTACTTCAGCACTCCGTTCTTGGAAGGTGGGGTTACCAAGAGTGCGTAGGACGGTTTAGGCAGGTAGTTGGATCCATTGTGGTCATGTTTAATACCATCTCAGCTAGAAATCTAGCACAGCTGCTTCAAATACCACCCAAAATGGTTTCAAGCACTTTGGACTCCTTGCGTTCTGTCCTCAATGTCCCAGAAGATGAAAGCCAGCCTGTCCGATTATTTCATCTATCCTTCCGTGACTTCCTACTGGATTCTCAGAGGTGCATTGATTCTCGGTTTCAGATAGATGAGAAAGAGCGACACACCAGCCTATTTCGGAAATGTATGTCGCATATATCTCAGCTTCAGGAAAATATATGCGATCTTTGGGGGCCAGGAGTTTTGATTACCGAGATTCCCGATGATACGATACAAAAAGGCATCCCACCACACGTTCAATACGCATGCCGTTACTGGCTTGATCACTGGCGACTTGGGAATCCAGTAGAAGAAGACACCAGAACTATTCGAAAATTTCTGGAACAACACTTGCTACATTGGTTGGAGGGACTTAGCTTAATTGGAGAGGTATCAAATGGAATTCATATGATAATAGCTCTAGAGAAGATACTATCTGTAAGCTGCAATGCTCATTAGTTTTTACAGAGAATAGTATTGACCTGAAAACAGGGACAATTGGGAGACTATGATCCCGGATTGTTAGAACTTGCATACGATGCCAAACGATTTGTATTGCATATGAGGTCAATTATTGAAATGGCACCGCTTCAGGTCTACTATTCGGGACTTGTGTTCACTCCAAGATCAAGTCTAATTCGAGGAGTATACTTCAAAAATATTCCTTGGGTTACTATAGAAGCCAAAGTGGCAGATGCGTGGGGCTCATTGATACAGACGCTAGAAGGTCATACAGGGACAGTCAATTCAGCTGTGTTTTCGCCTGATGGAAAGCTTGTTGCCTCTGCATCCTTGGACAAAACGGTCAGATTATGGGATACATCAACAGGAAAGCAACGTGGAGTTTTGGAAGGTCATACCTTTTCAGTCAATTCAGCTGTATTTTCACCCAACGGAACGCTTGTTGCCTCTGCATCCGGCGACGAAACGGTCAGATTATGGGATACATCAACAGGAAAGCAATGTGCAGTTTTCAGTCATAGTCATTATGTCAATTCGGCTGTGTTTTCGCCTGATGGAAAGCTTGTTGCCTCTACACCCTCGGACAACACGGTCAGATTATGGGATACATCAACAGGAAAGCAATGTGGAGTTTTGGAAGGTCATACCGGTTGGGTCAACTCGGCTGTGTTTTCACCCAACGGAACGCTTGTTGCCTCTGCATCCGGCGACTACACGGTCAGATTATGGGATACATCAACAGGAGAGCAATGTGCCGTTTTCAGTCATACCGATTGGGTCAAATCGGCTGTGTTTTCACCTGATGGAAAGCTTGTTGCCTCTGCATCCTGCGACAGCCCAGTCAGATTATGGGATACATCAACAGGAAAGCAATGTGGAGTTTTGGAAGGTCATAGCTTGGATGTCAATTCGGCTGTGTTTTCACCTGATGGAAAGCTTGTTGCTGCATCCCGGGACAGCACTGTCAGATTATGGGATGCATCAACAGGAAAGGAATATGGGGTTTTCGAAGGTCATACCGGCGTTGTCAATTCAGCTGTATTTTCTCTCGATGGAAGGATTGTTGCCTCTACATCCGAGGACAATACGATCAGATTATGGGATACATCAATAGGAAAGCAATGTACAGTTCTGGATGGTCATACCAGTCGGGTCAATTCAGCTGTGTTTTCACCCGATGGAAAGCTTGTTGCCTCTGCATCCGACGACAGCACTGTCAGATTATGGGATGCATCAACAGGAAAGGAATATGGGGTTTTCGAAGGTCATACCGGCGTTGTCAATTCAGCTGTATTTTCTCTCGATGGAAGGATTGTTGCCTCTGCATCCGAGGACAATACGATCAGATTATGGGATACATCAACAGGGAAGCAATGTGGAGTTTTGGAAGGTCATACCGATTGGATCACGTCGGTTGTGTTTTCACCCGATGGAAAGCTTGTTGCCTCTACATCCAGCGACCAAACGTTCAGATTATGGGATACATCAACATCAACAGGAAAGCAATGTGCAGTTTTGGGAGATCATACCAATTGGGTCAATTCAGCTGTGTTTTCACCCGATGGAAAGCTTGTTGCCTCTCCATCCGGCGAAACAACGGTCAGATTATGGGATACGTCAACAGGAAAGCAATATGTAGTTTTGAAAGGTCATACAGATTCAGTCAGTTCGGTTGTCTTTTCAACCGATGGAAAGGTTGTTGCCTCTGCATCCTACGACAAAACGGTCAGATTATGGGATACATCAACAGGAAAGCAATGTGGAGTTTTTGCTGGTCATGCCGATCGCGTCACTTCGGCTGTGTTTTCACCCGACGGAAAGCTTGTTGCCTCAGCATCCAGGGACAAAACGGTCAAATTATGGGATGCTAGAACCAAAACAACCATAGAAGTCATAGAACCTCATGCCACCATCGAGATTATGAAGTTCTCTAATGGCGGGACGCATTTGCATACAAATCGTGGCATACTGCAGCTCAAATCTCCTCACAGCGGCGGCAATCAGGAACTACCACACACATTAACTCATTTTCTGTATGTTACTGATGACCAATGGATCACATACAACATGAAGAAATTGCTCTGGCTTCCTGTTGAATACCGACGATTCTGCTCTGCAATAAATGACACTGCCAGCCTTATTGTCATTGGATCTCCCTCCGGTAGACTTACTTTCATATCTATTGATTTTACCGCTTTCCCGGTTGCATATCTCCAGCCATCTGTTAACGTTGCTACCATAGCAGGTAAGGGCTTCCTTGGGCTTGTTGGCTGTTAACAGCTTTGATGAACTAATTCACTGGTTGTTGTATTTTAGGTGCAAGTTAAATCAATGGAACTGCAGTTTGGGTATGGTAGGCCGGGTATTGGATGTTGGTGTATTTTTGTGTGATGATTTGTATCTGAGCAGCGGGCCATGTCCAGGGAAGAATAAGTTTTCAGTTGACTGAGGCTGGCGTTGGGGGTTTCTCAAGACCGCTTATTGGATCCTCCTGTACAATATCGTCAAGGTCGCATCGGAGAACGTGATGTTGTGTGGAATTTACAACTAGCCAGGCCGCCATATGGTGAAATTTACAGCTCACCAGGTTTTCTCCACCAACAGACTTGTTCCTAATAAAAATGTAAAATATCAAAACGAGTTACTGGTACCCTAGTCTCCCAACCTTGAGAGCGAATCATCAGAACGGATGGATGGATGGATACCCGACAATCCTGCTCTCTAGCCTAAGTAGTAATATTTAACACAATTCAGTTTTTGGAATCCCTCAATTGATACTGTACCTACTTGACCAAAGCCGTAAAGTAAAAGAACTTACCTATCTACCACTGCGCTATGCCTACCGTCAGTTCATTTGTGGTGTTGCAACAAGATATAACAAATTGGTGAAACACTGTCAGTCTCGTGATTTTATCAGCGGTATTGAAATACCACCAGGCTAGGGCCGACCGCGAAGATTCCAGGTGTTAGCCTAGTATGGTATGTATGGATGATAGAAAGGCTTGTTCGTAAGTTCGAACAAGTACATCGAATGTTTCATGGACAGATATTTGGGTCATAAGTGCTCGTAAGCATAGGCGTAAGTTTTTAACTTCTACTCGTGAACAACTAGGCTAACTCGTGAACCACTATTCCTACATCTGCTTACTGGTCAAGTTTTATTCCCCCTTCGTGAGTTATTCCACTCATGATGCGATATCTATACCCGTATCCGTATATACCCGTTAATCAGTTAATCAAACAAATCACCGCCTACACCACAAAAGACTATTCCCGGTAAGTAATCTGCATAGTCTGCCGTCTACGGTATATGTGCAATGGTGTATTCAATCTATATATTACTTTTATATTTTGTTTCATTCTTCATGCACATAGCTAGGTATTTATGTATTTATACATTCATTCGGCATATAATATTGCCTGTGTCTAGAGAGAAGAGACAAGCAAGCACAAGTCGATAGCAACGCGACGAAATGCAGTAAAGAATGTGCCATAAATAAACATGTATACATAAGAAAATGTTGAGGTTTGTAGGAGTGTTGGGGTGGGTTTTGATGATTCTATTATCATCCCAACTCTTCCCCTAACTAATCAATGAGTAAGCAACCTCTGACTAATCCCACTACCTATATGTCGTACATATGTATATCTCTAAGCGAGGTAACTAGGATGTATAGAAGCATAAAAGGTTGGAAGCTATCGAATTAAAGTCCTGCTCCGATATCCAAGCGCACAATCTCCTAGTAGGGGATGATGTCAGATAGCTCAGGACTAAACAAGTATTCTGGGTCGTCTACCAGAGCCTGTGGAACATTGACCGCTTCGCGTGGATTAACAGGAAAGAACTCGACATCGTGGACTTCCGGGTGAGGGATTGGGGTTGGAACAAGACCCCGAAGGCGAAGGCCATCCGCCCACACCCTTTTCGGGCAAGCTGATTCAGTATGAGAGTTCTACGTTGTGTTGGTACAGAGCATGAGAATCATACATTGTGTTGGGCTTATTACTCTGTGTCGGGCTATATTGTACTGTATTGGCACAGAGCCTGAGAATTATACATTGTATCGGTACAGAGCATGAGAATTATACGTTATGTTGGGCTTATTACTAGTATCTATTGGCACAGAGCAACAGAGCATGAGAATTATATGTTGTGTCAGTACAGTACAGTTCGTTAGAGAATTCCTAAGACTCAAGAGTTCGAAAGGGCTTGCTGTCAAACTAGGAAGCTCAAATATATCTTTTTCCGACTCTCGCAAATCAGCGACAATTCCTCTACATACGATATGCAGGCCTGCCCCACAGACACTGGAGGATGCATACGTTGATGATGATGGATGGCTTCATAGGCCAGTTAGTTCGGCATCATGACAGAAAAAGAAGCAGAGCAGAGAGTCTGCAACTTGGCTGAGGCTCTCACTGCACTTGAGAAACAGTGGGACCTCCGAATCAATCCCACGAGAGAAAATGGCAGTGGTTATCAGTAGGTGGTCTGGTTGGTTGCACGACCCATTGATGAAGGAGGGTCTGGTTTGAAAGATGAATTATTTTGTATGTACTCTACTCCGTACTGTAACTACTTAAGTAGCCGTTTTTTGGTTACTTGGCGGAACCAACCACAAGCGCAGTTGTATACCTATTGCGGAATTGAGAATGAGAAACGGGGACAGAATCAATGTACACATAACATATGTATCTACGGAGTATTTCACAAATCCATGAAAAAAAATCTTGATTATAGAGAAACACATGCGTAAGGATGGCGTTGGTGGAAAAAGTTTAGTTGGTTTAATTTAAGAGTCGCACCACGGGCTGGCACAATAGGTTGTTTTAGTACTTGATAGTCTATGAGCAAAGAAACCGCGAATAAAATACTACTTATGTGCGTCACCCTACTATTTTAACATTAACCCAATATAAAGTATTTTCAACAGCCCCATCACACTCAACTATTCCTTTAAAATACCTGGAGTGCTGAAAGTGTGGATATGCAGAGACAGGCAAGTACGTGACCTTTGCACGCTGTCTGGTCCGGTATTGTATGGCCATCTGGCATAGCGAGAGGCAATTTGGTGGTAAGAAATACTGAAGCCTCTGGTTCCGCTATAGCGAGGACTGGTATAGCAGTTGCTTTCGCCAAGTAACCAAAAAACGGCTACCGGTAGCTACTGTACCTACTGTTGGTGTACAGTATACCATCGCGGAAAAAGGGCTGGCCAACTAACATCCCGCTCCCAGAGCAGGCTCGGGATAGTTCTTCCTACAGAATCGAGAGAAACGGCAGAGGTGCTGGCCAAGCTGGAGGGTAGGGCAAATGTAAATGTCTGCCGCTCTGTGGATTCCGAGGCATATGTGGCACCGGCAGGCATGGCCACTAGAAGTGGTGATCAGGGCCGCAATAGCTATCAAGGCTGCAGAGCGGGCATGGTATAGGGCAATTAAGTCCCTCCTAGGATGACGGGGCAGTCTAGTACATGAAGCCATAACGCTCACCCTTGGGGTCCCACAGCCAGAGAGTACAGGGCTCACCTTCAAAGGGTACGGTGGATGGAAAACCCGGACCACCCACGTGAGCACCCGGGTCCAGCTATGCAAGCGATGGCGGTAGAGTTTATCCCTGGGGGCGCCAAGCTACGGAAGAATGTCAGGGCGGTGTCCCATGAGCTGGACTGGGTAGTAGGCACATCGCCAGACGAGGCGGCAGCTAGAGATTTGAGCGATCCGACAGGCCTTGGGTGGACCAGGTGGGCAGAGGGCCTCATTGATGGAAACGGGGCGGACAGGACTCCTCATGACGGGCCAGTCTTGGATGACGGAGGGGCGGAAGATGGGTGGGTCAAGGCCACTGGAGGGGCCTATATCACGCACTGCAGAAGGGCAGCACCTGGCAACGGCATGGCCTCAGCAGACACCGATATCGAGGCGATCGCGCAGGCGCTATCCGGTCCAACGGGACCCGTAACCGTCTTCACGGACTCCGTGACAGCTATAGGCTGGCTGACTGACGATTACCCCGGCCCCGTCCCAGAGACTGCGGCAGGCCTGGGGAGCACCAAGCGAGAACTCCGCATCGGGTGGATCAAGGGACATGCTGGCTTCCCCGGGAACCGAGGCTGCAGATATCCAGGCTAAAACGGGAGCCGCCGAAGCGGACCCCGCTCAACCGTATGAATATGTAACAGCGGCTTGGGCAAGAGGAGAGGGCTCGGAGTATCTGGGGGCGATGGCTACGATAGCCGATGCAGAAGCACTGGGGGGTAGAATAGCGATGTAGTGGCCCTAGATAGCAAAGGCGTCATAAAGAAGATACAGGGATTGGCACACCAGACGCCTTGCTCTTGGATCGAGGGTTGGTGAGGTAAATGATAGAACGCCAAAGAATGCTGATGTGGGTGAAGGGACACGATGGTGTAGGTAGGGGAGGCGGACGCCAGGTCAAAGAAAGGTGTGGATGGGGGAACGGATGCCTACCCGCTGCACTCCAGAGCACCGGATCACCTGAGCTGGCCCCGACAGGTAATTAGGGGACTCACATACCTGGAAACGGGTAAGGGCCCCCAACGGCAATGGTTGAGGGGGATTTGGAAGACGGAGGATGCGAGTTGCGTGTGCGATGGGTAGACACCGTAGAATGCGGCCCATTTGTACGCATACCCGTGGGCAGGGGATGGAGCTGGGAGATCGAGAGAGCAAGCGAGGAAGGGTGCGCAATGGTGTGGAGCGGTGGCGAGATTTGTGAATTGAGAGAGGAAGGGCAGCCGTTCCGTTATTATTCATATGTAGATAGTAAGGAGGGCAGGAACTGGCCCGGTATAGGGAGAGAGGCACCTGGCAACACAGGAGGCTGCAGTCCATCGTCATAGTCTAGATAGGCTTAACACGATTAATGAATCCCCCCCCCAAAACAAAAAAAAGAGGAGAGAGCTCTCGAAGTTGGCGCGAAGCCAAGGCCTCAGATGAGTGGAGCGCTTGACGTCTCCTGACCTGGAAAAAGGCAGATATCAGGGGGCTAATCGCCGTCCGACAGGCAGTAGGTCCATGCAAGTGCTGCGAGGGTGGAGTCACACTAGAGGGCAATCAGTGATCACCGCGCACATCATGGTGGAATGGCCGACTTTCGAGAGGGACCGTACGGCGGCGAAGCTATACAGCCCCACACCCTTGGCGGGGGTAGGACACACGCAACCCGAGACGTGCGGCTAGGCAAGGATGAGCATGCCCACATGTACACCCGAGACTTCATAAGAAAGGTCACCCGACGGTTGGATTGCAGAAAACGCATGGCCAGGGATGAGACCTCAGGAGCGGCACTCGATTGAGGGGGAGGAGGGATTGGGTTGAGAGAGGGAGAGGTTGTCTTTTGGGTCTTGGTGGTTTTGGCGGTTTTGGTGGTTGTTTTGGTGGGGTTTTTTGCGGTGGATATTTTTGGGGGGTAGGCCTTTTCGGTGGAATCCGGTTCCCTTTTTCCTGTTAGGCGGTGTCTGGAGCGAGACTGGTCTCCCTCTACTTCTTCCATTGATCTTCTGGGGAGGGGTGCCAAGCTGGAGGATCGGGTGCCGAGAGGCCGACGGCTGGAGCGGGCATAACATCGTAATCTTACATGCACTCGTACTGTATGTACTTGTATGTACTGTATGACTAGCGTGTGCATGGCATGGTAGATAGGCATGGCTACCCTGGCCCTGAGCTTGAGAGCAAGCTTACGTGCCAACCAGACTAGCTTACTACTATAAGACCCGCTATCTGGCGTCCCGGCACTTCCCTACCCCCCCACTGTCCCACATCCCACTCATACGATATCCAAAACCCAGATAGACTAGGAATTACTAGAGCGATGATTCACCACCACCTTGTGGTGAAGGAGACAGCAGGTGCGCATTGACCCACGATGCATAATGTTTACTGGCTGCTACATATGATGCATGAGGCGGGAGGGGCGATTGTGAAGGGAGAGTCTCCGGGATATTTGCAGAGGAGGTTTCAGTGGTGGTACCCTGAAGGAGTATACCCAGAGTGGGCGGTTGGGGCTTTGAGGGTGTGGGGGTGGATTTGTATGGGAAGTAGATGGTGTTAGAATGAGGAATCCTAAGACGCGGGATAATGTGAGGTATGGGATAACGTGGGATAACGTGACATAACGTGGGATAATGTGGGATATGTGGGGTAACGTGGGATACCGTGTGGAAGCCCTGTGAAGAAGAAGGGCTTTATATATCGAGCTGATTCCCGACTATGTTATGTTTCTCTGATTCTCTAGTCTTTAGTCTTTGAATAAACTTTCTCCTTCACCAGGAAATATCAGGTGAAGACGCCTCCAGATTATCGTACTGTGAACAGTACAACTATCTCGTGCTGACAATATACGCTGCGAACAGCATATTCTATCAGATAGCGAGGTGTGGCGTTAGGTATAGGATACCAATGGCCCCCATGCGCCATGTTGCTGGTAGGGAAATTGATTTTTTTGACATTCACCGCTAACACCATGCAAATCTGGAAGTAATAATGTCTTTTAGCCTAAGGCTCCACAGAAGTATAGACTCCAAAAAAAATAAACTCCCAGCCTGCTTCAGGGTAACTACTAAGGTTTAAGCAAATCACGTGTAACGCTAGTGTACGTAGTCACGTGAGATACCAACCTGTTGGAAATTGTTGGAAGTATCTAAGGCTTAGAGAGGCTTCGCTACTTGCGGACAACGAGCTTGTTCATTGCCCTTGTTATTGATGTCTTTGTTCAGTTTTGTTTCTTTGTCTACAGGCGCTGAGCGCCTGAGAGTGTGAACGCTCTGGATGAGCGCGCGTCTGTCTATTTAGACCCCACCGTAGTCCTGTCAGAACTCAAGCAATAAGAACTACAGCGAACTAGATATGAAGCATATATCCTATTACGTATGCAGTGCCCCATTCATAGCCTGTAAAATTCAACAGAAATCTATTTGACAAGTGAGGCTTAAGAGAGGCTTCACTGTTTGCGGTCAATGAGCTTGCTCGTTTGTTCCTGTCATCGATGTCTTTCACCCTGTCCTTGTCTTTGTTTCTTTATCTACAGACGCTCTGTATATATGAGCGCGCGTTTGCCCTACCGCACTTAGTCTGGTTCGTAGGGAGGGTCGTGTCAACCAGACTACACCGCACTATAAGGAGCAAATAAGCATAACGTATGAACTCTACAGTAGCATATCTCCGCTTACATATACAACCTCCCATCCATAGCCTGTAAATTTTAACATAACCAGACTAAGTTACCACGGCGCTGTCGTACAGAGTACTCTCGATACAAACATAGGTACTTGATATAAGAATATATTTTGATTACAAGCATACCTTCACCAGTCCCATAGTAAATAAGTATATTGCGGATTCTTATTTTTTGGGCTTAGTCACCGTACATACTCCGTAGGTAAGTACAGTATGCCTGTAGCTAGAGAAGCGCTAAACTACAAATATATAGGTGTTTTTCGATAAGAACTTACCTCGCAAGACGAACATCACCCCCGAGGCAACATACAATATAAGATCTCTACCTCCGGCGCAAGATACAACATCAAATACGGACAAAGTCATGTCATCTCCCTCCACATCGTCTGTTCACTAGCGCCAGGCCTGGTCTGAGCTGGAGTGGCAAGCTATCAGAAAGCCAACCACAATCAGTTGCAGATCCAGTCAGCGAGATCGAGAACGGAATCCTGGCAACTCAATGAAGCCTATGAGCCAGAAGCAAATATTTCGCTGGCAATACCATCTCTGAGAACACCGCATGAAGCTCTCGCAGATATTGAAGGATTACTTCTCTGCTCACTTCAAGCTGAACCTACAGGCAATATCAATGAGCTACAAGAGGTCCTGAAGCGTGAGAAAAAGCTCATTGACACTCTGAAAATTCGATGCCGGCAGCAGCACATCCAGCGCAAGATCACTGACTTTCTGGCATCTCCCAGAGCCACTTCCCAGAGCCACTGCCACCTCCTCCCTCGATTCTAGTACCCCATCTACTCTCATTTGTCAATTTATGCTCCTATTGTATTTACAGTGCGTAGGGGAAAGTTATGGCGCGTTGGCGGTGCATAATATGCGGGGGGGCGCGCCATAACTTTCGCCTACGCACTGTATCTACTTATTCCGCAACCTGTTCTACTGCTGACGAGCTTGACATATTTCCCTATTTCCTCTGTATATAAGAATATATTGGTTATAAGCATACTTCACCCCGTCTGAACGAATGCGTGTATCGAGAGTACCCTATAACCCCAGGAGCAATTGGTTCTGCAGCCGTTCTATTTCCAGGCCACTGCAGTAGTCGGCTACTCTTGCATGAATAGTATTGTTCTATTGTTTTCCATTGCCATGAACAATACATTTATTTACCCTTGGCACTGCCATGCGGGGTCGATATCTGGTGATAAATAACTCAACACACACAACCTAACGACGCACAACACAACGACACACCCAACACAACGACATACCCAACACAGCGACACACCCAACACAACGACACACCCAACACAGCGACACACCAAACACAACGACCCTTGTGATATTTACATATAAAACCATGGCCGAAGTACTAGGTGCAGTCGCAAGTGCGGTGGCTGTGGTCGAAGCTGCTGGAAAAGTCTGGTCGACTGCCTGGAAATACTATCAGGTAAGAATCCCCCGCAAGAAATTTGAGTCACAATCAGTAGTAAATAATTTTATATGGGATTAGGATGCTAAGAATACCCAATCCGAGATGAATGATCTTATGGATAGCATTATGGCTCTGCAAACTGCCTTTCAGCAAGTTAAAAACTTGGCAAAAGGTCCTGGTGCCACCAAGTTGATTGCATTGAAGCCGCTCCTCGAAAGTAGCTCTTTGGAGCTTGAAAAAGAGTTTCACCGAATTCTTCAGATTTTACAGCCAGGACTAGGGCAAAGGGCGACGAGAAAAGTGCTGAGACAGAGGTTGAAGTGGCCGTTTCAAAAGGCGGATGTGGAACAAATTCTTCAGTTACTTGAGCGGCATAAATCAGCTTTGATTTTTGCCATGAATTCTGACCAGATGTAAGAGCCTATCTACTTCTTCCTCGTACCTCGACTGAAGTCATAGTATATGCTAATATCTATGGATTATGATTGCTAGGACGGCTGTTATTCAAATTGACAATCGAGTTGAGAAAATTGACAATCGAGTTGAGGAAATTGGCAATCAAGTCGAGGAAATTGACAATCGAGTTGAGGAAAGTGTCCACTATTGATCCATGTCAGCACCTACCGCACAGTACTAGTACTAATTAGTGGTAGTATACAGTCACAACACCAGAGCACAAATATTGCAAAATTACCATACGCTGAAGGTGCTGCCCATAATGACTGGCTGCGGCAACATGAAGATCATTGTTTGCAAGATACGCGAGTAGGGCTCCGTAAGCAGATTATGGACTGGTGTGACGATCCGAACAGCAGATGCATCTTCTGGCTTAACGGAATGGCTGGGACTGGTAAATCTACAATTTCCCGCACAATTGCTCGAGAGCTTGCAGAAAAGAAAAGACTGGCAGCGAGTTTCTTTTTTACCCGAGGCAAAAAGGATATCAGTCACTCTCGCAAGTTCTTCACTACTGTTGCCGCCCAGCTTGCGATCAGTTTACCAGTACTCCGGGTATCCATCTCAGACGCCATCGACAGTAATGCCGACATCTTTAAACAAGGATTGCGGGAACAATGGAGTCAACTCATTCTTAATCCTTTAAAGAATGCCCCTACTCAATCAATTCAACTGGTTGTAGTAATTGATGCACTTGATGAATGTGACAGCATGCAAGATATCCAATTAATCCTGCAACTACTGGAAGAAGCCAAGGACCTTGTGACAGTTCGGATTAAGATTTTCCTTACCAGCAGACCAGAAATCCCCATCTTTGATGGATTTC
>Ga0307514_10004556_pt1 | contig 12731 bp, 18 predicted proteins | sample 16_EM_MG_FD_203088 | JGI IMG/M metagenome (GOLD analysis project Ga0307514, IMG submission 203088) | Populus trichocarpa ectomycorrhiza microbial communities from riparian zone in the Pacific Northwest, United States - 16_EM | ecosystem: Host-associated > Plants > Roots > Unclassified | place...
GGTATTCGGGGGTGAGTGGTTATAAAAAGTGAGGATGAGTCATGTTTTCGGTAGTACTTGGCTAAAAAGCAATGTCAAAATTATATGCGTAAATGGATCGGTCCAGACCAAGCCCGTCCAGTCCAGTCCAAGACTGCCAGTCTGTGGATCGGTCCAGTCCGACCTTCTCATTAGACCGGACTGGACTGAGCCCTACCGCGGACCGGGATCGTCTGGACTGGTGGAATCATTGCTTCTGGTACAATGATTGCCATAACCATCTCCATCTCCATCGCCATCGCTATCGCCATCGCCATCACCATCGCCATCGCCATCGCCATCATCACCATTAGCCCCGGACCAAATGCGCACATATATGCCCACCATCGGCGGGAAGCGGGCAGCAGATTCCGCTGGAAAACCTGAGTTGGAGATCTGCTCTCCCCAAGATCCAATTGTCTACCTTTCCTGCACAATCTAAGGCTTCAATTGTCAACACCATGACCGTGAGGCATTGTGAGATCTTGTTGTGGTGGCCGCGCTAAAGATAAGGTTCAGACTATGATATCGACCGACGTCATGATTTCGGCCAACATACGCCGCCCGCCAGTGGCAACACCACTAGAGGCTGGGCATGAGATAAACTTACCACATGCCGCTGGCATCAATTCACGTGCTCTGCCAAACCGGTTTGATTACCTGGGTGACTTCAGGCATCAGTGCCACAACCCTGTGATCATACTGGCAGCAAACACTCTTTCCAACTGTTCCAATCTTCCTCTCATCTAAGCAGCATCTGTGTTCCCTAAACATTTACTCATACAGGCTCCCACATGTCATGATGAGACTGCTTCTGAAGGCTCTCCAGCTCTCATCGATTGTCCAGTGATTTCACAATTCAAAGCCACACCATGGGCCCCAAACATATCTGGCTGCACCTCTGGTAACTCCCTCTGCTTCTCCAGTAGTACCTGTTCATCTCACTGAACCTTCCGCTTCTGTAGCAGTATCTGTTTATCCACTAGAATGGATATTTATACACCTCCAGCTCTGGAACTTGTGCAGCTATTGGACAAACTTATAACTTGGACATCTGTTCAGGAGAGGCAACTGCCGGAAGTTGTGCCATCATTCAGTGGATATTATGATGGAAATGACCTACTCGATATCTTTCATTCTAATAACAACTCTGTATATTGTGGAGCAAATAGATTAAGATGGGGTCAGTCATTCCAACTACAATCCAGGATCCCTGTACTGACTGCTCTTGCTCCTTAGCTGAAGCGCTGTGGCAACAGTACCTGAACCAGACTACACTACAAGTATTCGAAACAGTGATACCTAAACCCTCACATATGGTACCGATTGTGCCACTGTCATATAGAGAGTGTACACAACAGAATGATATGCTCCCAGGAAGCGAGGGAGTCAGTGTAGCCACCTAAGTCACAGTGTTTAATGGGTGGTTATTGACATGTGGTGGCATCTGCTTATCTATTGATCAAAGTTACCAAATTACTGGTAATGCAGGGAAGAATTGGACTAGATATTGGACTGGATTTATATAATAATGTTTGATAAATGATCATTGTCTTTGCACTTTAGTCACCTGAGATATAAGTATAAGTAAATACTCTCATTCAGGTATGGTGAGAATAAACCCCGCAACCACTACTCATACTCAACAATATACACCAGGCACAATAGAATGTTTTAGGAAGAGGAGAAACAGGTACCTGTGAGAAATTCTAGATGATATGACAATGATGGTGAAACAGTTCAGAGGTTAGTCACAACTAAGCACTCGAAATCCCTGATCATATCCATCAGTGGACTCATGTGTTTTGGGTTGAGCTTAAGCTTGATGTATTTCAACTGCTATTGCAATATATTCTACTATCCGCAATCGGTTGAAATCCTACCACCAGCACCTCATTCTAAAGGAGCTGGAAATGTGCCTCTCGTGACTATTCCCTATGCAAATGAAAAATGAAAAGGCACCAGACGGTACTGGAACTCGTTTTCATGCCTTTTATTATGTGCCCTTTCAACTTATAACTTTTGAAAATGCTAGACCCCACCAAAGGTGCCTTAGATCCATTCCTTTCTACTGCTGTGCTTTTGAAATAGTTCATTTTGAAGACTAGAACCCCACCAGCAGTGTCTTTATTGTGCCTCATTGTGTGTGTACCTTTCTTCCACTAAGAGATAGGAACAAATGGTAGGTTTTGTGGATGTTCTCGATCGGCTGCTCGCCTTCCTTCGTTTTACAACACCCATCGCCATCTCTATCCGCACTATCTGTATGCCAAATCACCACCACAAACACTGCACCGCTACCGCTATCATTGTCACACCACCCTAGACTGCACCAACACTAGATACATCAAGACAGAGTCGGGCGCACCGTGGAAAATATACTGGTGGAAACTAGTAGTAGCAAGAGCGTTAAGATGCTGGGTGCATTGAGGGGGCTTCCACTAGTGGTTGGAATCTTTAGTCACGGCCTTTGGAGTGATTTAGTACTTGAAGGTGAAAGGCACGAAAAGGTGCAGAAAACAGATGCGGTGAAAAGGCACGGGAGGGAAAGGCACCTTTAAAATAGCATGTGGAGTTCCATTTCAGTGCCATTTCCACGATGCCGTTTACTGTCATACAAAAGAACCCCTAACCCAATTCTTGCACTTGAATGCCTATTATTTTCGGTGTAGAAAAAACCACTGTTTTATGCCTTTTCCAGTGCCTTTAAAGAAGCACATTTCGGACTCCCTTAGGTCTGAGAAGTAGTTTCGGATGTATCAGCCGGTGTCTGGGACACAGAATTCATATCACTGTAGTTGCTTTACCGATCCATGCGATCTGATAACTCCGGAAAACATCTAGCCGGTACCTTAGTGCTTTTGGTTTTATAAACCCGATTCCTCACTTTTGAGACGAGCTGGGCTACGGCGAAGTAAACCGGAATATTCCTATCTACTTTCACTTCTTTATTGAGCAGTAGTTCTGCATATTGCTCATCCAGGAGGTGTAGCGTCGGTCTAACCGCTCGGTGTTCCACTGGCCTGAGCCCCGACAGTCTAGAACTTACTATTGCGAGGCTGTACTTTAACATGCGTTTTATCCTATGGTATAAGGAATATATACGGTGCGTTTTGATTAAAATTGGGAATATATAGACGTAAAAAAACCGTGGATAAACGGTGGTTGATTTGCAGTCACAGTTACACTCTTTAACTTTATGATCCCACACAGCCCGGCCTGTGAAATACACGGTTGATAGAAACTGGTGAAGCAGTGCCATAACTAAGCGCTCGGAATTCTTATATTATTTATCTCAACCATGGCTCTAAGGGCAAGGGGATATACCGCTACTTCTCCCCACTTTCTACTACACGCTTAAGCTTAGGTATAGCTGGTATATCCCGTTATCTAAGTAGCGTCAGCTCGAAGCCGCCGGGTAGAGGACAGCGGGAAACTAACCCCGTATCGATATGAGTCCTTTCCCTCGCGCTATTACATTCTTGATACATGTCCTTGTAGACTCCTGCTCGTTGACGGTACCCTCGACTGTAGAAGCCAAAGCACTCCGGTTCTTTCGGTGCCGAAGGAGGTTCGGTTAGATGAACAGATGTTACCCTAGAAGTGAAAGCTGGAGGTTCGATAGGAGGAACAGATTCTATCAGAGCAAATGGGAGGTTCAGTAAGATGGGTAGATTCCGCCGGAGCGGCGGGAGGAGCCTCTGTAGATTCCGGCGGTCTTTTGATTTCCACTAGCGAAACCGCTTGATGACGGCTGAGAATCGGAAAGTCTTTAGGAGAAACCGCATATTGCAAGTAGGGGGCACCGAGAGGGCTGAACTTTGGGACAGAAGCAATTCTATAATACGCTGTAGAGCTGAGAAGGAAACCTATGCAGCTGACGATTGTGGGGGTTATAACCTAAGCTGGAGCTATTGAATTGTGCCATACTAATGAAGTCTCTTGATCTACGGGGTAGCAATTGGAGTGGAGAGTGGCAGCGGCGGAATGGCGGGTGGTAAGTAGGTTAAACCCTACAGTTCAAAAGATAATGTTTAAATAACACCTCACAGACGTGAGAATAATGTGACATTAACGCAACATCTATTATGCCATCATCGTTTGATTCTCGTGTACTTCCTCTGAGCTCAAATACTAGAGTTTTTCGTATAAATAATGACATAGCTTGATAGCGACGTTTGATTCAAACGTTAAATAAACACTATAGTAGCGTGAAACTCATGTTTTGACGTGAGATGTGCCATGGTGGACCTTTCGAAGATAATTGTAGGTACGCAGTAATTTGGTAGTAAGATCTGGTGTGGGTAGTTGAAATTGATCGGACTTAGGTGATTCAGTTACCACACCATTACTGCCACCATTACTGTTACCATCACTATTACCGTCACCATCACCATCACCGGCATCAATAACAGCATCATGCCAACCTGAGGGCACCACACTCACATCCGCATTTACATGAGCAGTTAGTGGTCCAGCAATTAAAAAACTGATATAAATATTGTAAGAGGAAAAAAGTAAATGTTTCAAATTATATCTTGAATATCTGAGCAATCTGCTGTTTTGAAAGCTCAAAATAAAGTCACAATCTTGCGATTGTGGAATAAAGCCTCGCGTAACTCTTCACTCGTACCGCACATTGGGAGCATGCAATGTTGCGTTAATCTTACAATGTATAACTTATCATTTGCGTAACACATGGGAGCATGCCATGTCACATCGATCTCACCATGTAATTTGAGCAGTGTGAGGGTAAACGTCAGTAATGTGCTATCACGCATCAATCACAGCATATGTAAACGTTAGGACTTAATTAGATGTGAGATTTAACTCTGCGACGTGAGCTTTAATCGAGTCTATCTGCGCAGGAGAGACTCGTGATATATACAGGGATTTTGTGCAATATGTAAGTAAACAATCAAGTATACCTAAACGCAGTGTCTAAGTGCGCTGGAGTATAGCTTCTAAGTCTACCCCCGAAATCGCTCTAACGCCGTCCACAAATGCAACCGGTTAACCGGGTCTACTCAAGCACTGTCTTTAATGCACTAGAGCACAGTCTCCACGTGCACTCGAGTATCCTTTCTAAGTGCATCCTCAAGTACACTTATGCACCCTCTTGAAGTTGCACTCGACCTACGGTACACATTTTTGGTGAGGCTGGTGTAAAGTAAACTACTGTGGTGTGAGATATGGTGTAAAATAGATGGCGTGGTGTAAATGTAATTTCCATTTTGTTTGTTTACACTATAATCCCACAACACTAATCATAGTGGCATAAGCTTGTCAGTAGTGGCAATGCCACCAGAGCTTTGCCACTACAGATGGAGTGTAATGTTGAAATTGTGATGCTAGAGAAGCATAATTGTATATTATCTAAGAGGGCCACAAGGCCAATATATATGAGAGTGCAAGTACGGCTGAATGCCATCAGCCCGTATCAGAGTCAACAGTCATCTCCGGCCATACGAGACATCACCGTCTCCGGCCATACAAGACATCACCGTCTCCGGCCATACGAGACACCTCCGCTCCGGCCATACAAGACATCTCCGCTCCGGCCATACAAGACATCTCCGCTCCGGCCATACGAGACTCATCTCCGGCTGAGACCTGTATATGCAACATGTAAATCACACTCTTGTATGAGTGATAATTTATGCAGCATGTAAATCACACACTAGGTGTGAGTGATACTTCATGCAGAGTTTACGTTACACAATTGTAGTATAAACTGCACTACATAGTGATTGAGATCTCATGCAGGTCTCTGTGCAGCCATCGTGATGTTTCAATTTGCTGTTAAGGTTTCAAAGTAGCAGGACAGCTTGGTTTATAGAGATACAGTTTCGGGTCACTTTTAACTCTTACAATTTTGACCGGAATGTGTGGAAGTGGTTTCTTGAAATTCCGTACACATGTGGTGTGCGAGCGCATAATGATGATGATGGTGGAGGAGGAGGAGGAGGAGAAGGAGGAGGAGAAGGAGGAGGAGGAGGAGGAGGAGGAGGAGGAGAAGGAGGTGGTGGTGGTGATGGTGATGATGGTAATAGTAAAGGTAATGGTGATTGCAGTAAGTGTGTTGTACGGTAAGGATCATCACAGAACCATCCAAGTCCTTTCAACATGCCATGACTGGACTCCAAATCTTATCCCCTGACAACCAGATATAATGGCAGGATAGTGTGATTTAAACAATATATTGTGTAAATTAGATGACCTCACCAATTAGCCATTTATATGGGGTGTTATGACTCAATAAGATCTCTTGATGGACAGCACTACAACTGCTATTACAACTGCCACTACAAATGCAACCACGATTTATTGTGGCGTTGCTACTGGACCTGATGAACTGTAGGGCTCGAGTACCCTCTATAAGTGAACCCTGGAGTGACTCCAGCACTGTTTTCTGGTGCACCCTGAAGTACACTCCAGCACCCTCTGCAAGTACTCCCGATGAGTCCATCTCTTCCATCTTCAACCAAGTCCATCTCTACTGTCTGCATGCTCCTGGTAAGACTATCTCTCCCGTCTCTAGCTAGCTCCCGGTAAGTCCACATTTACCGCTCCGTTGTAGCCTCAGGAAGCCCATATCTACCGTCTCAAGCATACTTCCAGCCAGCCCAGATAGACCATCTCCAACTGCATCTCCATGATGACCATCTCAAAGTGCATGCGAGTACATCTCAAAGTGCACCCACAGCACCGTCCACAAGTGCACCCCCATGTATATCTCCTACCGTACTCGGATATTATCTCCAAGTGCACCCGAGCGCAGATTCTAACTGATCCCTCAATTCACACGAACATCGTCTCCAAGTACATCCCCGAGTGCACTTGAGCAATTTCTCCAGCCAACAGCTGCGGTGGTGTTCGACAGAGTAACTGTCATTGATTGGGGGGGGGGGTACTTGATTAGGATGCTGATATACCTACATTGATGTTTCTCATACAGATTTATGTGGTAAGGCGATAATAATTCGTGCTGAAATATGCACGACTCTCATCCGCACTGCAAGATTTCGCTTGTCAATCCTCTCAATAACTGTATCTCAACTACAACACATCGGATCAGCTTATAGTTAGTCACACATTAATTTCAAAAGGGTATTATTACGTTGATATGGTTGCAAGAAAAACTTAATTTGCTTTGGCGAAGCAGTTGCAGAAGGATGTGGTATGGGGCAACTAAAATTCAAGATGAGATATGTGCAGGGGTTGTTTGCCATACAAATTTGTATGGCAGTGGCGGTGACATAAATCCATGCCGAGAAATTTACTGCAACGAACATTTATGTTCCAGTGGTTGCCACCCAGCACATGAGACTTATGAAAAACAACTTGTAACTTTTAAACGGACCTGCAGCACCCGCCAAACACCAAATTTTCTCCAGAATCTAGTGGATGCAACAAATGAAACCTATGCACACTCCTCCCGCTACGATCCTTCCTAGCTTCAACATGCCGTTTAATAATTGAACCACCCACGGACCGTACCGAGGCCATCGAACGCTTCCACGCACAAGCGCGCGATCCCAGCCGCCGTCGCATGAACTCGATCGCCATAGCTATGGTCTCTAGCCTCCTCGTAACCCGTAGTAACTTCATCCTGGCGTTCGAGATCGGTGTTCTGAGTGGTCCCTAGGCGTGTTACACCATTTTGGGAGTTCTGAGTACAAAGGTTAGCTTAAAACACTACATAAAACTCGTTGTACAAGCGAGCATAGGTTACATAGCAGGAAGTTAGAGTAAGTGATAAGCGCAGAATAATTAATTCATAAAGAGAGAACGCAATAACTTGGAAATCCCTGACAAGCATTTTCTGGACGTGAACATACCCTGTAGTAAAAGCTGACAAGCGCCTTCTTCATCTCCACCCTGTACTTGACAACGAGGCTGAATACCATCACGACAAGCGAGCATGCGGCGAATATAGTCTGCGCAAATTCTTGGGAGGTGGCTGCCATTGCTATAATTAAAAAAAACCAAAAAACACCGGTATCGCTGAAAGCGTTGGAACAACAAAGACAAAAGTGATGTATGACAAATGTACGTGTAGTAGTTGAAGCTTCGAAGTTGGGATTGCAGACTCCTCCGCCAATGATTTGGTATAACGATAAAGTAGAATTGGACTCTTAGATTCGGCGATATCGTGTGTGCAAAGATAATTTTGTCGCTCGAGCCCATTCCTTTTAATAACATGAGCCAGCCATTCCAGTTGTTTCACAAAGCTGAGGTGGCACTACTGACTAGATAAGTCGACGAGTAATAATAGAGGTAGATGCAACACCGAATCACAAGATGGCCAGCAGTTGCTCTTCGATATCCTGTGTAGGCGCTCACCCCATAACAGAACGAGAATGTGAATTAAAGAAACTAGGGCTGGAGACTCGACCTTCATATGCAGATGGATATCTAAGTTTCCTATTTCCCGATTTCTTCGTGAACAAATCGCGTGGGTTCTTCGAGATTTTAAATGGACGATGAAGCTTTATCGAGCCCATAAGAAAATGACATTATTCACTAAAAATTATTGGTTCAGATTAGTACTTTAGATGCTGAATCGGGTATACCTTGACGCTGGTATTCTGTAGAAAGAGCTGCAACTGAGTAACCTATTAACACAAAAATGGTGATTTCGCAATAACTACACTATAGAGAGAGCTGTAATTGAAAAGGTAAGTTCTTTAAATAATGGAGAAAAACATGGCATGCTGCCTAAGAAAAAATCGCTACATGATATTTTATAGAACTGGCCGATGCTCTCAAGTCACCTGAACCCACCTCACAAACACCACAACCACAGACTCAATGTAAATAAATAATAAACAGCCTTTCACAGATGACATTTAACATATACTAGAGTCCGATATAAAAAATGCAAATTTTTAAAGTGAGTTGGGAAGCAACTCTTGTGCAGTGATTGTGAGCCTTGCTTTGCTGCTGCTGTACCTACCAAATTCGCTCTGAAATTGTTTGGTTGTTATGAAATCGCCATTTTTCATTTTGATGGGGTGGTCGATTAACTTGTGGCCATCACGAAGACTTTTGTTACGAGACTGTAGTAATGATAAAATATCTGCCCTTCCCTTTCCTATACCAATCCTACAGTCCACAACATGATTATCTTAATATCTTTAAATCTCATGCCGTGACGTTCTATGATTACTGCATATTCGATAAAACTGAAGCCCATCGGGCCTCGGCGTGACAAGTGAGGCTCAATTTTTCAGCGCTTTACGTTGTATTAGAGCATTCCTGCCACCCATGAATTTGCACATTTCCGTCGTGCGTCTAGGATCTTGGTCGCAGTAGTTCTGCAACGGGCAGCAGGTAATCTTGTGGCAGCTGTCTAAGGCTTCTGTAGATATTCCTTCACGGTAGGCGGTGCGCAGTTAAAATACAGAGACGTCTGGTACCCGCACAGGCATATATGTAAGTTCGTGGTTATCCATGGTATCATACCGGTGGTGCTCTAAACAGATTTCACTGCGTCCTGTATTGTACTTCTACATGTACGTAAATATGTACTCGGGTACTAGGGCAAACGATCGGGCGTTCCAATTCTGCAGGTAGTCATACAAAACCGGCAAAACATGATCGTTCCACAGAGTTTGGGTATAATTTGGCCAGAATAACATTCAGGACTGGAGTGCACTGACTACCAAAGTAACATTTCCCCCTGGTCAACACCTGCGCTCGTAAACCACCCGTTAGTTTTGAGGTGCGAGCTTGCGAGCGACGAAAAATTCTCGAACGGGAGCAGTCAACACCCTATTCTGTCAGCCAAATTCATACCCAGAAAAGGCGCGTCCAACGGGGATGAAGGGTAGCGGGGGGGGAGCTCCGCCATCTAGCCGGCTCGCCCGGAGGCGGAGGGGATATTGGGTCCTGTCATACTCTAATTAGAGTGCATACAGTATGAATAAAACAAACAAAAAAGGCGCGTCCAATCTTTTACCCGAGTACCCGAGTACCCGAGTAGCATGTCCACCTCATGCATACGGCCTAGGCGCCTTATTAGGGGTGTGGGCGCGTCCAGCGCCCACACCTAACAAGCCACTAGCGGGGCACCTCGTAGCCATGCCCCCCTCAGCTCCCCGCTCCCACATCTATCCAACTTTGAGCTCAATTAACTCCATGAGTTTTACTTTGACCAGGATATTGTTTATATATGAAATGTAGTTAACAAGATGCTCTTTCACTTGCTTGTCTCCTCTTTTGGTTTCCTCTAATATTCAAGGAGTGGTTATAGATCAAGTACAGTGGATTAGACTATACTTAGCACTGTTGATGTTGCTAAGCACTGCTTAGCACTGCTGGTGTTTTGTGTCAGGTAAATTATTTCTACCTGATGCTTAGATACATGTTGCATACCATCAGGTAAATCATTTCTACCTGACACTTAGATACATGTCATACACCGTCAGGTGAATATTTTCTACCTGACTGTTGTAACGGCACGGCTGCACGTGACGTGTCCAGGGCCGGGTAACACCCGCTTTATATAGTCGGCTCGCCACGAGCCTTAGATCTCTAGCGATAATCTTACCTTACTTACCTTTATACTACTCTACAATATTGACATCCACGTTTGCAACCGTATCTACTGATATTCCTTCCTACGAGGCCATACGCGGGCGTATGCCTTTACACTATTATCGCTCTTACAATTTCAGATACGTTTCGCATACGGGATTTTATGAATTACACCTTTCCGACGCGTCACGAGATGCAATCTACGCGCGGGATATCATACTGATTTGAGAGCACTGATTGCATCAGCGAAGTGTCTTGATATCTCTATTGAATTGAGGTTAACGGTAACAGAGACGCTTCCGTGTGGATTCCAGAGGCCAATCGGCCAGAGACGCGTCGCGACACCTACGAATGAGAAATCATACGGACTTGAGATCTACGAATTGCAGATACAAAAGAGGCATGAATTGTCCACCCAATCGAGGTTAACAGTAGCACAGACAATTCCGAGTTGATTCGAGTGGCCAATCGGCCAGAGACGCGTCACGATACCTAAGAACGAAAAATCGTCCGCATTTGACATCGACAGATTGCAAAAGCAAAGAGGCGTGATAAGTACACCCAATTGAGGTTAATAGTGGTATAGACAATTCCGAGTTGATTCCAGACGCCAGCGGGCCAGGAGACGCGTCAGCGACCAAGTCAATCGAAGTCCATTTCAACGGATTCATTCGAGAACTCCAATGCTATCAATCGCGACATCAATGACATTCGATAAGTTAGCATCCAATTGAGTCAATTCACGATTACAGGGACGATTCCATAGCCCATACGCCACCGAGAGTCGCGTCACCGGCAATGCCGAAGCCAATTCTACTTCAGTTCACCTTGATGACAGCTAATTGACGATAAACGGGCACATACCTCGAACGAAGTACACCTACGAAGGATCAGGGTTGATTTACGCGATACGCACGATTCACATCTAGCGATGCCACCGATGGCAGTTCCAATCGCAATTACCTTCCGCAAGACTCAACGAAGTCATCTACGTTACGGATGCTGCGAGGAGTTCTAGCAGCGGCTATGCAATGATACAACTATGATTACCAAATGATTACCGATATGATTACCGGTATCATTGGGCTATCAACGGGGGCAGAGTTCAAGATAGTGGAGCAGCGATCGCAGATCGTGTGACAGCTCCGAATGGGAAGTACAATAACCCTCGAATGTTCTAAAGTGGCTAGCAGGTACGATTCGCGATTACCATTGTCAATTATCACCTTTGGCACCTGATCGGACGACCGAATCGGATCGTTGTGAGGAGAGAGAGCCATCTGCGCCAACTCTATTCTATTTCGTCAAAGAAGTCAACGAACGCTGATCGCCAACGAGCGAATACGGATGTGCCCCATACGATGGCATACGAAGAGGGTTTTTATGATTGCAGTGGTGATGTTGATTTGTAGCCGGGATTCTCAGAATCCACGGGGCTACCGGATGGACCGTCTGGGCACTCTCAGGAGACCAGCGGATTCAGCATGTATTTAAGGCGCGCCGAGGTTCAATTGATGTGTCGTATCCCCACGTGGGAATGGACTGTATTTGGTTGTCAGACAGTCCCAAGTGGGTGTGACAAGTACGTGATTCGCTCAGTGAGCTTATTCGTACACATGGTGGCAGCCGCGGTGGACGCACTGTGTGAGCTGGAAAATTAGCGTCGACTTGCAAAGCATTCGACTTTTGGCTCTGCAACCCCAGGGTGAGCGGAAGAGGTGGCAGTGGACCGGGCAGGCCATCAGGTATGCCCCGGGAATGTACCTGGATCACGGCTAGGGAGGAGGCGTGTTCCGAAGGAGGCGGCGGTGTTCCGGATATTTCAATACTTGGAGCCAATGCCTTTGACGATCAACTGGCCAGTGAGGAGGTCGTTTGGACGTTCTTCCTAAGAGTGGGAGTTCGTATAGGGCTGCTGGGAGCGACCGTGGAAGGCATCACTGATGGTGAGTGAGATAGGCCCCAGGCGCTGGACGGGCGAGCAGGGAGCAGCGGCGGTAGTTGCGGCAGAAGAGCGTCCAGGAGGGAACCTTGAATGACTGCTACCGGCACGCCGAGACACGAAGGGAGTACTGGACGGCGGGGCTTGGCCCTATTGTGGCGAACCGTTTTAAATCCGGGCTCCTGGATATTCCTTCATACCGCTCCATATCTAGTACGAATTGAGAACT
>Ga0307514_10004557_pt1 | contig 12731 bp, 8 predicted proteins | sample 16_EM_MG_FD_203088 | JGI IMG/M metagenome (GOLD analysis project Ga0307514, IMG submission 203088) | Populus trichocarpa ectomycorrhiza microbial communities from riparian zone in the Pacific Northwest, United States - 16_EM | ecosystem: Host-associated > Plants > Roots > Unclassified | place...
CGCGTACTGCACGAGCTGCGGCGGGAAGTACTTCGGCGACCAGCCGGACAGGTCGATGTGGACGCCCGGCTTGTGCGTGGCGACCGCGAGGGCCTCGTCCTGCCAGGGGAACGACGGGTGCGCCAGGATGATCTTGAGGTGCGGGAAGTCCGCGGCCACGTCGTCCACGTGCAGCGGGTTGGAGTACTTGAGCCGGATCCCGCCGCCGCCCGGGACTCCCGCGCCGATGCCCGTCTGCCCGGTGTGGAAGAGGGCGATCGTGCCGGTCTCCTCGATCACCTCGTACAGCTCGTACGCGACCGACCTGTCGTTGGGGAAGAAGCCCTGGATGCTGGGGTGGAACTTGAAGCCCTTCACCCCGTACTCCTCGACCAGACGGCGGGCCCGCTTGACGCCCGCCCTGCCGCGGAAGGGGTCGATGGAGGCGAAGGGGATCAGCACGTCCGGGTTGGCGGCGGCCGCCTCGGCGACCTCCTCGTTCGGGACGGGCTCGGTGCCGGTGGCGGACTCGGCGTCGACCGTGAAGATCACGGCGGCCATCTTCCGCTCACGGTAGTAGGCGGCCGTCTCCTCCAGGGTCGGCTTCCGCTTGCCCTCGACCTTGAAGTAGGCGCTGGAGGCCTCGTGCAGGTCGTCGTCCAGGGAGGAGGTGCCCTTGGAGGAGACCTCGGCGTGGGTGTGGACGTCGATCGCGACGAGTTCCTCGACATTGAGGTCCGTCATGGGTCACGCCTCCGGGAACTTCGGGGCGGGGATGCCGACCGACTGCGGCTCGGCGCCCAGCGAGGCCGGCCAGACGTCGGCGAGGGAGTCGGCGGTCCAGCCACCGTCAGCGTACGCCGCCTTGATCTCCTGGGGGTGGGACCACAGGGCCACCTTGTCGCCGCCGATGCCGATGGCCTGGCCGGTCACCCTGCGGGCGGCCTCGGAGGCCAGGAACGGGACGAGGGCCGCGCAGTCCTCGGGAGTGCCGAAGCCCTCACCCTTGCGGAGGAACTCCGGCAGCGGCTCGCCGCCGCGCATGGCCTGGATGTAGGGCGCGAAGGCAGGGATGGTCTCGGTCATCGCGGTCGCGGCCACCGGCACGATCGCGTTGACGGTGATGCCCGCACGGCCCAGCTCCATCGACCACGTACGGGCCATGGCGGCGATGCCTGCCTTGGCGGCGGCGTAGTTCGTCTGGCCGAAGTTACCGCGCTGTCCGGCCGGGGAGCCGACCAGGATCAGCGTGCCGCCCTCACCCTGCTCGCGCATGCGCACGGCGGCGGCGCGGGCGCAGGTGAAGGTGCCCTTGAGGTGGGTGGTGATCACCGCGTCGAAGTCCTCGTCGGTCATCTTCCACAGGACCTTGTCCCGGAGGATGCCCGCGTTGGTGACCAGGATGTCGAGGCGGCCGAACTCCTCCACCGCGCGGCCCACCAGGCGGTCCGCGGCCTCGGTGGTGCCGACGGGGACCACCTCGGCCACGGCGGTGCCGCCCGCCTCGGTGATCGCCTTGACGGCCTGCTCGGCGACGTCCCCGTCCACGTCGTTGACGACCACGGAGGCGCCGGCGGCGGCCAGGGCGTGCGCATAGGCCAGGCCGAGGCCACGGCCGGAGCCGGTGACGACGGCGACCTTGCCGGTGAGATCGATGCTGGGCACGACGGTCCCTTCGAGAAACGGATCACCTGCGGAAGGCAGGACGGCTACGAGATCGGAGCACCGTGAGATCGGAGCACCACGAGATCGAAGCTAAGGACAATCATTGTTGTCGTCAATAGTTGTTGCCGACTCGTCTGTGCGGCATGCTGTGGGGAACACGTACGCATCGCCCCGCAGGGGCCCTGCCCAGGGAGCCCGCCATCGCCGGCCAGCAGCACGCCACGCCCCCCGCCTCCATCGACGCCCAGGAGCCGTGGATGCGCGGGCTGCACTCGGACACCGGCTATCTCCTGTACCGGCTGGGCCTGCGTTCCGGGCAGCTGTTCAACACGTTTCTCCAGGCGTCGGGGCTGCGGCTGCGGCACTACGCGCTGCTGCGGTTCCTGGCCACCTCGGAGGGCGCGCTCCAGCGGGAGCTGAGCTCGCGGCTCGGCTACGACCCGAGCGCGATCGTCGGTCTGGTCGACGACCTGGAGAAGCTCGGCTTCGCCGAGCGCCGCCCCTCCCCCGACGACCGCCGCAGCCGCACCGTGGTGCTCACCGAGGACGGCCGCGCCTTTCTGCGCGACACCGACGAGGCGGGTCTGCGGGTGACGAACGACCTGCTCAAGCCCCTCGACCCGGCCGAGCGGGACACCCTGCACAGGCTGCTGCAGCGGGTCGCCGAAGCCGAACTCGACGCATGACCGGCGTCGACTCATGACCGGGCCGCCTCATGACCGGCGTCGACTCATGACCGGGCCCGGCCGATGACCGGGCCGTCCGCCCCCGATCGCCTCCTGGCCGTGCTCGCCGCCTTCGACCACGACCACCCGGCGCTCTCCCTCACGGACATCAGCCGCCGGGCCGGGCTCTCCCTCACCACCGCGCACCGGCTGGTGGGCGCGCTCAGCGACTGGGGCGCCCTGGAGCGCGACGCGTCCGGGATCTACCACGTGGGCCTGCGCCTGTGGGAGATCGCGGCCCTCTCCCCGCGCGGTCTCGCGCTGCGGCAGATCGCGCTGCCGTACCTGGAGGACCTGTACGAAGCCACGCACGAGAACGTGCAGTTGGCGGTCCGGGACGGCTCCGAGGTCGTCTACATAGAGTGGATCTCCGGCCGTTCGGCCGTGGGCGTGAAGATCCAGGTGGGCGCCCGCTGGCCACTGCACGCGACCGGCGTGGGCCTCGCGCTCCTCGCGCACTGCGAGGCCGCCTTCCAGGAGACGTACTGCGGCGGACCACTCGCCGGGTTCACCCCGCACACCATCACGGACGGGGCCGTCCTGCGCCGCGTACTCGCCGAAGTCCGGCGTACGGGCGTGGCGGTGAGTATCCGTCAGATCACAGACGACGCGCTGTCGGTGGCCGCGCCGGTCCGCGGGGCGAACGGCTCGGTGGCCGCGGCCGTCTCGGTCGTGGTGCCCGAACGCGACGCGCAGACACCGGCGTTGATCCCGGCGGTACGGCTCGCGGCACGAGGAATCTCGCGGGCGCTGGGGTGGCAGCCGGAGCGGTAGGGGCGCTGCGCGCGGTGCCCTGTCCGGGAGGGCGGACCCGTCCGGGAACACGGACCCGTCCCGGAAGGCGGGCCGTCGGATATCCCTCTCACCGGTGAGGACGTGGCCCGGCGGCCACCCGATACTGGGACGGCCCTTGCCCCGAGGAGCCGCGTATGTCCGTGTCAGCCCAGTCCTGGATCACGCCTGCCGTCGCCCGCCTGCGCGCGGCCAATCCGTACGTCGTCGACGCCGCGCTCGCCGCGCTGGTGCTGTTCGCCGCGTCACTGCAATGGATGTTCCCCGACGACGGCGACGACCGGCTCACCTGGCAGGGACTCCTGCTGGGCGCCGGTACGGCGGTGCCGCTGGTGTGGCGGCGGCGCGCGCCGTTCCTGGCGGCCTGCGGTGTCTCGGTGTTCACGCCCGCCATGGCGGTCTACCACGCGCCGCCGCCCGACGTGATGTACGGCGGCCTGGTCGTGCTCTACACGCTGGCCGCGACCGCCCCGCCCTGGCAGCGGCGCTTCATGCTGGTGGGCTGGCTGGCCGGGGCGTCGCTGACCATGATGCACAAGGAGGGCACCCAACCCTTCGAGTACGCCTTCCAGTTGCTGAGCTGCGTCAGCGCGTACGGGTTCGGGATGCTGTCCCGCCTCCAGCGGGCGTACACCGCGGCGCTGGAGGACCGGGCCCGTCGGCTGGAACGGGAGCGGGCCGCCGACACCGCGCGGGCCGTCGCACTGGAACGGGCCCAGATCGCCCGGGACATGCACGACATCCTGGCCCACGCCGTGAGCCTCATGGTGGTGCAGGCGGAGGCGGGGCCGGTGGTGGTGCGCAGCGATCCCGAGCGCGCGGAGGCGGCGTTCGACGCCATCGCCGGTGCCGGGCGGGACGCCATGACGCAGCTGCGGCGGATCCTCGGCGTGCTCAAGGACGAGCCGGTGAACGGGACGTCGGTCCGGCTGCCGCAGCCCGGCGTGGCGGCCCTGACCGACCTGGTCCGGCAGGTCGCGGAGACCGCGGGCCTGCGCGTAGAGCTCCACTCCGCCGGCGAGCCGCGTCCGTTGCACCCGGACACCGAGGTCGCCGCGTACCGCGTGGTCCAGGAGGCCCTGACCAACACCGTGAAGCACGCGTACGCTTCCCGGACGCGGGTCGAACTCGACTGGACGGAGGACGAGTTGACGCTCACGGTGACGGACGACGGGCGAGGCCCCGCGGACCGCGGCGCAAGCGGGGGCGGGACCGGTCACGGCCTGATCGGGATCCGCGAGCGGGCCGCCGCCTGCGGGGGCACGGCCCGTACGGGACCCGGCCCCGACGGCGGCTTCCGGGTCGTCGTACGCCTTCCCGTGGCCGTCGGCCGGCAGGCGGCCCTGGGGTGAGCATCCGTGTGGTGGTCGCCGACGACCAGGAACTGGTCCGCAGCGGGTTCACCATGATCCTTGAGGCACAGCCCGACATCGAGGTGGTCGCGGAGGCCGGCGACGGCGTCGAGGCGGTGGCCGCGGTGCAGCGGCACACGCCGGACGTGCTGCTCCTCGACATCCGCATGCCCCGGATGGACGGCCTGGAGGCGGCCCGGCTGGTCTGCGCGCAGTCCGCCTGCCGAGTGGTCATGCTGACGACGTTCGACCTCGACGAGTACGTCTACGAGGCGCTGTACGCGGGCGCCAGCGGCTTCCTCCTGAAGGACGTACGCCGGGACGACCTGGTGCACGCGGTACGCGTGGTCGCGGCCGGCGACTCCCTGCTCGCGCCCTCGGTGACACGACGGCTGGTCGCGGACATCATCCAGCGCCGCCGGGCCGAGTCCTCGGCACCGCCGCCCTCGACGGTACGTCTCGACGTCCTCACGGCCCGCGAGGAGGAGACCCTGCGGCTGCTGGCCCGCGGCCTCTCCAACGCGGAGATCGCGACAACGCTGTTCGTCAGCGAGCACACGGTGAAGACCCACGTCAGCAATGTGCTCAGCAAGTTGGGACTGCGGGACCGGGTGCAGGCGGTGATCCGCGCGTACGAGTCGGGGTTGGTGACCCCGGGGTCGAACTGACATCCCCCCCGCTCACCGGCCTGACAAGAGCTCACTTATCAGTGTGAAACGGCTCTCGGCGGGCCGAACTCGCGCTAACGTCCCAGCGTGACGATCAGACGATCCGCCCTTCTCATCGGGGTGGGCGACACCCCGCGTGCCGCGTCGAGGTTCGGTTCCCTGGCGGACCCCGTCGCGAGCGATCTCGCGGCCATGAGCGCGCAGTTGACGGCGTCCGGCTACTCCCTCAGCACTGTGGGGCAGAACGGCGACGGCCCCGCGGAGAAGAACGACATCACTACCGCGTTGGAACGAGCGGCCCGGGAGGAGTGCGACCTGCTGCTCGTGTACTTCACCGGGCACGGGGTGCATGTCAGGGGAACCGACTACCTGGTTCCCGCCGACGCCCTCGCCCCCGAGCGTGGATCGGACTGGTCACAGGCCCAACAGGACTCGCTGCTCCCCGTGGACATGACCTCCTACCTGGCCGGTTGCAGGGCCGAATCGGTCGTCTACGTGGTGGACGCGTGCCGTGACAGCGGACCCGACGAGGCCTCGGCCGGATTCGGGGCCGCCACCGTCCGTGCCCCGTCGAAGCGGCTCGCCCTGCTCGTCGGCTGCGGCAGGGGGCAGCGGTGCCACTACGACGACGCGGGAAGCCACTTCACCCGGGCGCTCGCCGAGGTCCTGGACCCGTACGCCCCGAAGCGCACTCTCGAAGCGGTCTTCCGCCAGGCGAGGGACCACACCATCGCCTACGCGCTGCGGGCCGGGCACGATCAGCGGCCGAACATGACGAGCGCGCCCCGGGACGAGGAGTTCTCGGACTTCCCGGCGCTGTGCGAGGGCACCGAGATCCCGCTGCGCTGGCGCGACGAGGTGGAGAAGGCCTCACTGTGGAATGCCGGGCCGGGCGAGGAAGGCCCGGACTCGCCCATGCGGGAACGCGTCGCCGAGTTCGCGCGCGAGTGCGCTGTCTCCGTCCTCAAGGACCGGCGCCGTTTCGACGACCCGTGGAACGACCCCGGACTGCCGACGCGGACCCTGCGCCGGGTGATGCCGGAGCTGCTGCGCGGCGGCGCCGAACGATCCCCGGTGGAAACCGGTCTGCTGGTGGCTCTGCCGTTCCTGCGGGAGGCCATGTGGGCACGCAAGCTCAGCCGGCTGGCCGACGCGGACCCGTTCGACCTTGATCCGGTACGCCCGGACGCGATGCGGACCAAGATGCGCACCGAACTGCAGTATGTGCACGAGAGCCACCCGCAGCTGCTGCGCAAGGCCCGCGGACACGGCAGCCGGAGCGAGACCGAGGCGCACCGGGCGCTGGCGGCGTGGCTGGCCCACCGCTGGGTGGCCGAGCAGCTTGTCGACCCGCCGGACTCCGGCGGCCAGGAGCTGATCGGACGGCTGGCCGGGGCGCTGCTCGGGCCGGGACAGGATCACCAGGAGCAAGTGGACGAAGTCCGCTGGCTGTTGGCGAAGAGCATCCGGTGCCTGGCCGACGATCCCGTCGATCTCCCGTCGTACAACAGGTATTTGGGAGAGGCGCCCACGACCCTCACGACCGCCGAGGGGCGGTGCCCGGTGCGGTTGTGGAGCGTGCTGGGACTGGTCCGGCTCGCTGGTCTCCTGGCCGCCGACGTACGGCAGTTCCCCGACGTCCTGCCCGATCACGTGGGCGTGGCGGATCCGGTCCGTCCCGCCGACGTCGTGCGCACCCTGCATGACCAGCTGGAGTGGGCGTACGAGGGCGACGACCTGCATCTGAAGATGCTGTGTCCGCATCCCGCCCTCCACGAGGGCCTCACCGACCTCGCGCTGCGCGCGGACACCGTGCTGCGCGCCCTGCACTCCGCCCGGGAGCAGCGGCACAACGACTTTCCGGACCGGCTGCCCGGCCGGGTCACCACCCGCGATCTGCTCCCCGCGCGCCGGCCGCAGTCGGAGGAACGCGTCTACTCCACCCCGCTGTTGCGCTTCGCGCTGGCCCAGGACGAGATCCGCGAGCTGCTGATGGGGCATCAGCTGTACGGCGACCGGTCCCTGGCCGTACGGGAGTTGTACCAGAACGCCGCCGACGCCTGCCGCTACCGCGAACTCAGGTGGGAGTACCTCAAGCGCAGAGGTGGCGCTCCCTCCAACTGGGCCGCCGAGATCCGCATCACCCAGGGTCGCGAACCGTCCTCCGACGGCCGCCCGGGACGGGCCTACATCGAATGCCGCGACAACGGCGTCGGAATGGGCCGCGCCCAGCTGGAACAGACCTTCAGCCGGGCCGGCCGCCGCTTCTCGCAGACCCGCGCGTTCCGCCAGGAGCAGGCCCGCTGGCTGGAGGTGGACCCGGGACTCCGCCTCTACCCCTACAGCCGGTTCGGCATCGGCGTCCTCAGTTACTTCATGATCGCCGATGAGGTCACCCTGGTGACCCGGGAGGTGGACGCGGAGGGCTCCATCGCCCCACAGGCGCTGAGCGTCGACATTTCGAGCAGCAGCGGTCTGTTCCGGATCCGGGGGTACGAGGACGGGGACGATCCGATGCGGGACGGCGGGACTCGGGTCCGGCTGATGCTGAGCGAGCCCGAGGACGACGAGGAGCGGGTGTCGGCGCTGGAGGTTCTGAGGCATCAAGTGCGATTGACCGAGCACGAGTTGGTCCTTCGCCAGGAGGACCGCGAACCTCTGGTGTGGCCGGCGGGAGAGCTGCGGCATCCGGCTGACGACGACCTGGCCCCCGTCCCGCCGCTCGCCGCCCGAGGCCATGTGTGGTGGGTGACCGACAACGGCATGGTGCTCGCCGACGGCATCGTCACCTCCCACAAGCCCTTCGGATACGTCGTCAACCTGACCGGCCCGCACGCCCCGCAGCTCAGCGTGAACCGCAACAGTCTGCTGAGCTGGGACGAGAAGTGGGCCACGGACCAGGTGTACCGTGCCGCGGCCGACCTGCCCGGATGGTCGGGGCTGAACCTTGAGTGGCTGTGGAAGGTGGAGAACTCCGACATCGCGATGGCTCGGGTGGTGGGCGCGGAGCTGGCGGGCCGGGGGCTCACCCTGCCCATCTACCGGACCACCTCGTACCGGCGGCCGGATGTCTCGCTGGACCACGTCGGCTGGTTCCCCGAGGACCGGCAGTTCCTTCCGCAGACGCCCGAATCGAGGTCGTCCGGCGGAGGCGACCTCACGCGCTCGTGGCGCCTGGCGGTTCTCCGTGACCAGGACGTCCAGGTCGACGAGAGCATCACTCGCGAAGCGGTGCTGCCCAAGGACGTCTCCGGACACCCCGTTCCACGGCCCGGCGACAGCGACCTCATTCCACGGGCCTCCGGCAGCGCGGCCGATCTGGTCGGCCACGCCTGCGCCACCGGGCGGACCGTCGCCGACACCCTTCGTGGCCTCAGGCGTTACGCGGTCCTCGGCTCGAAGATGCACATATCCCATGTCCCGGCGGACCGGACGCCCGCACTGGACTTCGTTCCCGAGCGCGTCGACGTGGATCTGCTGGAGTGGATGCGGGACTGGGCGCAGCCGGGCCGGGCGGAACGCCAGCCGGCGGTGGGAGCGTTGTTCTCCATTTCGGCCGACAGCCGTATGCCCATCGGCCAGCTCCTGAAGCGCTGTCTTCGGTACGCGCCGCTTGGCGTGAAAGCGCCCGCCGTACCCGGCACCCGCATCGTCAACCGTGTCGCGACCAAGAGGGACGCCGAACTGCTGGCCGGATGGACGGAGAACCGTCACACGTACTGTGCCAACGGTCTGCCCAGGGAGGTCCGGCCCTTCCATGTCGCCCGGCTGGCGGAACAGCTCGGTCTCACCGGCACCGAGGTGCTGACAGAGCTGCGGGCCTGGGCGTTCCTGGGCTACCGGCTTCCTTCGGAGGACGATTTGCTCACGGCCGCCCCCAGCTCCGACCAGTGGGATCTGTTCCGCCGCTTCTGGGACCCGCGGGAGGAGACGTCGTCTCCCACCCTCCCCTTCCTGCTGGTCGAGGCAACGCGTCGCCATATGACGGTCGACGCCGTTCTGCGATCCGTCGGGGATCTCGCCGGGCAGGCAGGGATGCGGCTGCCCGACCTTCATCTGCCGTCGGCCGAGCTGCCCGCGATGGAGGCGAGCGACCGGAAACTGCTCACCATCGACGAGGGCGAAGACACTCCGCTGCCCACCCATTCGATCAGCATCGACTGGCTGGCCATGTGCCACGCTCCGGGCGGACAGATGCCCGGTCTCGGCGGAGACCTCGACGAGGAGCCCTGGGACGTCTTCGTCTCCAGGGTGGAGCGGCTCGCAGCGCTCGGTATGTCCGTCCCCGACGACCTCGAACCCCTCCGTCACTGGGTGGACCTCTCCCCCCGCGACCGCATCGCCCTCCTCGTCGGCAGCCTCGATCCGGCCATTCCCTGGACGGCGGCCACCGTCGTCTGTCTGGCGGGCGAACTCAGGGAATCAGTGGACGACTGCCTGCGGCGATTGGCCGTCCACGGACCCAAGGTCGGCAAGGAGGCCCCGAGCCTTCCCGGCCCAGCTGCCCGGCTCAGCCCCGGCGCGGCCGACTCCGCCCTGCTGACCGAGCTGAGCGGGATGGACACCGGCGGTCCCCTCCAAGCCGTCTGGATCGACATCACGCCGTTCCACCTCGCGAAATACGCCCACAAGGCAGGCCTGACCATCGACAAGGCTCTCGACCAGCTGGCCCCGTACCGCGCCCTGGGTGCCCTGGTCCCCGAACTCACCGATGAGCAGCGCGACTTGGTGACCGGTCTCGAACCCGACCTGCACGACCTTCTCGCCCTGTCCGAGAACATGGGCAGCGAGGAACCACGTGACCCTTCCCCCGTCGGGCCTCTGGAACTCCTGTCCCTGGCGGCCCGCCTGGGCCGGACGGTCCAGGACGTGCACGAGCGACTGAGCCGCTACCAACCCCTCGGCGTCACCATGGACGTCCCCGACGCCCCCGCCGTCCTCCCGCTCTGGCAGGATCTCGTCCTCCTCAGCGAAGGGCTCAACGGCCGTGAACCGGCTCTGCACGGCGCCGTCTCCGCGGACCGGGTCGACGCGCTGGCCCGTGAACTGGACGCCGACAGCGACTGGGTGACGCGGCGGCTTCACACCTACGCGACCATGTTCCGGCTGCGCGTCGAGAAAGAGGCCGGGGACGAGCGGGAGGAAGCCGCACGGCCGGCGGAGGACACCTCCGACACCGACAGCCCCGACGATCCGAACGAACCCCAGGAGCAGGCGTCTTGAGCAACCCGGCCCACGATCAGGACCTGAAGTACCAGCAGGTCGGTCTCGGCATCGTCGACGACGTCTTCCAGGTCGTCGCCGACACCGACGGGATCACTGTCAACGGAGCTTGTCCCCGCTGTCACGGTAAAACCTCCACCACGTTCCCGAAGGGGGTGGCCGGTACGAAGGGGCTGTTCTCCCGGTCCAGGGCCGAGCCGCCGTCCGTCGCCGAGCAGGCCGCCCTCAAGGCCACCGAGACGTTTTTCTGCGAATGCGGTTTCGCGCACACCGGGCAGCCGGAGAACACCCTCTTCGAGGGCTGCGGCGCCCAGTGGAAGGTCGGGCCCGGATCAACGTCGGGGTCCGGCATCGGCGGCACCCCGTGAGCGCCGGCGTCGACCGACGGTGGGCCGAGCTGGCCCGGGAACTGGAGTTCAGCCAGCTCGATCAGCTCCGCAAGCAGGCGGAGGGCTGGCGCAACGGGCTGATCGGACTGACCGCGCTGGTCGCCGTCCTGGCCGTGCTCAAGGGCCGCGACGACCTGTCCAGGCTGCCCTCGCCCTGGCAGACCGTCGCGACCTCGCTGCTCGGCGCGGCCTTCCTGCTCCTCGTGGCGGGTTCACTGACCGCCGTACGCGCCTCCTTCGGCAAACCCGGCGAAGTACTCCATCTCGGCGGGCAGTCGCTGCGGAAGTGGACCCTGACCGAGATCCGACGTGTGCGCCGGGCGCTGTACCTGAGCACGGTCGCCTTCGCCTGCGGCATGGCTCTCGTGGCGGGCGCCCTCGGTGTCTCCTGGACGCACACCGAGGAACCCGCCGCCGACCTGGTCAAAGTCAGCACGTCGGCCGGGGAGTTCTGCGGACGCCTCGTCTCGTACGTCCCCTCGGAGGTCACCCTCCTGCCCACTTCCGGCGACACCACGAAGCCGCTCGTCATCCGTGCGCCGGACGTCCGGAAGATCACTCCGGCGACCGCCTGTTGACCCTTCCTCCGGTGCCTGCTCCCCCTTTCGACCGAGGCCGCCCCGCGTCTCCCCCGTACGAGCGAGTCCCCGAAACCGCTCCTTCCGGCGATCCGGTCACGCCTCGCCCGGCAGCAGCCTGGTCGGTGATGTCCACCGATCCCGTGGGAGGGACCGTGCTCGCCATACTCACCCGGGCGACAACTCGCCGCCCGCTGACCGTCATTGCCGTCTGGGTGCTCTTCCTGGTGCTGGGGTTCGCTCTCGGGACCGGTGTCTTCGGCAAGCTGTCCGACGACGTGCCGGACGTGCCGGGTACCGAGTCCGAGATGGCCTCGGAGTATCTCGACGAGGTGTCCCCGACCGGGGAGACCCTCACCGGCGTCGTCGCCGGCGTCGCGGTGTCGGACCCCGGACTACGGGCCCAGGTCGAGCGGGCGGTCGCCGAGCTGCGTACCGTCGACGGCGTTGCCGCCGTGCCCGACCCGTACGTCACCCGCGGGCTCATCGCCGAGGACGGGCAGGCGCTGATCGTGCCCGTCACGCTCAGCAGCGGGCTCGACGACGATGCCGAGGACACCGCCATCGACTCGGCCGTCGACCGCATCGAGAAGATCGACGCACCCGAAGTCCACGTCAGCGGCGGCCCGTTGCTCGGGAAGCAGCTTGGCGGGCAGGCCCAGGAGGACGTCAAGAAGGCCGAGTTGATCTCGTTGCCAATCGTCGTGGTGCTGCTGTTCGTCATCTTCGGCGGACTGCGCGCGGCCGGGCTGCCGTTGCTGGTCGCCGTGAGCGGCATCGCGGGCGCGTTCCTGGCGCTGTTCGCCTTCAGCCAGGTCACGGACATCTCGGTGCACGCGATTCAGGTCACCACCATGCTGGGGCTCGGACTCGCCGTGGACTACGCCCTGTTGATGGTGGTCCGCTTCCGTGAGGAGCGCCGGCACACCGACGATGTCGTCGAGGCCGTGCTCCGCACGGTGAGCAGGGCCGGGCGGACCGTGCTGTTCTCCGGGCTCACGGTCGCCGTCTGTCTGACCGGGCTGCTCGTCTTCCCGAGCACCTTCCTACGCAGCATGGGTCTGGCCGTCGCCGCCGTGGTGGTCGTCGACATGCTGGCCGCTCTCACCCTGCTGCCCGCACTGCTGACCCGGTTCGGCGCGAAGATCGCCCCGGCGAAGGTGCTGCCCGACGGGGAGGAGGGCAAGGTCTTCGCGCGGCTGGCCACGTTCGCCGCCCGCCGCCCGCTCGCCGTACTCGTGGCCGCCGTACCCGTGCTGCTCCTTCTCGCGCTGCCCGCCACCGGGATGAGGATCAACCTCGGGGACGCGACCCAGCTGCCGACCAGCAGTGAGGCACGGCAGTTGCAGGACACCGTGCG
>Ga0307514_10004558_pt1 | contig 12731 bp, 13 predicted proteins | sample 16_EM_MG_FD_203088 | JGI IMG/M metagenome (GOLD analysis project Ga0307514, IMG submission 203088) | Populus trichocarpa ectomycorrhiza microbial communities from riparian zone in the Pacific Northwest, United States - 16_EM | ecosystem: Host-associated > Plants > Roots > Unclassified | place...
GGAGCTGGTAGTAGGAGAGGGAGGAGAAGGAGGAGGATGATGGAACTTAAGTTCCTCTGGTACTTCATCCTTACACTTCCTAGGATCATTGCCCCTTATCCTAAGAGTGCCATTCAGGATAGGTATCCACTCATTTTCCCTAGGTGGTAGTGACCTTCTGATAGTGTTTTCCATGTCCTCAAGTGAGTTAGTTACTTCCCAGTCTTCCTAGTCTTCTGAATGGTTATTAGTTATGTTTTCTGAGTTATCAATTGTTGTTCACTCACCTATTAGTTCTTCTGTCTATTCTTCATCAATAAAATTTCCCGAGTTTTCCTCAAAATCCCTAGGTACTTGGTTAATTTGATTGGACTGGTTTGTTTTTGATTTTACTAACCTTTCTTCTTGTTGAGCCTGAGCTCTAGTAGTAACTGCTGAAGTAGTAATAATATCACTGTCCTCTTCTACTAGATCTTGGTTCCAGTAGTCATAGTTCACTGTTTGCTAGTGAGGAACAGTTGAAGGTCCCGTCATGTTGTGGAATCTGGCAGGCATTTTTATATGGTAGGATGGTAGGAGGTTGAAGAAAATTGGAGTTGGTTATGATAGGGATAGATGGTTTGGTAAGAGGTAGGTTGTAGTTTGATTTTTTCAGAGAGAATTCTGAGATAGTATTATACTTTTCTGGTTCACACCTACTTAGGGCATCTGCTATGATATTTTTCTTTCCTTCAATATATTGTATGGTGAAATTGAAGGGGCATGAGACCATCCATGTTTGCCACCTATTTTTTACTGCATTCTTCTGAGTTTGACTCATAAAATTTTCTAAGGGCCCATGGTCTGTTAGGATTGTAAAGGTGTGTCCTGCCAGGGTATTTTGAAAATATTGGAGTGAGTCATAGATAGCAAATAATTCCTTTTGATAAGTTCCATAGTATATTTGAGAGTTTCTCAATTTCCTGGAATAGAATTCTGCAGGTCTTATCTTTTCATTCTCATCTTCCTGTTCTATCCATCCTGCAATGCCTGTCTAACTTGCATTAGTGATAAGGTATATTAGTTTTCCTGACTCATGATTGATTGGTTGTAATATCTGGTTTGACATTATTAATTCTTTGCATCTATCAAATGCTTTTTGATGTATGTAAGTCCATATGAATCTTTTTGTTTCTCCTTGTAATTCTGCAAGTCCTGTGGATATACTTGCTAAATCTGGGCACATCAGCAAAAAATAACTGGCGTCAGGATGCCCTGCTAGTGTCTCTAGATGCCAGTGATTTATTGGGTGTCTTTTGGGCATCCTGGGTGTCCCGCACAAACCCGTAGCTCCTATGTGTCTTCCAGGTATCTTCTAGTATCTTCCAGGTATCTCCTGGTGTCTCCAGAAGCCAGCGATCCAAACTGCGGCATCTCCAAGTGGCAGAACGCATCCTGGGCATCCTGGGTGTCTGATGCCCTAGAGACAGAATATATTTGTTGCTGATGCAATATCCTCTGAGGTAATTTACTATACCTATAAACCTTTGTAATTGTTTTCTTGTTGTGGGTACAGGATAATCTTGGACCTGTTTAAGCTTAGTAGGATCTGCTTGTAATCCTTTATCTGTGAGAATATGTCCTAGGATTTCTAATCTTTGTGGCAATATTTGGCATTTCTTTTTGTTGAACTACATTTTGGCTTTTCCTAAAATGTCCATTATTTCCCTGATTGCTTTTACATGTTCTTTGTAGGTATGTGTGGCAATTAATATATCATCAATATATATTTTGCAGGTTTTGTTAAGTTGATGTCTTAGTAGCCAATTCATAACTCTCATCATAGTTGCAGGTGCATTACAGTCTCCTTGCAGTATGACTAGTGAGTCAAATTTTCCCATGTGGGTTAATATTGTATTATGCTTGACTGAGTCTGAGTGTACTCTGATATTATAGTATCCATCAGTCAAGTTTAGCTTTGATCTGAATTTTCTGGCTGCTACCCAATTAATTATTCCCTTGACATTAGGTAGTAGTATGAGATCTTTAATAGTGACCTTATTTCTAGGTATGCAATCTATCAGAAATCTGGGTTCTTTTTTGTCTGCTTTAGGTATAATGAACATCCACATACAGTTGTCTGATTTTTATGCTCTCATTCTGCCTGTTGCTAATTCCTTGTTGATTTTTTGAGTAATATAATATTCTGACATTTCATTGTTATCTTTCCATTTTGGCATCCATATACTTTCTGGTATTATATTTATTTTGTGTTGCATGATTTCCATGGGTTTTCTTAATAGTGGTAACATGAGTGGTTTCTTTTCTGGAAACAAGTGAGGGTATTCTTTAAAAGAGTCAAATTTACTTTCAATCTGCAAGAAATTACAGATGATGTCAGGTTCTGCCTCTGGATCTGCAAATTCTTTTATATCATCAGGCCATACTTGTTAGTGTGCCTGTCTTATCATATCTGTGTATGACATGTAATTTTCTGGTAGATTAGTTTGTAATCTAGTTGCATCTTATTGCAATTGTATCCAGTATTCTTGTTCCCATTGAGCTTGAGTTATGAGTCTTTCTAATTGATTTTCATCATTTGTGTAGGGGTCCTGATTTTCTTGGTCATATCCTATTATAGTTTCCCAATCTTAATTATCCCAGTAATCTTCTAGGTCTGTTTCATATCCTAGATCTTCTTCTTGCTGATATTCCTCTTGTGACATTTCTTCTAAGGTTTTTACCTTCTTAGTGAGAGGTGTGTCTAGTCCTTCTAATTCTTCTATGACAGGGCTTAATTGTCTTTTTGATTTACTAGGCTTATTGGGTATAGTGTCCCAATCTAGTAAGAATTTTTGTAGGTGTATACTAGGTGTTTCTGATTCTGAATAGTCTGATATTGTTTCTGCAGTAGGTGCAATATAATTTGAGGCTGTGCTTATCTGTGGTTCCTTTTCCTTTTGTATTATTATTAATTCTGGTTCAGGTTTTCTTTTTGGTTATATACTGACTCTATTTTCTGCAATATGGATGACTGCATTAATTGCTCTTAATGCAGGTTCTCCTAGGATAGCATTTCATGTCTTGAGATTACACACATAGAATGGTATTTGCTCTTTGTATCCTTGTATATCCACATTTGCTAGAGTTTTATATTGCAGACTAGACTTACTGCCTTTAATTACTGTTTCTAGAATTTTGGGTTCAGTTTCTTAAACTGGGATTTTATTGATTGTTGTGAATATATTGGATATTAGATTTCCATATACTGTTCCAGTATCTAGTAATATATGTGCTTTCTATCCATTGATTAATACTTTTACTGCATTAGTAACTCTGTTGGTTTGAGGTATGAGGAATTTTCTACTATCTGTAGGTGATCTCATGGTAGTTGTTTCTGCAGTATTTAATTGTTTGGTATGCTGATCTTAGGTTTCTCATTTTCCATGGGTTTGTAGGTAGTCTACTTTGATATTGGACTTGATTGTATGCAGAGTTTACTGATTTCTTATTAGGGCAGTCCTTAGCATAGTGCCCTGGTTTCTTACAGATGAGGCATTTTCCTTCTGCTTTTAATCTATCTTTTTCTTTATTATCCATTTGCCTAAATTGTTGAGACTTATCTTGTTGTTGTCTAGGAGTAAATTGTTTTTTCTTAGGGAAATTCTTTTTTGTAGGTGGGGTCCTGCAGGTGTATACTTTTGTCCAGGCCTCCAATTACTTTTTGTAAATCCTAGTGATCTTCCTCTATCTTTTGGTGTTGGTTGCCTTATCTTTTTTCCATCCTTGTAGTAAAATGTGCCTTGTGGAGTGGTTATTCCTCTTGCAGGATCATGTGCATTAAGTACTTGTATTTTTTCTGCTACCACTATAATTTCTTCAAAGGTCATATCCCAGTTGATCTGCATCTTTAGTGGCACTCTGATAGGTGTTAATATTTTGTTAACAAATTTATGTTTTAATGCATGCATGTTAATCATTTTGTTTCCTTGCTTGTCTAGACAGTCATTATAGAATTCTAGACAATTCTGTGCATGGTTATTTACACTTGCATTTGGTCCTAGTTTGCTGTATTTGTATTCTTCCCACTCTTTCCATCTTAGGTCAGCTGCAATTGATGGCACCACCTTCTTTCTGAAATAGAGGATAAAGTCATGGATATTCCTCTCTTTTTCTGGTTTATCTATCACATACTGGTTATACCAACTGAGAGCCATTCCAGTATACATCCAACTGAATCTATCTACTGATTCTTCTTTGTCCTGTCTTAGTCCTTGGTAAGTTATCCACCTTAATATTTCTTGCATATAGAGGTCAAAGGTCTTTGCCTTTTTCCATTTGGGATTTTCTCTATCAAATGTTTCTGGTGTTGGGAGTTTAACTATTTTGTTGGCATTCTTCTGTCTTTTGGTGATTTTGGGGATTCCTTTTTGGCCTGTTAATTTTTCCCATTCTTTCTGGCTTGGTGAAATTTCTCTAACTGATCTATCTGATTCAGATCCACTTTCACCTTCTGCAGAGCTACTGCTAGAGCTACTGTCATCATTATCCCCTAGTGCACCTCCTTGAGCATTTCCACTTTGTTGTTTTTTGCTCTTATCCTTTGATAAGTTAGCTTTCCCTTTGCCCTTATCTTTAGCTTTGTCTTTGCTTTTGTCTTTCTCAAAGTGAACTCCTTTCTTTTTAAGTAACCTTTCTAGTTCCTTATTTTTCTTTTGGAATTCCTACAATTTATCTTCCATGGCTTGCATTGTGCTTTTGATTATTTCTCCTTCTAGTATATCCTCAAAATCTTCCTCACTATCTTCATCAGATATCTCATGAATTTGAGTTTCTGTTTCATTAATTATTTGTTCCTTGATTTCTCCTACTATCAGATATTGTTCTATTGTTGGCCATTCTATAGCAAGCTAAGGCATTCCTTGTGCTATATTGTATGTTGGTTTTGGTAATGATGTTGTTATTATTTTTTCCAGTTCTGTATTTATTTCTCTATGGACTGCTGGAGTTTTCCATATAGAGTATAGGAATACTGCTTCCAATATTAATTCTGTTTCTTCTTCTTATAATACTGTTTGATGAACTAAGCAGTATACCATAGCTTGGTTCATATGTAACCCCCATATATGTTTATTTCTTTTCCATATTGTATCTGAGATTGAGGGTGTTTCAAATATTCCTCCTTTAATAGTTCCTATATCTGGTACTACTAGTCTTCTTACTTTGTCTGATACTTCTTGTATTTTTAGACTTGACCTAGTCTTCTTTAGTGTTGCATCTGCTTTTTGTTGCAATGTTTTGATTTCCTCTTCTGTCATTGCTTTCCTCCTTGTTGTTCTTCTTTTTCCTTTTTTAGGAGTTTCTATAATTTCTCCTAGTATTATATTGCTCCCTTGCTGACTTGATTCAGACATAATGGCTATCAGAACTCCAGCTATGAGGAACTTGGCTACCTATGAGGATTCCTGGTTTGCTAGGAGAATTAATCTGAGGGATCCTGATGATCTTGATGATTATTTGGCTCCTGAGCCTTTATACAAATTAAGGTCTAGACACAAGCCTATCTATAGAGGTAGGGCTAAGTCTGAGCCTTATGGAATTCCTCAGGAGTTTAAGAGGAAGAGGGTGAGGTTTATAATGCCTTTGAATATAGAAAGGTATTTTGGTTTGTACACTCAGAAGAGTAGGTGGCCTTTCCCCAATATTGATGGGGGTGATGAATTTTCTAGGATGGAGGAGGATAAACCTGTTTTTCTTAAGGATATTTCTTGGGGTAGTAGGGTTTTTACTCCTAGGTATGTGGTACAGTGTTGGATGGAGCAGTATAGGGAGTGCCCTACTGAATATGTAAGGAGAAATTTTCTTTATTGGTATAACTTGGGTAAGAACTGGGGTTGGGATGAGGAGTATTTTTTGGATGAGGCTAGGCAGGTTATTATTGTTCCTGTAGAGAGGTGTTTGCCTCCACACTTCTGGCCTGGTCCTCCTCTTCAGGCTAGGTAATTTCTTTTTGTTATTGTTACTACTGTTGGGTTTTCTTATTGTTTCTGTTGTTACCTCTGTTGGGTTTTCTTGTTGTTTCTATTGTTATCTCTGTTGGGTTTTCTTGTTGTTTCTGTTGTTACCTCTGTTAGGATTTCACTTGTTGTTATATTTCCTAGTAGTTTTTATGCTGTTGTTACTTGATTTTTTACTAGTCTTTATTAGGTCTATTGCTAGTAGAATATACTGGTTTTTCTGGCTACTAGGACTGTGTACACAGGTTTGGTGTAAAGACTTAGAAGCTCAGGGTGATCAGTCCTGGCTTGGTGCCATAAGAGATTTTATTAAGTTAAAAAAATGTAAAGGTAGGGGTCTTGTAAATTATAAGGACTTAGAACTAAGTCATATACTTATAAAATATCAAGATTAAAATAAAGTGTAGGTGATAAATGTGTTGAGGGTAATAGTCCCGGAGGGACTTGGGAGTTAACTGGTTGATCTCTTGTATTGAAGTTGATACTATGAAAACGATCTGATCTAAAAACTGAGTGAAAGAGAAAGGACAATCTCGCGGCCTTTTATAGGTTTTTGAACCCTTTGCCAAGTCTCGAATTCCAAGCCCGATAATACTTTCCATCTTAATTGAGATTCAGTTCCGCGCCTAAAAGAGTTTCTTTCTGCCGACCAAAGCGGTTCCTTAATTCTTCCCAACTGAGACTGCTTTCTCTATCCTTTTTAGTAAATAAAAATAATCTGATAAAGAAATAAATCATGTGCGCAAAATAATCTGATTCTTAATGAAATCCTCCTGTTAAGGTAGCGCCGCTACCTAGTTACATAATCCTTGTAAAATATATGAAAATGTCGTCCTTCCCGGTGGTCAACCAAGTCGGGTGTATGGAAGAAATAAGAAAGTCGCAACGCACTTATGTCTTCCTTACAGTCTGAGGATTCTGCTAGAAGTGATTTTTCGTCAGCTTTAGCAATTCTATCCACCAGATAGTTATCAACTTCGTCCTCTAGAAGGTTAGTCTGAGCACACTCTCAAAGGATATCCTTATAGTATCTCCTGAAACGCTCTAAAGATCCTCTAAACCAGGCTATATCCTTCCAGGCCAATGGCCAAAGAGGTACGTTAGCAGTTCTCGACTCAAGAACGATAGACCTATCCTTAGCAGCTATGCTACGAGCAAAGGCTCGAGCGTGTCTGCAGTCACGTTCACTGGACCTATGGTAGACCTTATCCCAAGACTTGAGGTCAAAGGATCCTACCCAACGGCCGATTTCAGCTGCTGGAGTGTCCCTGTAGTACGATCTCAACTGGAGACACAAGATTAGTCCTTTTAGCTCTTCAAACCTCCTGTACTTAGCCTCCCGTGCTGTTTCGACAGCCGTCTGGACTGCCCCCTCACTGGATACAACCGTAGTATCCGCCACTTTGGAGACTTCAGAAAGGTAGAAGCTAAAGGTAGTAAAGACTTGTACGAGCTTCCAATCAATCTCGAGTTCGTTTCGTTCGATCGATGCACCACCTGTAGGCTAGGTTGTGATATGTAAGAAGCTTGATTGTGCCAAGTGCTCTCGCCTACGTACATATCTATATATGCAGTTCTAGCGCAGTCATGTGGTAGCCCCACGTATAAGAAAGTATCCACAAGTAAGGAAGCACCCGAGTATACTAGGAAATGTCCGGATATAGCTGGTTTCGCCCTCACCCAGATCCCGTCAGTAAGAAACAGGAAAGATTTTGCTAGTGTAAAATTGATAGAGCATAGAAAATATAGATAAAAAAGATAGAGGTTTCAGATGCATCGAATATCCATTCACATATCACATGTGCACAATGACAGCTATGATCCGACCGGGGCCTCCAACAAAGCCACCCGGTGCTAAACCGCGACCGATTCCACAAGCATGGGCTGATGTGACAAAGACAAAGCAGAATGTGCAAGTAAACGTTCAAGCAGGTGGTGAATGGGAGGATTTGATGAACGCAGAGAGTATGCCCATCATCCCAACCCTCGGAGGTGCCTCTAGAGTTCAGTTCCTACCAGCAGCGTTTTACAAAATTACATGAAAGCAGGAGCTCACCAGCATTAGTATAGTCGAGAGTTCAAATTATCAGCAATTTCCTTTGTGAAACAATCCAGTTATCGATAAGGCTTGGTGGTGAGATTGTTGATTGATTTTATTTTTGTACATAGTCTGAACTACAAGGCCCCTCCGTGTTTAAGAAACTAAATTTCCATTGCCCTCGACCTTGCACTTGACTAAGAAACGTTTCTTATATAGTCGAACCACTATATATTAGCCTAGCGTCGGAACTAGAAGATCCGATGCTATTAGAGAGGTTATGCGTTTATAGAGGTTTCGTATGAAATCACGTCAATGCCGCTCTGTGGCATGAAATCTATGGAGCGGGGAATTGCTTTAAGATAAACTAGGTATACATGATGCCCCTACTGCCGTACTACCCCCCCCCCAACACCCCTCCAGCCCCTCCACCCACTCCACCCACTCCATCCGCTCCACCTGCACCCACAGTGCTCGGTGATAGTGTAAGGTTACAGGCTATAAGTAGGCTGAATTGTGGCGGTTGCACATAGATTCCGCAATAGCTAAGAATTCTCTTAAAGACTTGACTTTCTATGGAAATAAAACTCTACAGAAGGGAGACATTGCTACGTACTTTTCCTGGCTCTTTATCCTTTGCAGCTTTTTCCCAATTTTCCTATTCCGGATCCTAGTCATCCCTTGCATGCCCAATTGACCTATTTCGGAGTTGCTTACTTCCGTGACCTTTCATAGATACTTGGCGAGAGTTAGGGTATTCACAACAGATAGTTGAAAATATGATGTGATCGGTGTTTTTTCCGCTGAGGTTTCCGAAGCTGGAGTGCTAATAGGTGGCGCTCAAGGTTATGGAGATCTTGCTGGTCTGTGATGGCTGTGTCATCTACTATGTTAAATGCAAGACTAAGCATTCCCGGATCCTATTGCTGTTGCACATAGAGTTTAATGGTGGTTAATGCTTCACGGAGCTAGGTTGCGGGAACAGATCGTGGTCAGTTCCGAGTTGTCTTCATCTTCCGGCAGTGGTGTAGTAGACCTAACAGACGTTCTAAGGTGACTTCTTCACTGTCTTCCACAATCTAAATTGCAGTAACCTCCGTAAGAGGATCAGAGAAGGCGAGTAGTCCCGGATCTTGGTAGCAAATTCCCGCTTTATGAAAGCAGTTGGCAATTGTCGTAGAGGTGACACCCTGCCATGCAGACAGAGGTCGTAAAAGTCATGGCTTTTCAAACATCAGGAGGAAACTTGTGAACCTTAGCGTCGCCTTTCTTGGTATGATATTGACGAGATTCAATGGTTAGATATTCTTCGATGAAGTCTAATAGACTGCGGAGGATTGCGCGTCGAGTATGTGCTTTAAGTGTACGAATAATCCCTTGATCAAAAGGCTGTAATTTGGATGTTGTATTTGGAGGAAGATATTCAATTCGAATATTTGCTGGTCGAGCATTTCCAGGCTGATGTCCACTAAAGTTATCCAATATAAGAACAACTTGCCACTCTGGTTCAATATACTTTCCAAACCAAATCAACCAGTCTCGAAACAATTCTCCAGTCATTCATGTCAACATGTCTTGTTATTAGCATAGTATTGACAACCTAAATGTTGGATATTGATGTTTTTTAAACACCAGGGATTAAACCACAGTGGTACTTTATCCGTATCTGTAGCATTAGTACATACTGCTACTGTCATGAATTCGGTGCTTGCTTTGCTTTCCACCCTCCCATAGCTGTGTTGCTAAAGATCGATCAGGTAAGAGTTGGTAAAAGAATGCCATTTCATCATCCATGTTGTAAATATTACCCAATAAATACATTCCAAGACATTGCGTAGCATGGGAAGATTACTATCAACCACTCTAAAATCAACATCTCCAGACTCCCTATGCTGCTTGTATTCCCTAATTCCATGGCCAATCTTCCGGGCCTCCAGCCATCCATTCGAGAACTTAAAACTTGTTATATCCTTAGGATAGAGTTCCTTAAAGATGATTGCTGCCTTTTCCTTAATCAAGTCACCACTTATTCGAATTTGCCTCTCGAAGTGAAGAAACCAATCATAAAGGACGGCATCTAATTCTGGGTATTGAACTCGTCGAACCCGCTTTAGATCGCTTGCCAAAGGGGCTTTGGCTGCCTCAGAGAGTGGTGGGTCATCGCGATATCGTTTCAGAATACCTATATATTTTTATATTAGCTTTCCAAACTCACGTCAACTTAATAGGGGATAGATCTTACGAGAGACTGTAGATTGATTAATTTGCTTCTTGAACTTATCATTAAACCACTGTGCCAACTGCTGCTGTGTTGCGTTTGGGTTCGCTTCGGCTTGATGATATAGTTGAAAACGCTCTTTTGTTGCGTCAACCTCTCGATGTTGGGTTGCTTTCGACTCTGCTCTCGAAGCTATATCCACTGTGGATATCCGTAACTCTGTTGTAGAGATTGAATTCCTTTCCCCGCACACTGCAAATTTTCACGTTTAGGTGGGGCCGGCCCCCATTCCACTACTGTAGGTATGTAGGGAAAATTGCTAGTACTTACCGGGTTTGGGACCTGCAAAATGCTATGCATGCTAATAGAGAATTATGCTATTCTAGCCATAGTCCCAAATACGGGCCGGCATGCTCAATGCTAATAGGGAGGTTATGCATATATAGAGTATGCTAATATAGAGGTTCGACTGTACGCGAGTTTCTACGGTAACCCTGGCATAGGAGGAGTACAGCGCTGGCAGAGGGATATAACCGTAGAATCGTGCAGTGGTATAACGCTGGCATAGGGATATAAGCATGGAATTATGGGATAACGCTGGTATAGGGTATAACCGTTGAGTAGTGGTATCTCAGATACCACTAGTAGTACTAGGCTGGGCACGAGACGTCTCGAGACCAGAAAAGTCTCGTAAAAGTCTCGTAAGTCTCGAGACTTTTGTAGGCTGTCACACTGTTTCACACTGTCTCACACACAGATATGCACGTGGCAACCAATGAAAAATTTTCCCCAAAAGTCTCGAGACATCTCCTCTCGTGCCCAGGCGTAGGTATCTCTGAACTCGTGCACAGCTTTTGAGCCCCCTACCGTCGAACTCCAACGAAAACCCATTCTCGTTCTACTTACCCGTAACCCTACAGCCGTGTTGTTGCATATCCTGGTCGTGTTGCATTAGCCCGTCACATGCTGTAGTTGGTTGGGGATTTACTTATCACACAGTATATGGAGGCTGTTTTGTGTAGTCAGTGTTTGTTTGTGAGGGCGCGGCGCATGCAACTATATAGGTGGCTCGCTCTAGATCTTGAAGGCTGGGTATTCTTGGACATACTGCCCCCAAGCAGTCCAATCCTATCCCCTCATTGTGTCGCAGGCTCTCGCATGTCCTTGGAAATGCACGCTGACCGTGTGTATCCATCCTTCTTTCCATGCCGTGGACCCTTTCGTTGGTTCGTATGCCCCGTATACATCCACGTATAGCTCACCTTCCTCCCTCCGAGCTGATACGGCTTTGGCACCTGACCCTGTTCTCTCTAACTTCTCGGCTGTGCACGTGCCGCTCTATGTAGGGTGCATGTCCGTTGATGAAGTAGTGCCCCGAAGGGCTTGCCCATAGGCGTGGCTGCTTCCAGTGTGTCCATGATCAGGTGCTGAATTGCCATGGCAGTGGGGGTTGTACCCTACCTCCGGGAGCGTCATAGTGCCAGCCTCGAGATAGATATATACACCACCAAGTCACATGCAGTGGTGCTCAGCAACAGCGTTTGCCGATTCTCAACCGCATGTATCACTAGTCTGCTGCCTCCTCAACCTACTGCTACTCAATCTCAAACCTTCCTTGCACTACTACTCCCCGGAGGGTCGCCCTCCTGTACCCAAACATTACCCTTTAGCCAAAGTCCAATCCTTAAGCCTAAGCTTGCAGCACCCTGACGAGGGTCCGACGACGCACTTGCAACTGAGTACTGCTACTTAAAGCCCTATGGCAGATGGACGGTTTACACGCGTTCCGTGTCTTGTGAGGGATAATATGCCAGGTACCCCCGCGGTACGAATCCAGAATAGAGAACGAGAAGCTGGCATCAGCTAACTGGGTTGTGTCAACGCGGCCAGGATGAGGCCTTCCCTGAGGACTCCTCAGGAAAGTTGACAACAACGACGCTGGCTGCATATGCGAGTCCAACTGCTAAAAATGCCACTACTGCCTGGATTTCCCGCTTCGGGCAGCGTCGACTGACACATGATATTGATACCAGTGTTGTCTTCGGGGCCCCAGTCGGCCGTAGTCAAGGCAGAATATTGAAGAGGAGCTTCAGCTTTTTCTCGGCAGAAACCACAGCCATGAACCCCAATGAACAAACCATCTCCGACGCTCCACCAGGCTCACGAGAAACTTGCCCAGCGTTACCAAGGTTGCAGTCAGGGGATTCTACCCCTCCTGGGAAGCCGATAAATGATGCCACAAACCACCACCCTGGACTTAGTACCGCCCCTCAGGCTTTCATCATTCCCACGAATGTTCCGAATTTAGGGTGGGCACGTGGTCGCAAAACAAACTCGGCGAGCTTAGGCTCTTGTTCAAAACTCCTCGACCCTGAGATTAAGCCTCCCCTAGACTCGCAGCAGGCGGCAGCTGCTGCCCTTGAGGTGGCTCGCCTACTCCAGGAAGAGGTTTTGCGGGAAACACCACATGCACAGACCTCGGTTAGCCAGGCTAGCAGTT
>Ga0307514_10004559_pt1 | contig 12729 bp, 15 predicted proteins | sample 16_EM_MG_FD_203088 | JGI IMG/M metagenome (GOLD analysis project Ga0307514, IMG submission 203088) | Populus trichocarpa ectomycorrhiza microbial communities from riparian zone in the Pacific Northwest, United States - 16_EM | ecosystem: Host-associated > Plants > Roots > Unclassified | place...
GTGGGAAAATGATTAGGGGATTCATTCCGTCCCCGTTTCAATTCAACGTTACATCCCAACAGGTGGTCGTCAGCGCCATAAAGTAGTCTACTACATGTCTGCCACAGCAACTCGTAGAAGGTATGGAACTTGGAATCTGTCTACGAGTGCTTGATTTGCTCATGAACGTGGCCGTTTTCCTACCAGCACCCGACTCGCCGCGGTCGGTCCCCTGACATGAACCCACACGCTTCACCCAACCTGACACGCTTCTTAGAAGGGTCAAGATCAGCAATCTCCTTTGCATCCAAGGTCCATGATGCACCACCCCCCAGAAGTCCTTTGTCAAATCTTCCACTACGCCGTTGGAGATTCCGGAATCAGGATATTGTTCCCCATCCTTCACGTTTGTTATCAATGGCGGCGCAGTGCCCTCGGCGATTCATCCCTATGGACTACGATTTACCTCAGCAACATCGCCGCTCCCCCACTCCTCGATATGATCCTTACATACGCCGGCAAACGGCTGTTAAGAGTTCACGTCGATGATCCCAACGTCAACCGCGAAGCGAAACTGTGGAATCTCGTCGATAAGATTGAAGAGCTCGACTGTTCGTACGCAACCTACCACGTCTCTCCTTTCCTCTCTTCCCTCGGCCCCGCGCCGAATCTGAAGATCCTCCGACTTCGCGATGACGATCCGGACCCCGCTGACGACGGACATGGGCAACAACAAAAGCTACCGGAGCTATTCCAAGGCTGTTTGCCTTCGCTTCGCGAACTTCACCTCGCGATCGCGGTCACTTGGCCCACCGGTTTATTCAAGAGCCTTCGTTCCTTCGAGCTTGTCTTGAACCCTGATCACCCCTTTTGTTCAACCCTCGTATTGGACGTTCTCCGTGAAAGTCCCTTACTCGAAAACCTCCATCTCGTCTGCAGTTGTCAGCTCACCAATGACGAGCCGCCACCTGTCGTTCTCTCGTCACTCAAGAAGTGCGCCTTGGTCGGAAACACTACCCTCTCTCTCATCTGGTACATGGACATCCCCCCATCCACAGATGTGTTTCTCAGTACCCCACCAATCCTCCGTGACGAAACGGTGGTTTATCGATTCGAAAACTTTTGCTTGGCACCAAGCTTTCATGTTCTCGACGAAGTACACACCCTTTCCTTCGCTATCAGATTCGATACGATCAACTTTCACGCGCAGAACGAGTCCGGAGGAGCTCTCAACGTCCAGGTCCATTATTACAAACACGCACTGGTTGGCTTAACCATCCTCACACTCTTGTTCAAAGACCTCTTTTGTGGGTTCCCCTCCAAATTCCAGTGCACGATGGTGTTGTCCCTCCACATTGAGCCAGGCGCAAGCCGCAATGACGTAGAGTCGGTGTTTTGCGCTACCATGTTTTCAAGGTTCATCCACAGCACCCTTTTTCTTGAACGAATACAGCTCTACGGAGTCCCAGCCAAGGCGTTGTACGCCCACCTCGGGTACCTTCACAGCAATATTTACATTTTGATTCCATTCGCGTACCTCCAACGAGTGTACATCGAAACCACCCCTCTCTCCTCTCCCAAGTCGTTGCTGGGAGATCTGGACGTGGTCCTCAGAAAGCGGAACGAGGTAGGGGTCGCTTTGCAGTTTGTCGATGTCAAGGTGAAGTGTGAGAGGTTGATTCCGATGGCCGAACATTCTGCGTTTTTGACTGCTTGGAAGGATCTCGTTGGAGAGGATGTCAAGGTGGAGTATTTTAGAAAGAAGGTTGAGAAGTTGCCGAGGAGGGGTCCGCCACTTACATATAGTGGTATCCTTATCCATGATTCTGAGAGCGAGGATGAGGTGGAAGGTGGCGAGGCTGACGCTGTTGAATCTGGCGACTGTGACTCGGAGTGGGAAAGTTGAAGTCGGGGGAATGGCCGAAGGCGGCGAGTGAGACTAGGAGAACAGAGGCGTCATGAACGTTGAACTCTACAAGTCAAGCCTTTTTCGCGGTTGCCAGAAGATTCACAACAGCCATCGTAACGACTGTCTTCGACCGTGCAACCCACAGTAAATGCCTTTTCCTCTCACACATTGTTTGTAGTTGAAGATCCGTACGTTTCATCTAATTTATATTATAGTATTACAAGAAAAGTATGCTAAGTAATGTACGATGGTCTCGATGAAAATGAATTATCTTCTACAGTTATTTTTAGTTCTAGGTATGCATCGTGAATGTTCATGGGGTCCCGACAAGGTAATCGTTTCACCGATTACCGTCTAGCGTAACGGAGGAACCTGGATGCGATGACGACCAAGGCTCCGTTGAAAACTACGAAAAGGGGCACGTCAGTACAACGGATCTGGAAGGAGGTAGGAACGCGAGGACGACATACCAAAGAAGGCGAAAATCAGCCAAACGTCTCTCCACCTGTTTCCGTAGCTCATATTCAACGGGGTGTAGTACTCATCACCGACCGCGACGGGACAAAACCGACAAAGGGCGTTGTCGGTCGGATTATCCAAGTATCCGCCAAAGTACTGGACGAACTCGTTGGCCCAAGTCGCGCACGTCTCGTTCAGAGGTGGGTTGAAGACGGTGAATTCCTCGGGTTTACAGGTGATTTCGAGACCGCTGAGAGGAGGTGGTTAGGTTTGCCTCCAGAAAAAGGGAAAGAGGGACGTACTGTAGTTCGGTGGTGAGCATTGAGCTGGTGATCCTGACCCAAGGGTTCAACTGGTATAGCCACGATCGTAGCCAACCCTGGATGTCGTGGTACGGAATGATGACGCCGCAAGTAACGAAAAGCGGAATGGCGATCGCTGAATTGAACAACATCCCGACCTACAAGAAGGAAGGTTTTCAAATCAGTATTGCAACATAGATAAGAGAGAAAGAGAGATGGTCATACCTGAATCGATGGAGCGAGCGCACCGACGAGCTGCGCAAGCGTGACACCGAAAAGCTCTGTAAATATGATGGCGAGTAGCTGGAACCCAGTTCCATTGAGTCCTGCAGATCCCTTTCCAAACCCGATAGGATAGACCATCAAGACCCAGTACACGATGGCACAGACGATGGAGTTGGGGATTTCCGATAGGAGCTGAGAGATGGCGAAGACTTCGGGAGAGTAGAGTCGACTGTGGGATTCTCGGATGAACGTGCCTGTCCGAGAGGTTGAGTATGGAGTGTAGAGAGAGAGAGAACGAGGTCACTCACGTCGGTTGAAGATCCATAGAGGGACGAGTTGGACTTGGATGATGGCAGGGATGATACACACCCAACATCTACGAGGAAAAGAAATCAGTACCGAGAAACCGGACCATTCGTCAACACAAAAAACGCTCACATCGCGAAAAGCCTATACTGTAAATCCCTCAAACTCTGACCCACTTGCAGGAACGAAAGGGAGAGGATCAACGAGATCGCCGCATGGATGAAAACCCTCGTATACACATAATTCGGCGACCTCCACAACCCGACGAAAGACCTCTTGGTGACGACCCTCAACTGGTACGAAAACGGCGTGGCGAATTTCGAAGAGGTGGTCTTTCCCTCCCCATTCTCCAGTTTGTTGGCAGTCTCGGTCTTTATCCGCGCGATTTCTTCGAGGGTTTCTTGGAATTCCGGAGATTCACGCCACAGTTCCGCCCAATCTCTGTCTCCGACTGGGGGTGTGAGTCCGGCACCGATCGCGTCGAGCATGTATTCGGCTGGGTTCACGTTGTCTGGGCATACAGCGCCGTTAAGAGCAAAGTATTCGCGGATGACGGATGAGTCGGCTCCGATGTCACCGAAGTAAACCTGCGGTTCAGAGACAAAGTGTTAGTGTCCAAGTCCCCAGAGGTGGGTTTATAAGGAAAGTACGAACCGTTTCACCACCCTTCTGCAACAATAGCAACCTATCGAAACTCTCGAACAAGAGGGATGAGGGCTGATGAATCGTACACAAGATGGCTTGTCCATTGTCCGCCAACTTCCTCAAGAACCGAACGACGTTCCATGCGCTCTGACCATCGAGACCCGAGGTAGGCTCATCCAGGAAGAGGAGCAACTCTGGTTTGCTAGCGAGCTCGACTCCAATCGTCAGTCGTTTTCGTGCTTCAACTCCAAGGCTGAGGACGAGAGCATCAGCGAGTGGTTGGAGTTCGAGGAGTTCGATGATTTCCTCCACGTCAGCGTCCTTTTGAGATTCGGGAACTTCGTGGGGCTGGCGCAAATACGCCGAGAACCGCATCGCCTCTCGAACCGTTGCTGTTCCCTCGTGAACATCCATTTGTTCAGCTGTTTTCAAATTCCCGATTATTCTCTTCTGGAAAAGTGTCGAAAGGAAGAAAAAACGCACCATATGCAGTATTACGAGCGAACGAAGAACCGAGTGGTTTCCCATCCACGAATAAATCACCAGTGATCACACCAATGTTCTTCCTCTGGGCAAGGACATCAAGGGCGGTCGTTTTCCCAGCACCGCTCGCTCCCATCAAAGCGGTCAAGGTCCCAGGTTTGATGTATCCATAAACATCGTGCAAGAGACGACGGGTGCCTCCAGGTACGGGAACCACGTAGTTGACCTTTTCCCAAGTGAAAGTCTTGCGATCCGGGAACGACCTCTTCTCCGTTGGAACGCTGATGTCGTGGATCTTCTCACGGGTAGCCTGTCGTTCCTTGAGCGTGTTGTTCAAAGCCTTGGTCTCTGGGCTCTCCCTCTTGTATACCGCGACATACGCTTGTCCGTACGAACCCTTCAAAAACAGAATCAGCTCCATCGAAACGCCCAAGATATGAAAAGAAGCTCACGCTGAGATACTCGATGAGAATGACTTGAGCGATCTGGTAGAACAAGAACCATCCGATGAGGACGGGGAGGTCTCTTCTCCACAGATCCTGGACGTTCAGAGTATATCCGGCAGCGATATAAGAGGCTCCATCCACCGTGTCTAGACCGGGAGTGGCACCGTAAAGAGTACACGCCTGATTGGGACCGACAATTTCGGGATATTTGGATAAGCCAGGAGGGTTCCTTGGGACCACGTAGTCGCCGTCACACCTCAAAGAGATGCGCATAAACTCGTTAGCCATGAGAGCGCCCCATCCTGGAGAGAAACACGTTTAGCGCGCTGGAAAAGTGGGAACGGATTACTCTTTCGCGTACCATAGGCAAGAGGATTAAGGTAGTACTACGGGGGAGAGGTGTAAGCCACGAGGAAGCTACCACCTAGAATCAACGACACAACTCACGATCCAGAAGAGCCATCGCTTCATCGCACCCAACGGCACCCAGAGTCCAACGTACTGGAGAACGTGCACGAAGAAAATGACCGAAATCCTGAACGCCGTGTCGAAATCGTGGAAGATAAGGCCGAACGCTCGGAAGAACGCTTGCATCACCAAGAAAATCAAGTAGACAAACAGATGATAGGTCCAGAAACCTCCGGCAGACCGGTCGAGGCGTGTCATGAAGTAGATGATGACGTTGTAGACGAAAATTCGAGTTGCGGAGAAAGGAATATCTGCGAGCATGTTGGCGATGGGATAGGCCGCTCGTCGATACATGCTGTAACTCGTCTATCGCACACGCATCAGCGCAATTGCGAGAAGGGTTCGTACCGCAACTCACCTGTTTGTTCAGAATACTTCGTCCGATCATCATAAGCCCAATTTCTCCTTGCGAATCGAAGATGACCATCAAAGGACCAATAAAGATAAGAGTCACCCGCATGAATCCTCCAGCGCTCGTCAGCGGCAGGTTCAGGTAAACGATACCAGCGACGAATGCGACCCAGAGGTTGAGCAAGTAACTCGAGACGATTTGGAACCGATCTTGAAGCCTCATCTGGAATTGGCGAACGGTGAGAGACTTGACCTGTCCGAAGAAACCGAGGGTATAAGGGCTCTTCTTCGATGCTCCTTTCCTCTTATCGGCAATGACGGCAGCCCGGAACGCTTCCTGGTCCTTCTTTTCCTCTTCTTGTTCCTTCTTGTAGTCGACCAAGTCGCTCATCAACCCCTTATAGTGTGTTGACGCTCGGAAAGCCATCTCCAAAGCTTCTGGAGTGGAAGGGACATCGAGGGAAGATCTTCCTGGGGCGAATTGTCGTTCGTAGGGGTCCGTGCACCCGACGAGATAATCGGGGGTACTTTGGCGTGGAAGAGACTTGAAGCCGAGTTCCTCGAAATACGCTCGAGCTTCGGAGGGTGGACCGAAATAGACCTGACGACCGTGATCGAGGACCATAACCTTGTCGAAAAGGTCGTAGATGCTCTCTCCCGCTTGATAGAGGCTGACGAAAGTGGTTTGACCGAGAACGTCCGTCATGATCCTCAAACCCTTGACGAAATCCAAGGCTGTGCTCGCATCAAGGCCGCGGGTCGAGTTGTCCCAGGATTGGACGCGAGCCCGAGTTGCCATCATCTCGGCGATAGAAACCCGTTTTCGCTCACCACCGCTGATACCACGGACGAACTCGTTACCGACGAGAGTGGATTTTGTATGTGAGATGTTGAGCATTCGTAGAAGGAGATCTCGGATTTCGTCGCTGAACTCTTCTTTGGATACGCCCGGAAGACGACCACCAGATCCCGGAGCTTTTGTTGACAGGGCGAAGTCGAGGGTTTGCCCGACCGTCAATGTGGGAATGTGTATATCGTCTGTCACATGCAGGCAGGTTAGCGAACGTTTCATTCCACATGGTGCCATTCTGCCTACCTTCTTGGTTGTAGACCACTTCGCCGTTGTAGTATTTGTGCATCTCGGAGTGGGAAATGCCGGCGTATCGGACATCGCCAGTCACGTCGAAATATGTACCACGTTCGTTAGCGATGACCTTGAGGAAGGTTGTACACCCTGATCCCGGAGCGCCGAGCACGAGAACCATCTCACCCGGTCGTACAACACCGGAGTTCCTGTGAGCAGAATTAAGATGTGAGAAAAACATGCCCGATCATGCAGACGCACTTGTGGATGACATTCCGAACGGGCGGCAGCTGCAGCACTCTCTTTGGGAGGATCGGTTGGAGAGCGTTGCGGAGGACGGTGAAGGGAAAGGTGACGAATTCTGTGATAGCGTCTATCCAAGAAGTTAGGAAAAGGAAGCTGCGAAGGAAAGGGCAAAATCCCTCACCTGCGTATGTAGAGACGTAGATCTGGTGAACACAAAATCGTGAGATAGAAGACGCGGGTGACGTTTGACGGAATGACGAACCTTGTTTTCTTCACCACCGATACCTAAGACCTTGAGGTCTTCCCAGGTCACTCCGACGTGCTTGTGCTTGATCCCCGCGGATGAACTTGCATCGTTTGATGATGTGAGATATTCTCGAAGGTCGAATGTCTCCTCGTCGCGACCCTTTTCAAGGTCGACAGCACCATGGGAGACGCCCTTTTCGACGGCTTTCGGTGTGCGAAGTGACTGTTGGACCCGGTCGAAATCGTCTTCCGCTTGCGGGACAATCACGCGGTCATGGATATGGTGTTCTTGCCAGAGTGTTGAGGTGTCTGATCTCGGTGTGTCTGTCATAGCAAGAGAGGGGGAAAGAAGGCGGAGAGAAGAAAGGGATTGTGTTGTTTGCGGTCATTCTGCTCGTGATATTTAAGGCAAGACCACCTACCGCGAGGGACAAGTGCCAGTTACTCAGCAGACCAGATATGATTCGATTGAAGTTCGCAGGTGTGATCGAGATCGGTGCGGAGGAACCCACTTGTGCCTGACGAATGATGCATGATGAATCATTGCTTTGTAAATACTTGCAGTGAAATTCGTCCCGACATTTCTGGTCTATCGGAATTACTCAAGGTTACTCTATCATCAAAATCCTCCACTGCCCTCGGGTGCGCTACCAGAGCTATTTCTACCCTAATTCCCCGGCGCTAACGTCAAACTGAATGGGTTTTCACCTAAGCGGTCGGCTATGAGGTGGGTGGGCCATAGAGAAGGGCGATAAGTCGACGGATAAGGATGCTGTAAGCGCAAATTTTGTGTTTGTAAGGAGTCACTGGGTCCTTGGGGCCCACCTGTTGTGAGCACGCCACCGGACTACGGAGTGAAAGATCTCGCTGATTGCTCTGTCAGCAAGCTTGAGGAAATCGACTGATACCGGATGTGCCATCCGAACCCACCGTTCTCCGCGGCACCCAGCCAAATTACAATCTCACGGTCCACCGAGTTGAACAGCGTCAACCGCTCCTCGGCTGCTGATCCGGGTACGTTCCACACTGCGAGCTCGCACGGTACGTTATTGCCCTCCAGGGCCTTGTCCGAAAAGGCTGTTGGTTGCTTGCCTCAATGTCCGAGAGGACCGGGTTGTCTCCCTCGTCCCATCTCGCAATCCCAACCCTCCGGTCCTCAAGTCTCTCCAAGTGTGCACGTACTCTGTTCCGCGATCACCTCGAAATTGTCTGCCCCTTTCCCCTTATCGAAGACCTGCCTGCGAATGAGGAATCAGGACGACTTCCTTCGACCTGCAACCTGATCCGCCTTTACCGGGACCCCCGAGCTTAAAATGGGGTGGATAGAATGCACTACACGGCTATTGTCGAGCCTGCCGAACGGCCTTCACTTCCGCAGTAAGGCGTTTCGTGGACGATGGTTTTGAGGGTGCGTGTGGTTTCCCCCTCATCGAACACCATCGTCGATACCACCCTCAAACTCTAAAGAACCTCCACTGGAGAATGGAACAATCCTCACGCTAAAATATCTCCCACGATGCGCCTTAACCGAACCAAACCACACGTGCCACGCGCCCCGACAGTCGACGATAAGGTACCTCGGCCAAGTCCTCAACATAAACTGCCGTACGGAAGTAGGCAATAACTGTTCGATACCGATACAGCCCCTTCAATCATCATTGAGGAACTCTGGATGGGAATGGTTGAGAGACTACACCAAAAAAATCATGGGTGCACGAGCCAGGACTTGGCTGGATAATCTATATAATACAGCGAAGCTCTGGTAATAGAAAACTGACATGCACACGCAACAGAGGAAACTGCTCATATAAGTCCTGCATTGTACATGCGCACAAACCCAAGTCACGTGAATGAGGAGGGGTATGGATCCTTCTGCCACCGCCTACCACCAGTTCCGCGTCGGCTCAACGGGTTTGAGTGATGCACCGGAGTCTTCAATCGCCTCTTCTTCGCTCTCCTCTGCGATGCAGATGCCTGCCACACAGAATGACCCCACCCGCGCCGAACCATCGTCCTCAGTGTACACAAACGGATCAAGGAAGGCTCCATATGGCGCAGGTGATGCGGACGAAGGCTACACGCTGACTTTTGAATCCATGGCCGCCTTTGAAGCGTGGAGAATGAAGGAAGAGGAAGAGAAAATGGTCGAGTTTGTGAGGAACGATCGTCATGTCTCCAAGTCTGTCCCACCTCGATTCAAGGAGCACACCAAGCTGGTGAGACCCGTGTTTTTTTCCGTGCACATCGGTTGTTTGCTGACTCTGATTAGGTATGCGCTAGGCATTCAAAGTCTGGTAGGAGCAAGTACGTGAAAAAGTATCCTGATAGACATCGAAAAGTTCCCAGTCGCAAGGTGGGCGTGTACCGACTTTTGGACGCGTTCGGATCTGCACGCTTATTTGGAAATCACAGCTCGAAGGGATCGGCTGTTCCGCGTCGATTTCTTTCAAGACATACTACGAGACTGAGGAGGTTCGCGTGTGCTGTGAGTCTGGCAACGTTCTACAATGGACATGGCCCATTGACCGGTTTCTGTTTTCCAGATCGCTCGCAACATTCACATGAAATTGGTCCCGCAAATCTCCCTTTTACACGAAGAGGTCGCCGCGCTCAGGTTGAACTGGAGAAGGCCCGTTCGGCAAGACGACGTTCGGACGTTGAACAGAGCAGAGCTTCGACGACAGCTCCGGCAGCCGCCACGCCAGCTACGACTCAGCAACTTGAAGAACCAGATCTTCACTCCATGACGCCTGAGGTTCAAGACTCTCCACCTGAACAAACGATTGATCCCGCTTTGTTCACTCACGACCACACGACACAGTTCACACCGTTGACGACTCAGCCTGTACAAGCTGTACACCAAATGACTCCCACCCCCGCACCTCCCCCTCCCCAACCTCAACAAATGATGCCCCCTCCTCCTCCTCAGCCTGCCGCACTCACTCAAATCGTGCAAATGCACCACCCGCAGAGCCTGGTGCAGGATGAGCAAGCGCGATGGGACAGAATGTCGGTTTTGTTTGAACACGTGAGGAACGCCGCACGGACTTTTGAACACGCACCGCCATCTGTTGCTGCTCTTGAGAGCGTTTTGGTTAGGATGTATTTGGAAGGCCCGTTGAACGGCTCCGGACATATAACCCGATCTTCTAACTAGTGTACCATTACTTCTCTTTGCCTTCCCCCCACTCCCATACTAGGGTGTTTGTACTGCTCGGGCGTCGGGTATCACTCAACTGTGGGAATGCCGATCGAGTTTTTTTCTCCTTCCGTTCCGGCTTCGCATAGCTACGAACCTTGTACACTTCCCTCGCTGAGGTCGAGCGTTTTTCTTCGCGATGTCTTCACTACGGAACTCGCTTCATCGACGAAACCACAAAGAACGATCCCAGTTGGCCCATCGAGCCAAGTTCGGGATCCTCGAGAAACATAAGGATTATGTGCTCCGAGCGAGGGATTATCATTCGAAACAGGAACGCATTAAAACGCTGCGGAGGAAGGCGGCAGACAGGAACAAAGATGAGTTCTACTTTGGTATGGTGAACCAGAGGACGAATGTACGCATTTCTCGACCTATGCAATCATTCAAGGCTGATTCTGCTGTGTAGGAAGGCGTTCATATCCAGGATAGAGGAAACGTTGCCATGCCGGTCGACATGGTGAAGGTACTTAAGACGCAAGACGAGAATTATGTTCGGACGATGAGGAGTTCAAATGCCAAGGCTAGTTCTATTGAGTTCGATTCGAGAGTCGGAGCATGAAACACCGCTTACAGAAAATAGACCGGATAAAATCTCAGCTGTGCACTATGGCTGACCTTGTCCACGAAGGTGGAGGAGGAGTGGATGAGGGAGAACTTGTCGTGTTGGAGAAGAGCGGAGTTCTGGCGAGCCAAAAACTCAAGGGGAAGGTAAAGGCTCGGTCGATGAATGGACATAAACATGTTGTTTTCGTGGAGGAAGGGAAAGAAGGTCTGTCTCACACATTTTCTGTCGTGTTCGCGTGGAAGTTTATTTCGACCATGCTGTTAGATAACTACGCAGGACCTTCATATCCTGTTCCCGCCCCAGAGACGGCCTCCGATGGTGATGAATCGGAGATTGACTTGGGCTGGAAACCCGAAGGCCGCCAGAAACGAAAGAAAGCGAAACCAAAGTCCCAAAAACAGGACAATCCCGATTTGCGGCTCATGGAGGAAGAATCAAAGGTTTTGCGTATTCTCGTCGTCGTTATTACTCTCACTGACCCCGAAGCCGTTTTGTTCAGAAACACCGGCGGCGTCTGGTTCAGGAGCTCTCGGCACGGATGGAGCGAGATCAGCAGTTGCGGTATGCCGAGCGGGAGCTGGAGATGCAGAGGTTGCTCATGGGAAAAGGCCGGACGAAGAAGTTGAAAGGAGTCGAGGTGGTGAGGAACGAAGAGGATGACGATGACGATGACGAAGATGAGGATGGTGAGGATGGAGACCGACCGGTGAGGACAAGTGGAAAGAGTTACAAACCACGGGTGTACAAGTGGAAGGCGGAGAGGAAACGTTGAACGTTGAACTCATAGTTGATCTTGTTCCGCCCGTGCAGTTCACTTGACCGGGGTTACGGGCAAGGACGGCTTAGGACGGTGGCTGTGTGTGTCTGATTCTTTTATCAGTCCTTGAGTGGAGCCGGGCTTGCAAATTACTTCATCTTTTCCTCCTCCATCTCCCTCTCTCTCTTCATCAACTATGGCGACAGCCACGAGTTTCGCAAAGAGCGCATTCAGCGCATTGAGGCACGATAAACCGCATGTGAGCATCTCCCTCGATCCCTCGTCGCAGAGTCTACTTTCATCGGACTGAGCATTGATATGTTTCGTTCGTTCTCCGTTTGTATCGGCGATAGTCATCCATTACTGAATGGATGGATATCTTGACGGGACATGGTTACGCCGACGACGCTTATGACGGGTCCGTTCTGTTCTCATATCCAAGGAACTTACATGACCTGCGTCCCGTAGAATTCCGGAGCTGGTGGACTCGATTAATATCCAAGCTACGGGGTGATTATCGCGCCTTTCGTCCTCTAGTCATGACCTCGAACATCACTTTGTCCTTTGCTCTTCAGTCCGGCCGAGGTATCTCGTGCTGTTAGGAAGAAGCTTAAGCACGGAAACTCACAGCAACAATATAGAGCTCTCGTCGTCAGTTATTTCTTTGTTCCGAGTGAAGTTTTTTGTACCATCAGCCGGTTAATCGTCCTTCTTCACCGCCTCTTCCACTCCAGATCCTTAACGCCTTAGTGGAGAATGGAGATACGAAATTGAAAAGTACGCATTCATTTCCGTTTCGACTCTCCATCTTCATTAGGTTTCGCCCGGGTTGTTTGACTCTATCACCTCATAGCGACATTGTTTGCCGATGGAAATCTTACCGACGTCCTCAGGAATATGGGTAACGACCCAGTGACGGAACAGAAAGTTAAGAAGAAACTCACCAGGATCCTCGCTGCGTGGCATGCCCAGTACAAGAACGACCCATCGATGAAGACCGCTGCGAATTTATACAAGCAGGCCAAGAACGATGCGCATAGTGTATGGCGGCCAGAT
>Ga0307514_10004560_pt1 | contig 12729 bp, 17 predicted proteins | sample 16_EM_MG_FD_203088 | JGI IMG/M metagenome (GOLD analysis project Ga0307514, IMG submission 203088) | Populus trichocarpa ectomycorrhiza microbial communities from riparian zone in the Pacific Northwest, United States - 16_EM | ecosystem: Host-associated > Plants > Roots > Unclassified | place...
AGATACTCTTGGCGGGGTATCATTGGAGGGTCCTCCCGAAATAGCGTCTTACTACTTCTTGCTGTTACAAGCGTGTCTGATACTCTCTTATAGTCTAGCGTTATCAGGGAATAGGTAAACTGACACATGTGAGGTAGGTTAAGAAGGAGGAGAAATTGGTTGCTGGTACAGAGCTTCCTAACAGGGGGAAATGTGTCCATTATCGAAAAAGTGAGTATTTTGATTTACTTTCGATATATCCCTTACTTTGATGTGTATGCCTTCAACGTTTGGTTCGGGGGAGTGTGTGGGGGATCGGCGGTGGTTGTTATAGTCATCTGATATTGTTGATTTGATTAGCGCTGACGGCCTGCAAACAGGTACCAGATGGTTTAGGTTCTCGTGGTATGTGAAATCCCTTGATTGGCTTTTTTCGACCTCATCTTGTTTCTGGACCCGGCTTGTTGTATTGTCTTGTGGCTAGGGGCGGATGTTGGAGATCGTTGGTTGCACCACAACGTTCCCTCACTTCCCACCGTCTCACAGAGCCATGAAATTAAGCTTGCAATCCCTCGCTCCATATTATTGGATGGTAGAATAACTAACGTATTACTTGTTATTTGCCAATCCAACAGTTGTTTGAAGGTACGTCGATATTTTTTTATATTGGTCCCTTGCTTTATCGATTATAACCGCTACTCACTCACTCAACTATTTGTCTCTCGCAAATGAGTGCCCAATTTTTGGACCAACAGTTGCTGACAATACAATATCTGCACACTCAGGTGTACCCATGCGATAAGTGCCATGATGAGCAACAGCCCTCGCATCCGGCCGAGCATGCAAACAGAATGATTTGCGGGCGCTGCTCGCGGGAGCAAAATTATCGACCCAGTGATTGCGCCTATTGCGGACACGAATTTATGAGGAAAGCGACAGGGTACTGGGAGGGCGGCAAGGGTAAGCTCTTGTCTCAGATGTACTGTATGTGGAAGGTGGGGTACGAATCGCGGCTAATGTTTGCGGGGCGCAGGTACGAGGGACAAGAGGCTTTTGAGGCGGAACGACCCAAGGAAATATAAACGGGTTAGCAAACCCGTGCCTGAGAAATAGCGTGATGTACGGAGTATATTGAGGGTAATTGAGGCGGCACCTAGTGTCATGACATGAACTGTTACATACATATACTTTTACACACTCATTTACAAGTTTAAACCCGAGGGTCACTGTCAGAAAAGAAAAGCCTCGTGGTAGTTGTTGTAGTGTTAGATACATGTGAGGGGAGCCAATAAGACGTGGTATATCCATCCACATTTATAAAATTTCTCACCCCAGGAAGCTTTAGTTCAGGGTAACCTCATCTCATCCCTCACCCACCTCACGCTTTCTAGATATGTGTCGGAACAGCGCTATATCAGAGTGAGTAGTCTCAGGTAGTCTTTGATACATATATAAATCGAACAGTAAGTACGTTGTATGTATGGTAAGAGGGACAAATATAACCCTGAATAGTGAAGCTTACATAAGCCCACAGACTTGGTTTTTAAACGCATACCTCAGGGTACTAATTCAAGGGCACAAGTATATAGTAATATACCATACTGTGCCTTGTACATATGGTTTATCTCATTGGGTTGACAGGTAAGGAAAATAAAAATAAGGCCAAGAGAGAGGAAGTGTTACCCTGGATGCACGTATGAGTATGATTGGGCTCTTGCAAGTGGGGATAGCAACTCAACAAATTCACAAAAAACACTTCTATCACAGTGGCTATTTCATAATGCCATCAAATCCCATTGACACCTATAAAATAGAAGAAAGAAAATACTGCAAATCTACAAGAGTCTTACTTCAGAAGTCATAACTAACCCCGAAGAGTCTGATGCTAACAACAAAGAACTTAAAAACCAAAGTAAACACCATGCCAATCCCAACCCATTTTAGATATACAACAGCTTACAAATCTTCGTGCTCAACTGGCTCCTCGGTGGAACCAGAGGGTCCAGAGTCATACATCTTAGAAGTGATTGGGTGGGCAATATTAGACAGCTTCTCCTTCTGCTCCTCGAAATCCTCAGCAGTTGCAGTCTGTCCGTTCTCATCCAACCACTCAGTAGCTTCTTTAATGGCCTCAAGGAGAATCTCCTTGTCTTCCTCAGAGATCTTGCCACCAAGGCCATCCTTGTCGTTAACCTGGTTCTTGAGGGAGAAAACGGAGAGCTCAAGACCATTCCTGGCCTCAATCCTCTCACGGTTTGCCTTGTCCTCATCGGCGAACTTCTCAGCCTCAGCAACCATGCGTTCAATCTCCTCTGGAGTAAGACGACCCTTGTCATTATTGATCGTGATAGACTCGGACTTTCCAGTTCCCTTGTCGGCGGCGGAGACCTTCAGAATACCATTGGTATCGATTTCGAATTGAACCTCGATTTGAGGAACACCGCGGGGAGCTGGTGGGATACCGGTAAGCTCGAACTTGCCCAGTAAGTTGTTGTCCTTGGTCATGGCACGTTCACCCTCAACTGTTGCGTTTGTTAGCTGGGATTTCAATCGAAAACCTGAAAGATGTAAACTTACAAACTTGGATCAACACGACTGGCTGGTTATCAGCAGCTGTAGAGAAGATCTGGGACTTTCGGGTAGGGATATTGGAGTTCCTTGGGATGATCTTGGTCATGACGCCACCGGTAGTCTCGATACCCAGAGTCAATGGGTTGACATCAGCGAGAAGGAGCCCCTTGGTGCCCTCCTCCTTGGACAAGATACCACCCTGGATAGCGGCACCATAGGCAACAGCCTCATCAGGGTTGATGCTCTGAGAGGCCTGTTTACCACCGAAAAACTCTTCAAGGAGAGCCTTGACCTTGGGAATACGAGTAGAACCACCGACCAATACAATATCGTGGACGTCACCCTTCTTGACACCAGCATCCTTAAGGACCTGCTCAACGGGCTTCAGGGTCTTCTTGAAGAGATCCATGTTGAGCTCCTCGAACTTAGCCCTGGTGAGAGTCTCGGAGAAGTCCTCGCCATCATGGAAAGCTTCGATTTCGATTCTGACTGACATTTGAGAAGACAAGGTTCTCTTGGCCTTCTCGACCTCACGCTTAAGTTTACCCATGGTCTTGAGGTTCTTGGTGATATCGGTGTTGTGTTTTTTGTTGTAGAGCTTGGTAAAGTACTGGATAACACGGTAATCGAAATCTTCTCCTCCCAAGTGGGTATCACCAGCGGTGGCCAAAACCTCGAAGAAACCATCTTCAATGGAGAGTAGTGAAACGTCGAAGGTACCTCCACCGAGATCATAGACGATAATCTGGCGTTCATCACCCTTCTGGTTGAGACCATAGGCGAGGGCAGCGGCAGTAGGCTCGTTGACGATGCGGAGGACATTGAGACCAGCAATGATACCGGCATCCTTGGTAGCTTGGCGCTGGTTGTCGTTGAAGTAGGCTGGAACGGTGACAACGGCGTGGGTGACCTTCTTGCCCAAGTAGGACTCGGCAATTTCCTTCATCTTGCCCAAGACCATGGCGGAGATCTCCTCAGGAGTGAAAGTCTTCTCCGTACCCTGGTACTTGACACTGACGACTGGCTTTCCATCCTTGTCCTTAACTTTGAATGGGAAGTGCTTGATGTCGGTCTGAACGTCTTTGTCCTTGTATGTTCGTCCAATGAGACGCCTATTTGGGTGTTAGTATCAATCTCCTAAATGGAAGCCAAGATGCAGAGATTTGCTTACTTGATGTCAAAGATGGTATTTGTTGGGTTAGCAGCGGCCTGGTTCTTTGCTGCATCACCAACTAATCGTTCCTCGTCGGTGAAGGCCACATAAGAAGGAGTGATACGATGTCCCTGGTCATTGACAAGAATCTCGACCTTTCCATGCCTCATAACACCAACACAGGAGTATGTAGTTCCCAAATCAATGCCAATAACTATATGAGATGTTAGAGAATTGTTGCCCCACACAAAAGGGAAGAAGACCAACCTGTTCCATAGTCTTCCTGGAGGACTTGCTGTGTAGCTTTCGCCGGCGTTATGAACAATAACGGAACAATCAGGACCGCTAGGAGATAAAAGAGAGTGACCAAAGTGGTCCTCTTGCCCCTTGATTCCATCATGGAATAGATTGCCTTATCACGCTGTGATTGCAGCAGTAGAATTAGGGTGTATGAAGGACTCTCTAAAAAAAGGAAATATACTGACGTTACTGTAGAAAGCCTGGGGTTGGGATTGTGATGTAGAGCACCGGAGAGAGAGGAAAACGTTTGGTGCGGGTTGGAAAGTGAAGTTTAAGTACTACTGCATTTGTTGTTGCTACCTGGCCTTTTTTCTTGGAGAGTTCTCGCAACGGTGGCTACTTTTACTGCAACATCGGATTGTCGTTTGGCGGGTCGGCAAGGGTCCTACAGTGCACAGTAATGCAATAAGATGACTGTGGCTATTCTCAGCCTACTGACCAGCCAATTGAACTCTGGGTTTCAGAGCGCGTCGGAAGGAGTCAAAGTGAACACGTTGAAGTTAGAACCTGGCAATTACCCATGCCAAGCCGATGAGGACATGTGGCGATAACATATGCGCACTGAATTATGTATATTCAATTCAATACATATGTTTGCCCTAAACTACAAATTAAAGTGAAGGCAGAGCACCCGTTACTCCAAAGGAAATTTTCAAAACGATTCCCACCCAACGTAGAGAGTCCAAGTGGCCCTTGAATGCTTTTCCCACTCAGATGACCATTGGGGAAGTCGAGCACATGCTGTTAGGCTTCCACCAAACCCGCCGCCACTGTCTGTCCAAAGGCCCTCAACACAATCCTTGTACCCACCTCGACAGGGATAGTGCCCCCTCCTACAACGCCAGGACCATTGTCAACCTGGACGGTGATACTCGCTAACCCTCCAGCTGGAATATGTCTCGGCTTCTTCTTTATCACGGCTCCCGTCGCCTTGTCGTATACTGCATTCATCATTGATACTCTTCCTGCTGCATTCAACCTCCCACGATGTATATCCACCATCATTGGCGTGATACTCTCAAACGCAAGTATCTTCATATTGAAAGTAGACGCGGCAGAGATGGGATGCGCCGGGTCGCAGAGGATGTCACCTTGTCTGTATATAAGCTAGCATCATATTTATCTCCGGCAAATGGAAAAAAAGAGAGTAGGGCAAACCTTATATGGTCAATCTCAATGCCAGCCAAGTGTAAGATGGCGTTGTGTCCAGCAATGGCCCAGTCACGTGGCTCGTCATCGACTTCTATAGCCTTCACTGCAGCTTTCTCCCCCGTGGGCATATCCACCAATATGTCTCCCACCTGAACCGATCCAGCATCTACTCTACCAGCTACTGACACAGGTTGCATAACCCCTCCTCTGAATACATCTGCCACCGTTAGCCTAAACGGCTTCTCAATAGCTCTCTTCGATGGTTTTGTTTTTTCTGTGCATCCCATTGTCAGCAAGCGGCTCTCATTATCATAAATGTTTCCCAGTTCTCACCTAATTCGTCGACTAGTGTCCCTCCGGGATACCAAGGTATTAGGCTCTCCTTTGGCTTCTTGGTGACATTGTCTCCTGTCAATCCACTGCACGGAACAAACGACACATTCTTAGGAGTAAACCCTGCCGTCGCCAAAAACTGCCCTATCTGTGCCGTAATCTCCTCAAATCGAGCTGAAGACCAGTTGACGTTATCCAACTTATTTACCGCTACAATTATTCTTTGCACTCCCATACTTCTTACGAGCAAGGTGTGCTCCTTTGTCTGCCCACGGAAGCTGAATCCAGTTTCAAACTCCCCTGTAGTGGAATCTACAACTAAGACAGCGAAATCGGCTTGTGAAGCTCCGGCTATCATGTTTGGTATAAAGTCTTTATGCCCGGGGGCATCTAAAATAGTGTAGCTGCAGTTCTCCGTCTCGAATTTGTTACTGGCAATGTCGATTGTAACACCACTAGGATATATTAGCAGATGGACTCAATATTACTATAATATGAACTCACCGTCTACGTTCCTCACTTGTCTGATCCAGCACCCAGGCAAATGCAAATGAGGACTTCCCAATGTCCTCCGCTTCTTGCTTGTACTTCTTAAGTGTTCGTTCATCAACGACACCTAGATTATACAGTAGTCTTCCCATCAGGGTACTCTTGCCAGCGTCTACGTGACCTATACCAATTTGTTAATGCTACGTTTGAGAATGCATGGCTGAATGGGTCCTACCAATTACCACGAAGTTAGCATTTTCCTTCGTCTTCAATTTCTTGTATTCTTTAGCCACATCCAGATTCTTCCTAGTCTTTGCTACCCGCTCTAGCTCTGCGGTGTTGGATATAACGATATTCGGTTGCTGTTGCCCCCCGAGGCTCATTTCCTTTACACCCTTCACAACACCATCCACTGGTCCTTGCATTTTTGTGACGTCCTTAGCCTTTGCCTTTGCACTACCAAAACCTACATTATCCGGCGGTTAATATATTTGGTCAGGGGAGGATTCAAAGGAGATTGTAACAGTACCCTTAACCTGGCTCTGCGCTGCCAGAACTTTGTCATCAGGGCTAGGTTCAGCAAAGGCGTTACTTGATGCTGCTGGAGGCGTATTCACTGTAGCTGAGTAGTAGAATAACGTTACATTAGCAAGCTTCTCTGCATGTGTCTTCACTATCCTCTCCCCAAACATAGACACTGCAAATGATGATGGAGATGCTCTCTGAGTAAAAGTACAAGGTAGCACGATCTCTTCAATCACAAACCCCTCCCCGCTGGCATGGTCAATGACAGGGAGTTCTGGTCTCGCAACAATACTTTCGGTTGTGGCGGGTGGGTCAGCATGGGGGGTCTGTCCAGCGATGTTCTTCGGAGGGGGTGGTACTGGGGGAGATATAGTCGCCATATAGATATCCAGAGGCTCTGGCGTTGAGAACTCCGCCGCCGCAGGCAGAGTGGGTATGGCACAATCCAGTGCCTGCAGTGGTGATACTGCCACCACCGGTGAGGTGGGGACTGTAGGTAATACTGGTCCCTTCTTCGCCGCTAACTTTGATAATAGGCCTACGGCACCCTTCTCTTCCTTACCCGCACTAGCTTCCTGTTGTTTCTTCTCTGCTGCTGCCTTTCTCGCCTTCGCTAACGCAGCCAGCTTCGATGTCTTCCCCCGGCCGGATCCTCCCAGTAGCCCTCCCCTGGGGTGTATTGGTTCGACCACAATAACCCCCCCCCGGTCGCTGGATATAGCTCCCCAGGGTGCATCGTCCCAGAACCCCGCCGGCACTCGAACCCACCGCATCGCATTGAACTCACAAGAACACCTGGAGGCTGTGGGTTCACCGAAATATCCGGTCCAACCAAGACCTGGCAGACCCTCAGTCGTTAAGATTAACTTCTCTTGGGACCCGTTGTGACAGTTTCCGGTACTTACAGGCCTCGCAGGATCTCGCAACGCCCATTCCGTAATATGCTTGAAAACAAAAATTATCGAAAATATTTGCGCTTACCTTTCTTCTGGGTATTTATCTGGGACTGTCCCCTTTCCTGTGACTGCTTCTTCTTCTCCTTCACCGTATGTTGTGGCGTGGCTGGCCTATAGGTATCTATCCCGCTCAAATTCCCGTTAGCCTGGAAGCACTTTCGAGTCCAGATCACATTGGAAATGGCTGAGGCCTACCCAGGATATAATTTATCGTTTTTGGCACATCATAGTAATAATCCCATAAGATATCTTCTATCGCTTTGTCCGAGCACCCAGGGACCCCTCCAATTGTAGCTTTCACCTGCGCCAATGCAGAGGCCATTTGTACCTTATCCTCCTCGGACATCTCTGCCGAAGAGCATATAATGTTAGCTATATCCATACTCCTTCCTGATGATGCGACTACACGTACGTTCACCTCCATCGCTATATCCGTCATATTCATACCCATAGTCCGCTAGCTCCTCATCCAGATCTAGGTTACGAATAGCTTGATGTCTCGACATGATTGCGAGCTGCGCGGGGGGAAAGTGGCGCAGTCGATGTCCGTGGTAAGAAAGTAAGGTAAGTTGCTACCTAACTACTTTCATTTTAATTATAAAGCCACTTTCCGCTCTACAGCAGCTTGTGCCAACCATTATGATTCTTAGTCAATTTATCAGAGACTAGCCCGTGTTACTGAGGACCATGTATTCAATTTATTCTAGAGGATAAAAGACCTACTTAATTGTTCCGTGCGCAAACCCAAACCTTCAAAGGGGCGGGAACGGGGCCGTCTCATAGCCTAAGGCTCCCTTTGGGGGAAAGATTCAAAGAAAATTAGTGATCAAACTCTTGCTCGTGACTCTTGGCACGCGTTGCGGCAGAATGTAATTCGTAACATCTACGGAGTAATACTTTGTCAAAAAGCTGCATTGCTGTGATTGATACGCTCATGACCATGAATAAGCCAATAAACATCTAGGTAATTCGAAGTTTACATGTATAGTTTGCCAAATCTCTCCATTTCTATGGATCATCTCGGTCTTGCTATAGGGATATATGGTATCTCTCTTTAGTTGCTATACATCTATACGCACATAGGTGTGTAAATACGAGACAAGGTAGTACCATTTATGGAGTACGAATACTGTACATGGGACGAGTATTATTTACTTAGAGTACTTACATAAGCTGCAAGGCCATCAGTGCACGACTAGTCCAAATTGACACAATACATACTAGTCCCAAATCAGTAGCCCAGCCCAAAATGGACAGTCCAGTATCTCAGAAGGGTACTTGCTTACTTACTTTCGGATACGTACTTAGATATTTCGTACTAATTGCCCTTATTTGGACCCTATCCGGGAATGAGACTAGATGAGAGCTGAGGCCTCAGATTCACTTTTGAGGGTGAACGGTTAGGTATAGTACAATTGTGGGGTAGGAAACTCTGGCAAATGAGCTCAGCTCGCAAGAGCTTCCTACTAGAGCAAGCTGACCTACCATGGATAATTAATATTAAGTAACATATTGTTCTAGGCCTTTGGGTCTCCACCTTCGAGGGGCTGGAGAGTGGAAGCCGCGAAATATAAAGTCTAGGAAATCCTCTCAAGGAAAGACGTTCATTCCACACCTTAACCCACCCAAATCCTCTATTATATCTATTCTAAACCTATCCTCTGTTTACCTCAATTGCGAGTATGGCTGCTATATCTGAGGTTGGTCTCGGTCATCGCGATTATGATGAAATTCTGGATGATATCCTCCAGGATGACCAACTGGATAAAGAGTTCCCTGAACTGAGACCTGCCTTCGAAGATGCGAAAAAAAAACGCCTGGGCGAACCCGATGAGCCTAGGGACGGGCCGCGGTTCGGCTGGCCAGGGGGGGACGTGGCTGAATGGGGTGCAGAAGTCCTTGTCAGGGCACTCCTTAACTATTTGCGTAGACACGACAGCGATGTTTTTAATAAGGCATTTAACCTTTTGGATGACGATCTCAAGAAGAAACTTACTCAATTCTTGGATGGGACCTCCGTCGAGGGCTTGTTTGGTGAGGGTGAGGTTTATTTCAATGTACCCCCCAGCCAGGCTGCCAAAGAAAAGTTCACCAAACTTTCGGACTCGGCACGTGGAGGTGTAAGTGTAACAGGTGATATTGGGGTTACTGTATGTACAAAGATCCCCTCACTTGTTTGAAAATTTATGAGATTTTTACTGACAAAAGACACCAGCGAGTCCATGATGATAAATTTACCAACTGGGGCGAAACCGTAGTCAACAATCCAGCTACGACTTGGGTCGCACCAACAAAGATATCCCAACTTCAAGATATTGTCAAGACTGCCAGGGGGCGAGTTCGAGTAGCTGGTTACCGTCACTCGTGGTCCAGCATCTTCTCAGAGAACGAACAAGTCCTGGTATCCATACTTGATCAAGATCTCGTTACGAAGCTCCCCAATACTTCATCCATCTGTGCCACACCTGACTATGGTGACAATGACTTTAAGATAATTCAGGACCTTGGTGCATATCCAGAAAATCCTGCAAAGGGGCTTGTGAAAGTTGGTTCTGGCGTTACAAATGAGGATTTCCGGCGATGGGCTGTTGAGAGAAATACGTGGACATTACCCATTAATGTTCTCATGGTAGAGTAAGGAGACCCTCGGAATACCTTGGCCCAACTGTTCTCTGTCGTGCTCACCAGCTTCACTTGCATAGAATCACATTCGGAGGCTCCAATGCTCCCATATGCCATGGCGCTGGGATAGATACCAAAACATTGAGTGACTTGGTGCGTGAAATCGAATATGTTGATATCAATGGTGACCTCCGCCAAATCTCCAACCCCGAGAAACTCAAAGCAGCAGCAGGTTGTTTCGGTTTGTTAGGTAAGTTATTCATCCTTTTCTTGCACCTTCTGAATCCAATGTTATCAGACTTTCTCAGTATTGAGGACAGGTGCTGACAGCCTGACGGTATGCTGCGTCTAGGCATTGTGACATCTTTAACCTTAGAGGTGGACAAAATGACATACGCAGAGCTCAATCCGCAATACAATGATCTTCTTCTAGCTATTCCACCCCCGCCAAACTTCAAGTTGCCCCTGGAGCTGCAAGCAAGATATGCAGACCTTCAGAAGCAGCCCGGGGTCTTGGAAAAAGCTCTACGGGACTTCATCAAGACAGCAGAAACATCTTATTATGCAGAGGTGAGATTTACACACACCAATGGGGATGGTGACAGAGCCTTAATAACAAAAATTTTCGATTTGATGTATAGTGGTTCTGGTTTCCAACTCAACATGATGCATTCATCAATGCTTGGTGGGTGGTGAGACTTCAGTGCAGCATTGGAGAAATCATTAACCATATATGCTTAATCTAGGAATCACACGACGGATGGTGACGGGGCAGTTGATTACCCGTCAAAGATCTGGACTTTCATTGAATGGTTGTCTGGCTGGGCTGGAGAGGTGGTCCAGAACACTTTATTTTCTATCTTTCCTTTTACACTCTTTTTTACCCCAGAGCGTCAAGCGTTGATCAGCAGTGAGCATTCCCGCAAATCTAAATCTATATACAGCAATGTATGAAAGGTAGGAATCGAACACTAACCACTACATATAATTTAGGCACCTTAGCAATGGCAACATTACCAAAGAATCAGGTCAAGACACAGCTCATCAATGCTCTTCATTTCCGACGAGGGGTACGTATAAAATTGTGACGTGAAACAATGTTTTTGCTAGGCTAACACACACATGCCTGTGTCTGAAACAGATTCAAAATATGCGAGTTGGCGATTTTGAGGTTGAGATACCTATTCCGCCAATCAAGGTCAACGGCAGCACTCGAGATTGGCGCCTCGTACAGCAAGCGTGGTGGGATGCTATCACTGCTATGTATGCGGACAAGAATTTCTCGGCTCGCATTGCTCTGGAGATGCGGGTCACAGGAAATTCACAAGTTCTCCTTGCTCCACAGTTTGGTAATAGGCTAGGTACAGCTAGCATCGAGGTGATCACGAGCATGCCAGCTGTGAACGATAAGAGACAGATTTGGGGAAAGTTCAAGCAGAAGCTGGCAGATACGTGGCTGCATTATAAGGGCCCTGATGGTATTTTGTTGAACACTCGCCCACACCTCGCAAAAGAATGGCAAGTAATCAGAAATGCACTTTTATAGAGAAGGTTCTAATTTATGCGCAGGACTGATACGAAGGTATTCGGGAAAGACTGGGTCACTCATTTGAAGAAAGATTCAATGCATGGGCAGATTGAGGCCTTCAGGGGAGTCCTCACGCAGATTGGCGCTGAAGCTCACCCGCCATGGGACCTTAAAAAATTACAGGCTAAGTTCTCAACGCCATTGCTGGATGATTTGATCTTCTCTCCATGAACAATGCCTGTGGTGCTCACGTCCTGTGTGGTGGGACTTGTGTGTGTGTCGTCTCTGTTCCCTGCTTTCTTCATCTTTGTCATCTGCCTAGGTATGGAGGAACATGAGAGGCTTAGTGGTTGATCATGTCGTAGGTCGATGAGCTTACTACGAACGCTAGTTTAGATGATCATGTGACTATATCTCTTAACTAACTATTGACTAATCCGATGACTAATATGCTTAACTGAATTTGTACCTACTCATAGGTAGTCATAGACGTATGATAGACTCAAAAAAAAAAGTCGTAATATGTAATGATATCTGTTCGCCAGGATGGTTCCCAACTACACCATCCACTCCCCGTAATATGTAATGTTTTTTTTTTTTGAGTCTATATATACCGGTACCCCTTTCCCCCAAAGGAAATGAGGTGGCCCGCGGCCCGTTCCCGCACCTTTAGCGGAACAACATGCTGCTTGATTCCGAACCTAAGAAAAAAGTAATATGTAAATTTTTTTTTTTTTTGAGTCTATGTATCCGTATATATACGCCTTTCCCCCCGAAGGGAGATGACCTAGTCCGGTTGCACGACCCCTCCTATGGCTATGACCGTTGCCACACCTTTAAAGGATTAACATGCTGCTTAATCCCGAACTATGTAATGTTTTTTTGTTTTTAGCCTACATGAGGCGGAGATATGTAATACTTTTGTGCTAGGTAGCGCAAATATGCGGCGTATAACTAGACGCTGCAACAATACGTATCATTCCCCCACAACCATAAGCTTTTATGGACTTGTGGGTACCTTGAACTTTGAAACCCCTACTGTATCACTCCTTCCACGACTGTAATGTTGGAGAGTATTACCGCTAGGACAAAACGTGATCACTGGGTGCCAGGTTCCGATG
>Ga0307514_10004561_pt1 | contig 12728 bp, 11 predicted proteins | sample 16_EM_MG_FD_203088 | JGI IMG/M metagenome (GOLD analysis project Ga0307514, IMG submission 203088) | Populus trichocarpa ectomycorrhiza microbial communities from riparian zone in the Pacific Northwest, United States - 16_EM | ecosystem: Host-associated > Plants > Roots > Unclassified | place...
CTTCCGTACTCAGCTATAAAATCACCAAAGAGTCAGTGTATTACCCCAATGACGGTGTACCTGCATAAACTCACCTTCACAGTTCCCAATCTCTTCAAAATTCCCTTTTCCCCGACATTCCCCAGGTTGTTCACATCCAAGCCCTCGATCACTGGCCCCACCGGCTCCAAACCATGCCTGAATACGACTGGATCAACTACATTCCTCCCCGTCATTCTCTTCACCACATCACCAACCGCATACATAACGTTTACCTGTGCGTCCACTTCAACCACTGCCCTAAACACCCCGCGACTTCTCGGATGTGGCTTCACTAGGATTGCAGTTGTGACTTTACTCGGCACACCACTCTGGCGAAGTTTATTTTCATGCAAAGCCCATCGAGCGGCATTCTTTGATCCCATATTTCTTCCTATGACCTTCCTAGTCCCATACATCGTTGCTTGTCCTTCGTGGGTAGTCTGGGTAGTGGTCTCCCAGTTTCCAGCTAGCTCTGGTGCAAATCCTGCTGCTGCCAGCACCGGACCACCTAACCCCCCTGTAGATAAAGTAACCCCTTTCTTATCCTCCCCAGCCACACTAGTATGATCCCACCAAAATTCGCCCTCTGGGGAGATCTGTAAAACCTCCGGGTCAAATATGTCCTCCGCAGGCTTCCCTGGGGCCTTGCCATGCGCGAATCTGATTTCTATTATTACGTCCTTGAACCTGCGGCCTTGAATTTGTGAACCGTGCAAATGGAAGGCAAAAGCCATGAGGGTTGCGGGGGCTCCCCCCGGGGTGAGGGTCCCGTGGACGACATGGGTTAGGTCAGAGACAATGGAGAGGTCACCTCGAGTCCGGTCAATAACGTTGGGGCGCTGAAGTTCGCCGGGTTGATTTTGGAGGCGATACGCAGCTTCGCCATCAAGATGGGGTGCTGGGTGCAGTTCAATGGAGAACTGATGGAGTTGGGGGGGCGCCGTTTGTACCTCCTCAGCTTCAGTGGTAGCCATCTCGCTGTATACTGTGATGGGTATTTATGAGGTTGAACCTATGTGGATCTCGATTGGTAGTTCAAACGATGGACATCAATACTTAAGCGCCTGTGTTGTGGGAACAAGAAGAATTATACAGAATCCTTCATGACCAGAGGTGCAGGTGGACTTTATATCCATATTGACGGCTCTGTTTATAATAAGATACACTAAGCCGTTGATTAATGCTGCATGGATGTAGTACTGTACATGGGACCATGGTACTCCGTATGCTCGCTTCTGAATGCATGCTTGATCCATTGCCCCGCAGCTATCCATATATAGCTATAGGTACTCACTCTATTTACTCAGTTACAAATCGGGCTGCTGAACTTACTAAGAATTATACAATGTGGTTCCTGCTAGGGATCAGCCCATACCTTTTCAGTAGGTAGTGGAGTCTGAGGCTCTTTGTTCAGGTTGCACAAACATGGAATCCGTTCGTGGCATGAGACTGACAGTGAATTTTGTGTGCTATATATGAGCTACTCGAGTAATGTAATGGATGAGGCATAGGTATTCCAATCACATCCCGAGAAATGAAAGAGTACAACCCCCAAAGCAGTGAGGATGGCGCAACAACAAACAGATCTGACTGAGGGGAATTGCTAGCCTGGTGTACTGATACCCCACTGCGGAATACAACCACTGGGTGACAGCAATCTCTTCCGGATCCCCCTGTACTATACCCGTGTACATAGGCTATGATAGCCTATCATACGTAAGGTAGCTGTTTGGGAACACTTTTGGCGGGCCCCCTGTCGGTTTATTATGTACCTAGCTAGCTATACTGTATATAGGTAGGTACTGGACACTCGGTACCTAGTACAATCTGAAGCTTGCCTGACATGCCTCTCCGACAACCAGACCTCTTGACAGGGGGTATTCCCATAAAATGGGTGCTTGCTAAGCTGCTTTGGTGTGACTCTGCTTGAATTTGGGTGACCATAGGTACAGTAGGCCAAGGCGCCCATCCATCCCATCCCATCCATCCATTAGAGGAGTTTAAATTTGCATCCTTCGGGTCTGTCTGTATCCTGCTTGTTTCTTGTCTTATTTACATCCTCGGGATATCAGCATTCAAGTGCTGTTTTCGTTTTAGGGCTCAGTTGACAAGACTCCCCGCATGATAGCTTGAACCAATTACTCTACCTAACCCCACGAGCTATTACCGTATTCGGCGAAACTTTTACAACGTTACCAGGCATATTTTACTCCTGCCCCACCAACTTAAGCCCAACATATATCTATTCAGGCGTTTCAAAACTAACAGTCACATACGCCACAATAGTCCTTTCAGTTGTGTCTAGATCTGCAATTGACAATTCTACTAAACATCCACCATGGTTGGCCATGTGGAGCAATTCCCCGGTTTCCGTGCCTCCGACAATCCTGAGGTTGAATATCGCGATGCTCCCCGGACGCTCGGCTCCCACCAAGTCCTATATCCACTAAAAACTGGTTCCCGTCCAGCCCCACAGACTCAGTTGCAATTTCCTGGGAAGCCGGGTATGAGAGTCCCTGGTGCACCAGCATCGAACGCGGATACTTCAGAGTACCAAGCCACACTCGCCCTGCCGCCCAGCTCGCGGCCAAAGCCCGCATATGTTTCTGTCCCGGGCGCATCTACAAAGCATATGGGGACGCCTTCAGGAAGAGAAGGTGGGCAAGAGAAGTTTGAGATGGGGCCACCGGGGAAGATGGGACCACCTGGAGCGAGGGTCAAAAATACAAATGGGATTGAAGGTGAGTGTGCGTTGGTTGAAGTGGACTGATTGAGAATTTTATTTGCATTCTATCCCAAGCATCCGCCTTGATACTTGAGTAGTTCCACCTGATATTTAGGGATTTGGGAGGTGAATCAACTAATAAATATCATTTATGTCCGCCAGTGCCTTCCGCCACTGCCTATCCTGGTGCACCAGGGACTGTCCGAGCGGACAATGTGGTCCCCGAAACTCCTACAACTCGTAATTCCACGTCGAAAGGTAAAAATTTCAAAAGCGATATTGATCAACAGCTCGACAAAGAAATCAAGAGCAATCGGAACACAAACCAAAAAGCTACAGGCGAGCAGCTACCCCAGCAAAGTCTAGCTGATTCTGACTCAATGACAACACGTGATGTGCAACAGGCTCTCCTGTTCTACACCGACCAGGAGTGGGTTTCATATCAGAGAACTCACGGGGATAATGCCGATATGGAGGCTTTCCTAAGAGAGTGTTGGCTTCCTGCTTCTGCTAATGCAAAGACGGATGTTCGGGAAAGGTACCGGATCGATTCCGAGAGGGTGATGAAGAGTCTCTCGGAAGTAATGAAAGAGTATCATATACCAACACTCTTGCATCTTATCTGTGGCCAGGCAAAATGGAAGGTGGTCAAGGTCTTGGACAAGCCATCAGGCAAATACCGAATTAAAGCCAACCCTGGAGTCGTACGCTTTACCGGACTGGAGCAGGTCCATGCCACTTTCGAGAAGCGTGGAGAGCTGGTTAAGTATCTGATGAGGAACCACCGTACACTCTACAAACGTCTCCCGCTCTCTCAGGAGGTACCACCTCCTCTAATCTATGCCTTGGATAAATTCAAGCACCTCCCAGTCGGCTGTAATCCGTTTTTACAACTCTTCGTCAGCGAAGATCCAGAGGAATCAGCAAGACAGTTGGACCCATTTACGCAGCAAGGGGGGGAAGCACAAGAGGAAGAAGAGGAGCCAGTGGATATGGAAGATGGGGAAGAAGAAGAGGAAGAGGGCGAAGAGGTAGTCGAATCAAGCCAGTCAGTGGATGCTGTGGCACAAGTGGAAAGTCAGTCTGTGCCAGACCCAGGCTGGATCCATGAGCTTCTTCCCCGGATATGTTCCGCTGATGCTGTAGGGCTGGATTGTGTTACTAAGCTCTTCCCTAATCTTAGTAAAGACCGTCTTGCCCTCCAGAGTAAGGAAGGTAACACCGTCCTCCATCTTGCAGCGAGGTATAAGTATGCCTGCGATGAAAGTAAGGAAGCTATGGGAGAGCTGCTGCAAGTCATAAAAGAGTTGGTTAGGAAATATCCAGACGCTGTTGGGGTGCTTAATAAAGACGGCGAATCTCCATACCTCCATCGGGTAAAATCCTATCAGGCCAAGGAGGGACTACTGAGTGATATCCTCCCAGATGACCCCATTACTTTTTACTTGAAGCAGCTCTGCATCAGCCAAAATGAACCTAGAAAGACCCTTAAGTTACTTTACGCCATAAACGACGAAAAGCGCGAGCGAGAGCCCCGTTTCTATCTTAACCTTTCCGGAGCAACCTACTACAAAAAACAATTTAGTCGCACCCGGGTAGAGTCGCTACTAGAAACTCTATCGTTGGATAATATTCTCAAATTTGTCAAAATCGTCCCCTTCACCGTACTAGACGACGGCACTGACGCAGATGATGACCATGAATACGTTGGGCTCAAAGAAACTCAATTCGACGGAGTTGATAGCTCTGCCACCCTACCGCATTTGGAAGATGGACCCCCAAACAATTGCGAGATGATTTTTGATTATCTGAGAAACACCACAAAGGTTCAGGCGATTTATGAAGTTGCTGTTGAGGAGTCAAATATAGAGGATAAGAAATATCCCCCTCATACAGATGATGCAATCGCACAATGCCTTGCAGCCCCGTTCTCAGATCATATTTTGACCTGGGATTGGCAGAAGATTGATATTTGTAGTGAGCTTCTATGTAAGGTTGCGCCAAACGTGGAGACACTCTATCTCTATTCGGGGGGGAGCAATGCAATCTTAAGAAGCTGGTCGTCGGCTGAGGGATTGATTGGGTTGCCTAATGTGTGAAACATCCCCCTTTCCCTACCTTTATTGCCAAACTTGATGCTGATTTGATGTCTTTTGTAAACAGCTCAAGAAAGTATACCTCACCATCTGCAAAGCTCATGTATGCCACTGATGTTCTCCTATCCCTGTGGTTGTGATTATGATCATTTTCTAACAAAATTTCAACCACCAAGGTCCTGGAAACAACCAAAGCTATACGACAGAGCATCAGAAACTTTAAAAAGCGACTCCTCCGACTGAGCCAACAGCATTTCGAAAGTGGGCGCAGATCATGTATGATTGTTATTGAGGACAAGGACATTGATGATGACTGTCTCAACGAAATTGATGAGCAATCGCGGGCGCTTATGAACTCGCTCGGAGCTGACTATGGATCCTTTCCCATTGAGAAGCAGGAGGCACCTGAGATTTTGCAAGTGTATGTGAGCGTGTTACTATCATCACCACTCCCTAAGCTGGTAGTATGGCTTGCTCACAAATAACATGCTGAATCGATATAGCCCCGCTTGGCTTAAGAAAATGGATGCCTTTACAAACTACATCATCAATTGCCCCGATGAGATCAAAAGCCCAATCAAGGTCGCCGTTCTTGATGACGGCTTCGATATGATTTCAAACGTATACACCGAACCTGGATCTATCATCTTCAAAACCATGGACTCCTGGAACAACAACTGCGCGGGTGGATATACATCCTACAGGAAGAGGACGTCAAAATTCCTAGACCGCCATCCAATGGTCTCATATAACTCCGAATCGGGCCATGGGACAAGAATGGTTAAGTTAGTTCAGAAACTGTGCCCGAAGGCCAAATTATACGTCGCACGTTTGAGTAATGTGAATGGGGCACCTACATGTGAATCTGCGGCGGAGGCAATTGAATGGGCTGTTAGGTGTGGAGTGGACATTATATCTATGTCGTGGTCGATTCAAACCTCACCTAGTTCAGTTGCGCGTCCACCCCCAGATGAGCTTAGATTAAAAGCCGCAATTGACAAAGCGAAGAATGCAAATATCCTCATGTTTGGGGCATCAGCAGATGAGGGAAATAACGGAGCTACGGAACCCATTATTTATCCCGCTGCTGCCGCAGGCGTCTTCTGTATTGTAGCAGCAGATTACTATGGACAGCTGAAGGCAACTGTTGGTGCGGAGGGCAGCGGGAAAAATGCCTATGCCTTCCCGAGCGAGGAGGTGAAGGATGGGAAGGCCCATGGATCCTCAGTGGCAACGGCGCTGGCGGCGGGATTCACAGCGTTGCTTTTGCATAGTGCCGAGATTAGTGGGTGGGCAAATAGTGAAGGGGCGGAGCTGAGGTTGTTGAGGAATCATGAAAATATGGCGAGGGTTTTTAATGGGCTCCTGGTACCGGGGACGAGGTATGTGGGTGTGACGTATAGTATCCCGGATTATGTGAGTAAGGGGGACTGGGATAATACTGGGAAGAAGGCGTTGAGGGGGCTGATGAGGAAGATTTTATCGTGAGTATACAGTGCCCTATGATGCCTCTGATATTGATGGGCTCGTTTCTAACTGGTCAATAGATCTGCCGTATAAAACAAATTTACCTCCAGTACTCTGCCTGAGATTCAAGATGGAAGCTAGAGAAATTCGGGCTCTTGGGTCAATGTTTAACAGCAGTGGTTTGGGTCTCTGCTCAGTATATATACCTGACGAGCGTGCACAGGTCCAGGAAGAACAGCAATCTTTGTCATACAGTGTTGGTAGGGTTAGATCGAGGCACTGGCGCGAGTTGGTTTGCAAACCGAGGACCAGGGGTTATATGTGAAGCTGAAAAGAGGAGTGAGTTGCTGGCAGTAACGCAGTTCTAGGTGTTGAGGAGTTCCAGGCCTTGGGGCCGTCTATTGAGGCTCTCTAAGTTAATTATAATTACTACCCCCAACTTGAGCTGTGACTCCCTCATAGGGACTAGCAAGACTTCCCCCTGTGCTTTATGACATCAGACCAGTACATTCTTCCAGTTACCCTGAAGGACCACAGCATCCATCACATACCCTGCACAAAGACTCAAGTTAAGTAATATATAGCCATGACCTGACTCTCGCTTTTGTATTGGCTCATTGCACCCCTACCCCCATGCCTCTAAACCAATAGTTCAGACCCTCGCCACCTGAATATGTTATCAAACTGCCTTTTTTGCGGATCCCTATTAACGTTTTTGAGATGTATCGTCCTAATGTTCGAATAATTAAAATAATTCTTGCATACCATCAGCCTGTAGGTAGAACTCTTGCTCTAGTACTCCGTAGTCTTCCTTAATACATAGGCCTTACTGGGATCCTAAAGTAAGATTTTCCTGCTTATATTAGTGTAAGTTGGCCTTGTACCCAGCCTGAAAAAGTAAACTTCCTGCGATGGTCATTAATGCCCTATCAAGCTACGGAGTATCCGTACTTAGTCGGAAACTTTTGGGGCTGATTACTGATCACATATGTATATCCTTGACTGTATGACCATGTCATCTCAATCCATCACATTAAAAAGCAAATGTGTGCAGGCAACGCAAGGGATTTACCTCACCCCCAAAATAAATCTGTTTGGGCACGAGGTCACACAGGTACCTAGGTAGGATATTCTTTTCTTTTCCGCATGACTGGAAACAAAGGTTGTCACCAGGTACCTATGGTATATAGGTAGGGTGTACCTAGGTATGCAAGTTTATCTGCCGTCACTTCCTATCGCCTCCGTGATTGAAACCCACATTCTGCTTTGGGATGGAAGGTGTGTGAGTCAGAATTGTCTTGGTAGCGCCTGCGAACCCTGACCTGCAGCGTGCATCCGGTAGGCACCGAGTAGAGAGGTACGTACCCCCGGTATCTACCTACTCCACCTTGATACCTAGTGTTGGGGGGAACTACAGGATAGGTGGTTGAGTACTTAGATTAGAGCATTGTAGATAATTGATTAAATCCGATACCTACTCAAATTTGTGTTTTGCTGAAGAATTGATATTCAGATAATGTGGTATAGTATGTATCTTCGGACTCCCTCCTGACTGCCAAAATCATCTATTCCGCAACTCAGGAATATACACACCAGCATAGCCCTTCATGTCCTGAATCGCAATGACAGGATGGACATTTATTCCATGATAAAGGGCAAGGTATGTAACTATAACCAACGCTTCGAACGACTTCTTTGAAAACTATATCCTGATTGATGACCCGGGTGTCGTCGAGTTTCTGGGGTGCAAAAGTGCGATATGGGCCAGCTGTGGATTATACCCGCTGGAAAAGGTGGAGGACAGTTACCTGGTGGTAGGTAGGCCAACTCATGATGTGGACTTTGAAAGGGCATCTGATAAAGCCATGCAAAGTCTAGCGGATGATGATGTTCTTCCCAAATATTAATGTGGAAGAGCAGTTGAATATGTGGATTGGAGTTATGAGATATATATTCTATCAAACAGGTAACCTCGCTACTGGCATTGAAAAGAAATAATAATAATACATGAAATATTCATACATTGAACTCACTTAAAACACTGCAATGTACTGTACTCATTCCTGCCTAGGGACGTTATCTCCTACAATGCAAAAGATCGTGGTCTAGCATTGAAAGGGGGTGGCCATTTTGCCAATTGACCTCACCCACTAACTTGCCACTGAAACGTTCCGAATTCCTGCTTCTCGCATCCATTGACTCAAAACACAACCTTCCCTCACCTGTCTCATTCCTATCCTTACTCGGGGACCTCTCTTCTATACTATATATCCTCCCCAGAATTTAGCTCTTGATCGGACTCTGAGGGGATATGTTCTGACAAGGACTTACACTCGCCATCATTGGTGCCAATAGCATCCTCCCCATCTTTTCTACTACCACCTTGGACTGTGTCGGATTCCATCCATTCTGGCCGGGGGTTGTCTTCACCAGCTGCGTCTCTGCCACATCCCACCCATCTAAGAAATCAGGGTAATGAGTAATATATTCTGAATTTCCGAGGCAATGTAGACGTACCTGTTTCCCAGTTGAGCACATCAACCACCCTCCCTAACTCTGGATGATTCATAAACACCTCTAGCACTTGCTGCCCACGCACTTTGTAGCTTCCACATCTTACAGGAGTCCCGAAATTTATAAACTGGAATAAAATTGCTCCGCTCGCCCTTGAATTGCGCATCTTCCTCGTTGCGCGTAACATGGCTCTTTCTAGTATGTCGGCTTCCACGGGATCAATGAGTCCATCCGTTAAGATCATGACAACAATAGGCCGCTCTATAGGCCGCTCTGGCTTCCAATTTTCGAGCAAAGGCTTTACTACAGCTTCCCATACCCCAGTTCCCACACAGGAAGTGCCACCGAAACTATGGGAATTCACGATTCCATCAAATCCAGCTTGTACAGATGGACTCAATATTCGACTGGGGGCACTTGAAAAGCATGATGTCTTCAATTCTCGTCCTCGGGGACTATTGAGGAATTGCTTGATGACGCTTATGTTTCGGAGCACGCATAGAATTGATTCACGCCGTGAGCCACCGAGTGCAAAGCCCATGCTTGAGGAATCATCAATGACGACTGCATGATCGTACAATGTCAGGGCCCCGAAATCTAGTATAAGCTCGGTTGGGATCGGTGGGGTTATTGGTGTCGGGGGGGCTTTCACGGCTAGTGGTAGCGTGGAAAAAGAGCTCGCAAATGGGAACAGCACAACAGAATCGCTGGCCTTGGGCGAGCTGAAGATTGGCTTGAGCTGCTTTTGCTGGATAAATTTCTGGAGGCGCGTGAAGCATGCGCTATAAGGCAATGAACGGCACCCGGGGGCTGCAGCTGGGTCGCGCGGGAAAGTCAGGGCTTTCGACCTCATGAGATATGCATCATGGCGGCGAGCAATCTCCTGGGTTATGGCATCGCAGTCCCTTGTCAGCTGGAACATTCATTGTGGCTGTATTTATCAAGTAGGGCCTCTGCATGATATTTGGATTGAGACTTACAATAAATGCCGTCTTCCCAGGGCTGAATAGCTTCCGGTAAGCCTCTCCTGCACCGTCTTCCTCCAGCAGTGGAATGGTGGCTTTTATGCCCTTTATCCGTGGGCAATTGGAGGCTTGTAGATGAGCATAGTAGAGTGGGATTCTGCCTTTCTTGTCTCCCAGTAATGTTTTTGCACCGCACTCTTTGACAAGTATTTCCGTTATCTTAATAGCCGATTCACTCCGGACGGCCATCGCAGATAAATGCAAGGTGGACCATCCTTCCTGCGTTTGTTCGTTAACAGTGTCCACAACGTCGCTTTTTACAGCCTCTATTAAAGTCTTCAGAATCTCAATTTGCCCCCCGAAAACTGCCCAGTGCAATGAGTTCCATCCATTTGTGTCTCTCATTCGTGCATAATCTGGCACCAGCTCAAGCAACCTTTGGACGATGGCGCTCGTAACCCCATTCATGGCAGCTACATGTAAGGGTGTCCTGCCTTGCACATCCCTCAATAACCATATTCGCATTGGCTCTCCTCGGGGTGACTTCTGCTTAACCATGAGGTTCATGATGGCAATTATTTCATCTTCATGCTGGGTATCACGCGCTGCCTCGGAAGCACAAAGATAATGCAACGGCGTCCAACCAAACCTGTCTCCCGCAATCATGCTTGCCCGAGCTTTGCACAATAGCTGCACTGTATTCAACGCACCGAGCTGGGCACCCCAATGCATAGCTGATTTTCCCACATTATCTCTGACCTCAGTCAAGCGACCCCCAGCTAAGTCTAGTAGACATTTCACAACTTTCGGGAATCCACCCCGGACTGCGTAGTGGAGGGCACTGAAGCCATGCGAGTCTATTAAACAGAGGTCAACGCCCTTGATCGTACTAGTATTACGTGATGAATTTGGCCGGGTAGGTCGCTGGTGCACCTGGAGAAGCTGTTGTACTTTCTCATGATCGCCAAATTGGGCAGCGTGATGCAGTGGTGATTCGGAGGGCTCATCAGGAAATTTTGTGAGGGACAGGCTACTGCTATGACGTCGGGAGGGCATGGTAGAGGGTTCTGGATTAGCGGAGACTGCGGACCCCTCGTCACGTCGGGTACTGGAGGTCATATCTGTATCTGCAGACAGTGTAAGCTTGAAATACTTTCCGTGCTGGGGAGCACAGATCGAGTCAAGTGCGATATAAGTATATAAATATATATATACCGATATACCGTGATGATAAATCTAGAAATATGCGTGTCTGTTTTGGCAACAACAAACATTACCTACCATGCGCAGCATCCTCTAGATGTGTTTGCCTGCATGCGCAACTGCTGTCTCCAACACAACATGTGGCGCCAGCGTAGCCTCCCAGTCACACTGTAAAATGCAAACCTGCCATGTGGAACAACTTCACCCTCACAAATATTAACCACTTGAGCAACCGTCCCGTGTGGCTCTTCCTGAATGGAGCCGGTGTTTGCTGTTTATTTAGACTGAACCGTATTTATACGTCTGCATCTGGCTGGCGATCACGTGACTGGTTGTTCTAATGCACCAGCGATTGAACATCTAGTCCCCCAACCAATGTGTAGATAATCGCCTTAGGTACATTTCAATTGGTGCAACTCTTAGTCTGGCGGGCACTGGCCTCTTGTAGGCAACTCTGTGCCGCTGGCATTCAAACAAGAGACGTATAGTCACGTGACAGTAAGCACTTTCGCCTACGTGATGAAGCCACCGTACAGGCAAGCTCCTTCGAAATCCCCCTAAGCTTCAAGATCTCCGCAAGGTAATAGGTTAGATATGCACAAGGGGGCGAAAGCCCTGAGGCAGGTCAAAAGAGCGGCTTAGGTTGGTGGGTGAAGCTGAAGCGCACCTAATATTACCCTGAACTCACCACTAAATCCCTGAGCTCTTAACACAACAAATTAATAAACATAGAGCTTGTGCATATCATATAAAGAGAGCTATTCTTACAAACCCTTAATATGAAACCCTGATATGAAGGGCAAAATCCCCCACCACCGACATCGATGACTACTGACTGGACCGATACTACATCCCCTCAACCTGGCTCCTCCGCCTGCGCCCCCGTAAACTGCAACCCATCTGTAAAATACCTACTCCCAGCAGGGGTGTTTTGCTGCGTATTAGTCTGACTGCCCCCTGGTTGTCAACCCCCTTCAGCCTCCGTCTCCCCCATCGGTTGCACTTCTCCAAACAGTCCTCCCACTACAGCCCTCGCCCGCTTCTTAGCCTCCTCTTTCACTCCCTCCCAGTCTACCCTTCGCTCAGCATCTACTCTAGCTATGTGCACATGGTCGTCTTTTGCCACCTCTTGCTCAAGCAACATTTCCTTCTCCCAGAACTGTCCCACGCGAGCGCGAAGCTCGTGGTCTCGCATGATGGCCTGTTTGAGGCAAATGGCACTATTAACTGCCGCAAGGGAATTTTCCAGCTTTGAAGCAACTGTCTCAAAACATTCAGCAGGAGTTTTAACTGATGCACCCCAGCAGCCTGTGCCAGTGAGATAGATAGCATATCCTAATGCTGCATCCAAAATAGCAAAGGCTATCCCACGGATGGTAAGGAGTTGCCAGTAGGGAAATCCTGCCTCAGCCGCATCCATCTTATTAATGTAGGCATAAATATACAAACCTTCACTGAAGGCAAGGCCTAGGCCAGCACAGGTGGCATGCGTCCGCCATACACCTCCTGCTTTATTATTCCCACCTAGAAACTCCGCTGACGTAACCACACCCAGTATGGCAGTGTGAATCAAATGCGGTAGCAAAATACTCGGTAATGCGTAGACCGTGTATGTGAAAGGTTCGTCTACCCCACACCAGGTACAATTTATCAGCGGTCCTGGCCCGTAGATTGAGTATAAAAGCCGGCCAGCACGGGATACAAATCGGGCTTTGAGTATTTCGTCGGAAGGGGTGG
>Ga0307514_10004562_pt1 | contig 12721 bp, 8 predicted proteins | sample 16_EM_MG_FD_203088 | JGI IMG/M metagenome (GOLD analysis project Ga0307514, IMG submission 203088) | Populus trichocarpa ectomycorrhiza microbial communities from riparian zone in the Pacific Northwest, United States - 16_EM | ecosystem: Host-associated > Plants > Roots > Unclassified | place...
GAAATTGAGAATCACCATAGCATACAGCAAAAAGACTGAACAGTGATGGCCTAAAATGTCAGTGCAATCAGCACGATTGGTATTTCTAGGTTATCTCCTCAGTCAAGTTGTTGCAAATTAAATTTTACATCCAGTGGGTGTCTAGGTTTCGTGGGCGAGTCTCGACTCTCGAGAAAAGGTGTATGGCGTCACATGACCCTTTGTTCCGACCTACAGTGTAGGCGGCCTACACGGCGCACGCACAGTGACGCACTTCTTGTCCAGATGAACCACTCGGGTACACCAAATCTTAGCCGTCTATATGAAGCCTAATCTGAATTAACAGGATGTGAAAAACCCGCAGCACCGTTTTAACCAACAAGTCTATATGGTCTCGCCAGGTTCTGTCAAATGTCAGCATTTACTCAGTCGGGGAGGAGAAGAATTACTTTCAACGTACCCTCGCGGATGGTGATGGTGACGCCAGAAAGAGTCCGGCGTGGTTTTATTTAGATGTCCAAGGGAAAGGGTCAGTCTTTGCAGTCTGCCTCACAAAGGTATTCGATCCGAGCGGACGAGCTGGTTGTTGCATCGAATTTCTCCACCATGCATTGAGAATCCGATTGACCGTTAAGACAGCTAACGAGTAGCTGGTGTGACGGAGTTTAACGGGCTCATCGCGGTCTATCACTGGTCATCATCCAGAATCAAGAAAATTTACTGCTCCGTTCCGTTGTGTAAAGATCATACGATCAACTTGTAGATCATTATCGCCGTCCTCAAGAGGTTCGAGAGGGCTTTCCGGACGAATGAGCCTGCGACTCACTTTCACGCACGCTCCGCCGTCATTCAGGAAACAGAGCCAGCATATTTGACCTTGGTGGCCTTTCCAGGCTTTGTGATCTATCTGGCAAACTCTTGTTACCCCGTCGAATCATGGTTGAGAACGGAAACCCTGACGTTTTCGACGAAGAAGCGATGGAATCCGTGACCAGAAGGATTCTGCCAACCTCGTCGAATTGGCGAAACCTGGTCAACACTTAGACTATGTCTCAGGACTTGAGAGTGGCGCGACCGCGATATGCAAAGACCTCTTGCCAGAAATCTTGTGGCAAATACAAGAATCTCGACGCCTCTTTGTAGCACCTATCTTTCTCCCTGCACGATCCATAGGCAATTAGGTACCGGTTTCTGTCAATACACCCATCGACTAGATCATTTAGCCCACTGTTTGGCTCGAGGCGATTGTTCAAGCGTTGCCCTCAAAGTCATTTACCACAGAAGAAGTGTCGTCCTTGAAAGAATTCTTGGGGTCTAGGTAATCGCAGATAATCAAAATCCATTGCTCGCTTATTCTACTTCCAACAACGTCAATTTAGAAAAAGACAAAAAGGTTATAGAAAGGTAAAGTAGATGCATACGAATACAGTAGCGTGTTGTGTAAGTGGTCAATTATGAACGTTTTTGAAGACCATATTTTGAAAACACCTTATAAAACATTTATGACTTGTGTTTGCAACATTGTTTTTCTTACAACCACATACATAAGTAGACGGAAATGCAAATCTCAAAAGAGTGGAGCAAGCTTTCTACATTAGATTTCATATTTCATCGTGCCTCTCGGTTTGATGTAGCGCCTAGTAACGTCTCATACTATCTGTTTCAGTTCCTTGCACGACACCGCTTTGAATAATGCCACCCCTCATAGCCTTAGCAGAAGGGAATTATTATGACTTAGAGAACAGTCATGTCAACTTGCCTATTGGAAAACCCTGTTGACAAGATCAGTCGATTATTTCCATTTCTGGCAGTCTTTGTGTTTTCCCTTGCCTATTTTGTAGCCTCAAGTTGAGATGAATGCTGGCACTTGTTTGGCGACACAGAACCAGACGCGGACCTTTCAGTCTTGTACTGATTACTATCTAGGGGGCCTAAGGGTTGACGACTCGACATGATATTCGAAGTAACAAAACGAACATATGTACTCATTCTGGTGCTCTCCCCGTTTTTTTTGGTCTCACTTCCTCTGTGCACCAACTGTGCACGTAGAAGTAAAAATTGTGGTTGTGAGACTCGGGCTGACGCCAGCTACTGGGAGCATAGATGATTGCAGCTAACCAGCGCCGGGAATCACAATAATTCGCATTGGGCTTCCTTGCTGATGATGATGGTATAAGAGTAGTGCCCATGATCATGCCGAAAGCTCAACAAGCACCCGAGATGTAGACGAATATCAAATAGGAAATAGTAAACATACAAAGAAACGGTACAAACGGTGACCTAGTCAAAAATGCGAAGACCCTAGCATGTATAATCGTCTCCTACTTGACCCATCAAGAAGGGAAATCACTTAATATTATTATACATACCATTATTAATCCAGTCCAACGCTGATCGTTCCTTTGCCCAAGGCACCAGAGGGGATGCTGAAAGTATCACTGAAGGTGATCTGGTAACCCGGCTTTACGTTGCGTTTCTTAAGTTTATTATCGCCAATGTAGGGGCAGTCCCAATAAATATCTGCAATCTTTTCGCCGGTTTGGTCTAGGCGCACTTCGAAGGTGCCCTCAGTGCCGGAGGGAGAGTTTTCTCGACCACAGTGACCCCATTCGTGCTGGCCATCATGGTCCCTGTTTGGGATCTTAATCCCTTGGGGGCTCGGGGTTTCGTGGAATCGACGTTCTAAATGAGAAATTTTGTCAACCTAGCGAGTGAAGTAAAAGGGATGCAGATACCCACTGATATTATAGAATTTTCCATATCGAATGGAAAAATTCGCCAAGACGATGACTTGCGACAGCCTGTTCCTAACAGTTGGTTGAAACCACTGGTCTTCGCCCATGATTTAGCGAGTGTTGGGAACTTGGAAGAGATGAATAGGGTAGCTGGTTCACAGAAAAACCTGGTGCTTGAAGGAAAACTTTGCAGAGCTTTTTATACGGAATGCTTATCTCAAGAAGACCAAAGACGGATTGTGAGCACCTCTGCAAAAGGAAATTACTCTCTGCCCAGCTCTATTGCTTAGGCTCGATAAAGATCTGTAGCCGTTCGGAGTGACACTGGAGTTGAGCGTTCAATAGAGCTCATCGGAGTGTTGATAAGCGCCTTGTCCGACAAGATCGTTAGCCGAGGTTCACGCTATTCCATTATTGGTTGTTAGTGTCAAATCGTGCTGGCAGTCGGACTTGGATATTGGAGAAAGCTCAGAGAAAAACGTCCGCAAATGGTCATTACACTCCGGCCAAATTTCTCGACTTTTACCTGTAAGCAACCCGTAAGTAACCTTCACGAACAATCATGGAGGCTCACATAACTTGAGCACTGACCCCATTTCCGCGACGTCGGGTCCAATGGCGGACATTGCTTGAATAACTCGACGACTTCTGATCCGGTGTCTGGTATTCAATTCAAAAAAGTCTATAAATCTTAATTTGTATCAGGAACGTGTATGTCCTCTACCTTATGAGTAGTTGGAAAACCTTATTGGAATATTGAAAGCAGGTAGCTTGAAAGTGGGATGTATTGATTGTGTCCCCTATGACAGCGGATCCGGAACCTGCAGATAATGGCCTCTCAAGATTTAATGGTTTTACAGTGAAGGAATATCAAAATTCCCCTATGTCAACGGAACCTGCAATAATCTGATTCAATACGTTTCAAGATTCAATGAACATATCTCACCGAGGGAAACCAACCTATTATTCCTTGCAACAAACTCACATTTATGTTCTTCAAGGCAATTACTATGGCTAGAGACGCCTGGTGCACAATTCCAAGTTAGCCGTACCGTACCCATGAACTGTTTGGTTAACGACTCGGGGGACACTCAGAAAGAGTAGGATACTTGGAAAATCACATTTTCATTTTCCTTCTTATTTTCCTTCCGGCTATCAGCGCTTCAGCAAAGCTAGTTGACAAGTGGGGCGTATTTGTAACAAACAACCGTTTTTGGTAAGCGCGGCAGACAACCACTCTTCATTTGAGTCTTCTCGCTTTCCTCAACTAATTGCTAGATACATTGGTCGACCCTTATCATTCGCGTCTGTCATGGCTCATGTATCTTAGAAGTATCTTAGTGGTAACAGTATTCTTACAAGTGTTAACTAGTACGGGCTACAGGCATCAGTAGTTTGTCATTTTACTTTTTTGGGCTTGTGCAAGCCCGAAAAAGCCTGAAAAAGCCTGAAAACCACAAAGCAGAAAAGCTTAGTAGCTCTTTCAAAAAAGCCGGTTGTTTTCAAATTTTTAAAAAATTAAGAAACTGACTCAAAACCAGCATTCAATAGTCCTACATTGTATTTACATATTGCGTGCAGAATGCCAGACCTGAAATTCACACTTTGTATACATAAGGAATTGGATTCGCTTATGGAAATCTCCCTCTTCAGTCCCTGGCGTTCAGATTATTCAACCGCTGGAACGGTCGTTCTTTCAATTTTTGGGAGGACTAGAAGTGTCAACTTTTGAAAGACGTTTTGTTATTTTTGTAATAGTATATGGGCGAAAGGTACAGGAGAACAACATCTATCGTACGAATGGAGACGGAAACTACGATTCATAAAGGAAAAGCTGATGGCGTAAAATGACGGTCCAATCCTGAAATTAGGTGGGACGCATGGTGACCCAATACTACGGAGGGAAAATTTTGTACCTAAAGTGAAGCATGAATCCAATCCTGAAAGTAGATGGGTTCGAGAGGAACGCATGCAGAACCCTTTCAGCGACACCGGACCTTCAAATCAAACCAGGGAGGAACCACCACGGGACCTGCTGTGCATAAACATCCCATTCCTCATTGAACACCTTCCTCATCTGCTGATCCTCTGCAACGGCCCGATCGACAACAGCACAAGACATCCACAACCACCAAGCCGCCCAAATTACAATTCTGAGTTTCTCTCCGCCGGTCCATGCCAAGGGTCCACACTCTGTCAACCAGCTTCCTCTTGTGAGATGTGAGAGAGCGAGCCCAAAAACGAGAAAGATGGCGCCAGTGTAAGATGGATGCCTAACATACCCATATAATCCCCTCGTGACAAGCCGGTGATCTGGCTGGACGGTCAGTTCAAAAGTGAAAAGGGGACCAAGACTTTTGAAGCAATCTCGGCGTATGAGAGCACCGAGAACGACGGTCAGAACACCTAGCAAAAACATGGGTGTCGTTCTGAGGAGCGAAGCCACCGATGTGGTGGACGGCACAGGACAGATGAGCGTTGAGAGCGTTGATGGTGCAGAAGGAGTGAAGGTGCTGTGGAGATAAAACAGCACTTCGAATAATGCACAAAGATAGGTGATAAATGTATGATACTAAGAGTGCAGCATTAGCGAGGACTGGAATTCAACTAGTAGAGAAGCCACACCTTGAAGACGGAAGGGGCGATCTGCAAAATATACATTTGCCCGGTGTAGTACCTCTGTTTCTGAGAGGTGGGATGAGGGGGTAAACTGACGGTGCCGTTCGCGAAAGCTTGAACGACGACGAGGGCGGCACGGGTGAGAGACATTTTCTAATTCGTGAACTCACGCGAAGATTGGTGAAGAAAAAAATTCGTAAGAGCGAACGTACAGAATTGAGTTGAGACGACGAAGAATAAATACTTTCGCCACTCAGGGTATCGTATTTTTCGATCTGCCGTTATTCTGTTGTGAGACAAAATGCAATACATATTTCGAAGAATCTCATCATCAAATCCTGCAACAGTTGTGAATTGAAGAAACGTATGGAGGAGATCGTGAAAACAGTGATAGCCGTTCAGAGTGGCATGAGTTGAGCGTTCAATAGAGCTCATCGGAGTGTTGATGAGCCGACAAGATCGTTAGCCGACGTTCACGCTATTCCATTACCAATTGCCATGGACGGATCAGAGGAGGCTCACATAACTTGACCACTGACCCCATTTCCGCGACGTCGGGTCCAATGGCGACTTGCTTCACAACTCCTTGAATAGCTCGACGAGTTCTGGTCCTGTGAGTCTGGAATTCAATTCAAACAAGTTAATTTGTATTAGGAACGTGTATGTCCTCTACCTTCTGACCAGTTCAAACACCTTATTGGAATATGGTAGCTTGAAAGTTGGATGTATTGATTGCTCCCCTATGACAGCGGAACCTGCAAATAATGGCCTCTCAAGATTTAATGGTTTTACAGTCCCACCGAAGGAATATCGAAATTCCCCTATGAGAACGGAGCCTGGAATTCTCAAATTCAATACGTTTCAAAATCCAATGAACATATCTCACCGAGGGAAACCAGTTTATCATTCCTTGCAACAAACTCAAGTTTATGTTCTTCAAGGCAATTATGGGTGGTGCCAAAGAAATTATGTAGACAAAAATACTTACAACTAGTCTAAGACGCCCACAATCTCAAAGTTAGCTATGCCGTAGCCTGGCTTGCCAGTTGATCAAATGATCAGACAAGTAGCAAGACTGAGATGCCGTACCCATGAACTGTTTGGTCAACAGGCACTTGCTACATGTGTAAATCGACGTCGCACATCAAGATTGATCTGATTCCTCAGGAGGATATACTTGGAAAATCACGTATTTTTCAAAAAAAAATTTTTTTGATGAGAGATAGACAGGAAAAAAATTCTGCAGTCTTCAAAGTTCAAAGTGTCAAGGGTTTTGTGTTAAACAATTTTATACCGTGATGCCTTCGTCCTAGAGTATATAAAAATTTAATCTTGGCTACTCAAACAATGACATAGTAAATTTGACCAGGGGAAAATTTTCTCATGCACAGGGAGTTGAGGTAGAACAATTTCATTATTTGAATATTTTCAGATGTAACGCGTTACATCTCCGTTTTGGTGCCACAGCCACCATTGGCATCCAGGCCTTAAAACTCAACGTTCAATGGTGATCTGTACTCGGAAGGTGTTTCGCTGCTTCAAAACACTAGAACGATGGGGTGACTACTTCACTGGTGCTGCAGGCCCCTTCTTTGTCGTGCTGGCTTGTGTGCTGATCAGTTCAGGTGTAATTTGCTTTTGTAAGTTCGGCGCCTACATTCATTATATTAATATTGACAAGAGTTTTGTGTAATAAAGTCGAAGTACTTGCACCGAAGATTGCGTATCCACTCCTCACTCTTCCTGTCTGCGTGCTCATAGCGGTCAATTTGATCATGCACTATTATTATTGCATTACTGTTCGTCCAGGGTTTGTCAACGCCGACAGAGAAGGGTTGTTCGCGCCCTCGAAAGAACGAGAAGTAAATTCTATTTTATGGGCGACGAGGAAGGGTTCCAAGGGCAAAGGGAAGGATGGCAGGTTGCTGATGGTGACTCCTGCGGAATACACAACGTGTTTGAAGTGTAATAAGCACCGACCGGAGGTGAGAACGATATAGATCTGACTACACGAGTGCTTATTTTAGTGGGAATGGTGTAGAGGGCGCACCATTGTAGAATTTGCAATCGGTGTGTTTTGAAATACGACCATCATTGTCCAGTTAAGTCTTTTCCCATGTCTCAATTGCAGCAAATTTGATGGTCCGTATTCACAGTGTAAGACCCAATCACGTAGTGAACGGAGAGAAAAAGAGACGTTTACTTTTGTGCAGGGATAAATCAATGTGTGGGCATTTACAACGAACGACATTTTGTTCTATTCATGTGCGTTCGTCTCCGAGATTGTACTTGAATACTAACGTGGCGTGGCGTAATTAAAGGGCATACCTCGTCCTTTCTACATCCTGCTACTGCTTCCTTGGCTACGGGACTTTTTTAGACTCGCTTGGGATAACCTACTCTAGAGAGGTGTGTTGACCTACTGGCACAGAGCCGCATTCCGCAGCTCAGTATCCCAGATCTGGCAACATCACAGCCCTGAAATGATGTTCTCGATTATCTTTATCCTCTCTGGCGTCCTTTGCTTTGCAGTTGGTGTCATGCTGGCCTTCCATCTTTGGACCGTTGTCTCCGGTGAAACTACCGTGGAGGCCCAAGACCACGAAGCATACAGGAGAAAGGCAACAGAAAGGGGTGAAGCCTTTGTGAACAGCTACAATTTAGGTCGGAGAACGAATTTGGAAGTGTTCTTCAATGTAGGGGAAGGAGGATAGTGTGTATTTCTTTCCTCCTCCGTCCTTACTTGGTTTTGAAGGCTCGTTTTTTTTAGCTCTCTGACGACGCTTTTATTCCCTTTGCGTATCCATCCATTTACTGACGGTTACTCATGGCCACGGAGAGAGGGATACAAACGACATGCTGGACTAAGGCAGGGCGAAGAGTTGACAGACAACGACGACGACGAGATGTAGCACTGAGCTGTTGGATTGATGCGATACTTGAACACTTCATGTAAGTTCATTTTGTTTTTTCATGTTTTACCTTCTTTTTGGTCCTCCCCGTACTTGATGACACTTTGCCGGGGCCAGATGACACTTCGAGCAGTTCAACCTACGTTGTTTTGCCCGGGAGTAGTGTGATATATGTCCGGCTTTGCAAAAAAAAATATGACTCTGATGCAAATTGGCCCGCATTTTTTTCCCATTGTCTGTATGTTCTAGTTCTAACGTGCCGTTCTGTTGCAGACCTTCATTCACATGGCTTATGTCTGTATTAATATTTTTTATCGCTTCCAGCCTCTATTGTATCGTGCGATTCAACGCATTCAACCGACGAAACAAGCTATAGTAAACTTTGTCGTCAAGCCCGGCCTCTTCCAACAGAATTTTTGATGCATTGTTTGATGTTCGTATTGGCCGAGCGTCGGTTGATCTTTAACGATCTCATCCATTCAAGTTTTAATCTATTGAAATACCCTCCAATTGAAACCCGCCTTTTGTCTCAACGACAATAGTACTTTTCTCCCCTGCATTTGCTTGTAAGTCAAGGATGGCGCGTCGGATGCTACTGCGATATTTAGCTCCCGGCGAAAATTATGGAAAGCTGGAGAACGTCACCTCATCTGCTCGTCGTAATATTCTTGTACTTCTTGATAGAATGCATAACGTTTTTTACGGTGGATATAGATGAGTGTGGCAATGTTGACGACTAGGGCTAGCAGATTGTTTTCATTTCTCAGGTGAGTTACGTTTTTATTGTAAATGAATACACGTACCAAAGAATATGAATAGAATTGTGGCCGCCCAGTGCCATGGAGCAAGCCGGGTGGGTGTTCCAGGCGGGATTGAACAGATACTCGCATCACAGTTGCCCTATCATTCCGATGAAACTATTCAAACAGAATAAAAAAGCAAGTACTCACTGTCTTGCACTGTTCATCAAAATTACACCTCTGTCCAACTTCTCTCGTTGGTTGACATGTCGGACCACTCCCGTCTGGGAGGAGCGCCGTCAGGTCGCAGAAGAGAAATGGTGACAAGCAATTGTGCCTAAAAACGGAGGATGTGAATTGGCCACTTCCTGTGAGACCTTCGTTGATGTCAGAGACAGAGGTGATGTTTTCGAATGTGCACAGGGCGTTGAGAATCTGGGTGGCGGGCCTGCGGGCAAGTCGATAAGTGTAATGAATAAATAAAAGGTCAAGGAACAGGGGAACGAACACGCATTTCGAATTCAAACACACGGCCTTGTTCAAGGAACCAGCTAGCGATTCCTCGTTGGTAGGTGGATTTCTACATTGCTCGTCCCTTCCCAACTCGCATGCGCCACCTGATTCCACCTTGGGTTGACATCCACTCCCCCTGTCCGGGCAGAAACTTCCTTCGGGGCACATGGGTGGTAACGTACTCTGAAGCCTCTCATCGTCGTCACCTACCGGCATCAGTTTTCCTTTCACAATCGTCCAAGGTACCTCGGCCGCCCCACCACTTTGCCCTCCGAACCGGGCATATCCATAAGGGTACTGATCTCTCCTGCACGAACGAGAGACGCAGATACCTTGGGTCGAGTTAAAAAGCGAATCGGGTGCGGCGAGGCAGTAGGCTTGGGCGCCACATTCGGAGATGAGTTTGTGCGTTGATGGGTTGAGTTTGGTATTTTTCGGGGAACATCGAATAGGTTTGCCGGAGGCAGTTTTTGGGACACCAGACGGCAGCCAAGGAGGCAGACGCAATGCTGAAGGGAGGGATGGAGACTGTTGACCGAAAACTTGAAGTAGGAAAGAGAGGAACACGAAGAGAATGATGAATGAGTGAGAGCAATGAACGCCCATGTTGTAGCTCGAATACAACGCTCAAACCAGATTGCCCATCTATGATATAGCTCATTCGTCTGCCTAAGTTTGAGTCAGCCACTCATGTTTGGTAGCGACGATCCTTACTTATCGTTCTACAAGATGAGTCAGCCGCGTTTTCCAACGACATGAAAATGAATTAGTGAGTGCTGATATACAATGGAAACCGTGTAACACAGTATCAGGGTAAATATATATGTGACAACCAATGCCTTGACACCGGTGGATATTATCGCTGCTCCTTAACAAAGAAGTGAAGCGTGAAGAAGCTTGCAGTCGTAAATGTGACAAAGAAGGTGACCAACAAAGAAATGTTGGGCCACCAGAACGACTACCAGCATACCGTTAATGACATGATAGCAAATAAGGGGCGTATGAACTCACCTGAGCTCGTAAACCAAAGACAGATAAGATAGTTGCGGCTGGTACATCAAGCTCTACTCCGTACTATGGACTGCTATGAGAATACAGGCAATAGAACAGGAACATGACAAACCTTGACTTCCTTCAGCTGAAGCCATCGCAATTCATTAACGGCCAGTGCCTCGAACGCAGCGTGAAAGAACGATACTGTGTGCAACCACCTGAGGACTGGTGTTACACTTTCGCGGTTAATGAGCAGGCCAGTGAACAGCAGACTACGACAAATAAGTTGAAGAGAACACCACTCAGAGTTCATTGATACATACTTGAACAACATAATCAGAGTTCCGACGAGACTGGCCACGCTTACGCTGGCAAAAGCAATTGAGAGCCACAGAACAACACTTGCTGTAGTCAAGTTGAATAAAACGAGGGTGAGCATAAATTTCCAGAAGCCCGCTACTGTGGGTACAAGGCCAACGAGGCCGTAAACGATTCCACCAAACATCATTGGCGGGACAAGACGGAGAGGCAGGATATCAAAGAGAATCTTGAAAAAGATTTAGCATGTGAATTGCCATCATCAAAATATACAGCCAAACCTTAGAAGCAAAATAGGTGAAGGACGAGTAATACCCGTTAGATCTGCCCAAAAAAAAGTAAGTTTTAGACGTTCTTTGCAGGAATTCAAGATCGACCTTTCTCGCATGAACAAGATACGCTCGTTCGCAAACAAGCCGAGACTTGACAAACACGAGAACCCAAAGAGCGCCAATGTAAAGAAGAAAATACCCAATCGATTTTGGAAGCCTGAAATATCGTTCCTAATTTGCTAGTTAGCATTCGCTTCTTGAAGCCAGGTGAGGCGACTTACGTGACATTATGATACAATAGTCCACAAGTAATTGCCAGACCTATCGCCGAGGTATAATGAGCTGTCAAAAGTGCCGGATCACGGTACAAGTTCTTGAAAGCTCTCCCACTCAGTATCCTGAATTGCGTCGCATAACTCGCTCGCTTCCTGCCTCGTAACATCGACGTTTCTAAAGCCACATCAGGAAGTTCGTTGCTCACAGGAGAGCCGTGACCGTTATTGGCATCAGCTCTGGAGGCCCCTCTTTTGATATCATCACATTCCGTTTTTATTTCGGCTGCGATCGTGCTATTCGTGTACAGATCCACCAAACTTGCCAAAGCAGATGCGACAGGTGTGCCTTGAACTTGCTTCCCATTATTCACAACGGCGTCATAAATTTGAGAAGTCTTGTGCCGAAGATAGTTTGTCGCGGATGAGCTTGAAGACGCAGGTTGGTTACCGATTTCGCCGACTCCGTTCAGTTCGAGACAATCAACAGAGCTGTCTGAACATGCTACATTATGACAAGCGCCCGGTAGACCACGCTCAACATCTCCGAGATTACTCGCACTTGATGGTGATGAGATATCTGGATGTTTGGGTGTGTTAGTTCCCGCGCTACGAGGGCAAGTCGCATGCATCGTGAGATCGACTTGAATCAAAATCAGCACGCAAGATAAAAAGAAGAGACATTGCACGAACTCAAAAAATCTGCAATGTTGAAACCAGGTGGGCATGGATGGCCAATGGAAGTAAAGTAATCATGGCACTTGCTAAAGTCACCGGAGTAGACAAGCTTCCCAGAAGCCAATAGTACTAGTTGATCGAAGAGAGCAACGATATTACTGCGAGGTTGGTGGATTGTAAAGACTACAGTGCGATTATAGTCTCGTGCTAAAGAAACGAGACTGTCGACGACGTTATACGCGTTGTAGGCATCTAGACCACTTGTGGGTTCGTCCAAGAAAAGTATTGACGGGGATGTTACAAGTTCGCAGGCAATTGAGACACGGCGTTTCTCGCCACCAGAAATGGATCGACGACCTAGGGTAACGTATGAAAAAAATATCGGAGAAACTGTAAAGGGCTGAACCAACCGCTATCACCAATTCTCATATCCTTGATACTTAGGATCCCTAACTCTTTCATAGTTTCCAACGTCCTGAATTTCTTGGCCTCGATACTCATCTCTCTCGGCAATCTCAACAACGCGCTGTATAAGACTGTTTCATATACCGTCAAGGTGCTCATCAGTGTGTCTTCCTGATCTACAAATCCTATGACCTTCTTGAACTCCGCGTCGCTGACCTCTCGCCCGTTCACAAGCGTCGTGCCGCTAACTGTACCCCTCTTTCTTTTTCGTGCAAGGATATCAAG
>Ga0307514_10004563_pt1 | contig 12719 bp, 13 predicted proteins | sample 16_EM_MG_FD_203088 | JGI IMG/M metagenome (GOLD analysis project Ga0307514, IMG submission 203088) | Populus trichocarpa ectomycorrhiza microbial communities from riparian zone in the Pacific Northwest, United States - 16_EM | ecosystem: Host-associated > Plants > Roots > Unclassified | place...
TCATATTGTATAGTAAAGTTCTTATCTACTTTACTATCACTTTGCACTACTACTTGACAAGTTGCTAACCAATTTGCATCCCTTAGTGCTACTTCTAAAACTTCTTCTCGAAAAGTATCTCACATTTGGATGATTCGAGTTGCTGCTAGTCTAAGTTGTCTAGGTTTAAACAAGAGTTATATTGGTTGCAGGTCTTCACTTCCCTCTTTAGGACGGTGATCCTAATGGCGACTTAAGGCATCAGGTTTACCATTCATTTCACCGGGCCGATATTTGACAACAAAGTCAAATTCAGCAAGGAATTTGGCCCATCATACTTGTCGACGAGTTAAGGTCCTGGTAGAGATAAAGTATTCAAGATTCTTATGATCTGTCCAAACGGTGATCTATTACTGGCAGGACTTCAACAAATATTCCCATTCCTTGAATCACTGAATTATGGCACTTATTTTCTTATCATAGATATCATAGTTCATTTCGGTAGGGGAGAACTTTTGTGATAAGAAGGCACAAGAGTGTATTTTCTCACTCAGTTGTCTTTGAGACAAGACAGCACCTAAGGCATAATCACTTGCATCAGTCTCAACCATTGTCTTTTGCTTTGAATAGAAATGAACGAAAACAGCAGCTGTAAGAAAGCTGCATTTGAGGTTGTCAAATGCCTGCTGACATTTAGGTGTCCAGCACCACTGATGATCTTTTTTCGTGAGTTCAGTCAATTGATAGGCAATTTGAGAGAAGCCATTGATAAATCACCTATAGAAATTTGAAAAACCAAGGAATTCTTGAATATCCTTAACTTTGGGAAGTAGTAGCCAATTTCGTACTTCTTGTACCTTTCGTTCTATCATCCTAATACTATCAGCAGATATCACATAACCGAGAAATTCAATTATTGGAACATGGAAATAATTCTTGCATAAGTTCACTACTAGCCCTGCTCTGTCTAGTTGGGCTAACACTGTCTTAACCAGTGTTTCATGCTCTTTCTCAGTATCACTGTATATCAGAATATTATCAATATATACAATAACTCCTGTATCTAACAGGTCATGTTAGATGTAATTCCTCATGTCTTGGGAGGTTGCTGGTATATTGCATAGCCTAAAGGGCATTACTTGCTAATGATACAAGCTAAATCTTGTTCGAAAGCCAGTTTTTTCTTCATCTTCTTCAGACATCCATACCCAGTTAAAGCGATTTTTCAGATCTAACTTGGTGAAGATCTTTGCTTTGTTTAGACACTGTCTTAAGTTTGTTATTAATGGCAGCAGATATCTATTTTTGATAGTCACCTTATTGAGTGCCCAGTAATCAATATATACGCGGTAAGTACTATCACGCTTTCGAACCAACAGAATAGGTGCCCCAGCTGATGATTTGGATTCAACTATTTTTCTAGCTTCAACTTGTCTATCAAGCCACTTTTTAAGTGCTTTCAGTTCTTGCTCTAAAAAAGGATATAAAGGTCCAAAAGACGCCTCTGCTCCACTAACTAGTTTAATACTATAATTAAATATTGAATGTGCTAGCAGTGTATTACTTTGTTCTCTACTAAACAAGTGTGCCCATTCATGGTACTGCTTCAGCAAGTGTATTTTCTTGTCTGTACCATCTAGCGCATGCCAGATTACACTTAGGCTTGCAATTGCTGGGGAACAATCATCTGCAATATCTTGTTGTAATTGATAGCTATCTATTAATTTGAACTGTGGTTCTTTTGGAAGACAATAACTTTTGCAATAGGTATTGCGCTAGTTCAATGTTCCTTTCTCCCAATCTATATTGGGGTTATATTTAGAAAGCCAGGTGATAGGTCAGTAACTATCGACTCCTTCCTTAATTTGTCCTACCTCCCAGACTAAGAGTTCAGTATGTTTTCCCACAGCAAGCTCTAATGGCTGTGTATAATACACACCTGCTCCTAAGATTGGTTACTGGCTAGTATTTCGAACCTCAATTGGCTTTTAATGCTTCTTTACTAGAATCTCTGATTCAGAAACAAATTCTTTTCTTAATATAGGACCTGTCGCTCTGCAATCTAACAAGAGTTGACAAGGTAGCTTTCTACCTTGAATATTTATTACTGCCTTAGTAATAAATCTATGTCTATGAACTAGTAAGTTCTTGCTGATCTGACTTTGTATACGCTTCATTTTGGAAGAGCTGATATATATTGTAGGTAGGGTTTTTGAGAAAAGATTATGAAAAGTTGAAGATCAATTCACAGGAAGTATTATAGATTTAGAGAGTCGTAGAACAGAAGGTGATACAACTCTTGTAGAGGATAGAATCAAGCTGGGTCTGAAGAGTTGTGTAAAACTTGTGTTTAGGATTGTATGTATGTGCTTGTCACATGCATATAAGGCTGTTGAAGTTGGAGTATTTTCAAGTTGTTTGAGGTACATATTATTACTTGTAGGAGATGCAAGTTATGTGCTAGGCATTTCGGCTACTAAAGCCATTCTCAGACTTGCTTTTGATAAGTGATAAAGAATGTATTCATCTCCATAAACTTGGCAAGTCTGAACTAACTGCTAATCTATTTTAATAGTACATAGCCTTCCTCATTATATTTTACTGGTTCAATAATTTTGCCTTCAGAATTGTTAGCAACTTCAATACCTCGCATTGTTGAGATCTTAACTTCTTTCTTCTTGACCTTCTTGTCTGATTTGGGATTGGCATTCTTCTTGTTGCTGTTCATAACTCTTCCAGTCACAGAGTTCTTGGTCCAACATTCAAACTATTTATGTGCATTTTTCCCACACTACAAGCAGAAGTCTGTCTTTTTTCTCTCTTCAAAAATATCAGTTGGAATTCCTACCAACTTGATATCCTTGTTTTTCCACTCTATATTTTCTCCTCTTTTCCTTTTCTTTCCTGTCTTTTTGGTATTTTTATAGTATTGTGACTGTACTAACTTGTTCTTATAGTTCTGGTTATTTTGATCTTTCTGCCGGTTGAATACAGTTGGAGTATGTTTCCAATGGAAGTAAAAGCTTTCTAGAACATGACCAATATCACATAACATGGCTATTTGTTCATCAAGCTTATCTGGTTTATTAGGTGTCTAAGCCCATGCGAGTCCAACTTCTTTGTTTAAACCACGTACTAACTTATCTTTAGCAACCTCTGCAGGATACCCAGTTCTTCACACCAAATTGACCAAGATGTCTAAGTAATTATCAATAGAATAACCATATTGCAGCGTTAACCACTTGATTATAGCCTGCTTCTTACCTACTTTGGTTCCAAAGAAGCTGCGTAATGCTTCAACAAATACATTTCAAGTTTTCCAACTAGGATCAAAAGCAACTGTTTGCCCTCCAAGTAGCCACTGTACAGCTGCTAAATCTATTTTCGGCTAGTAGGATTGATACCAGGGGATTGAATCTCGATACTTTGTATTTGTAGGTCTTTCAAACAAGTTTGCTGCATAGCAAATTTTGGTAAGATTATCCTAATATTTGTGCTTCTCAATAGCACAATTATTTTCTAAGCTTCAGATAAATCTTTCAAGATCTTCTGGACCTCCCTTATAAGTCTTTGGTTTCGGAGCTTCAGGCTTGGGTTCCTTACGTCTGGCAATACTCTTTACTATCAACTCTAACAGTTGTATCTGAATTGTCTTATGGTCTTGTGGTCTTCGTAAGGTATCTTCCTCCTTACTAGAACTACTATGAGATAGACTAGCAGACTTATCCCCTATAGGAAAATCTTGAGATTATGATGGTTCCCTATAAGTCTCTTCTTGAATCTCATTTTTCAACTAATCACTAAGGAATAAGAGTTGTATTGGACGTGGTCTCCATTCCCATTGCATTTCTTCTGGTTTCTCCATTGAAATAGTTAAGCTACGTATAGTAGTCTTAAGCGAAAATTCCAACTCTATTATAACTCGAACTACAAAAGCTGTACCTTGTTGTAAGTAAGAAAGTTGTCTCGGATGCTTGGCTGATAAGATACTGGCATGAGTTTGAACTCTAGCCAATTGTCTATTTATAAATGCTATCATAATCTCTTGTACCCATACTCAATACTCTTCAATCTTCAGAAGTGGTTTGGCCACCACATTTGCGAGTTCTTGCTTTAGGATATATGCCGTAAGCTCTTGTGGGTTTCAAATCATGAGAGACTGTTCTCTGTTAGAAAGATTTAATGGTCTTAGTGTCCATTTGATCTCAAGTAATACTGGTATTGTGATAGTAGAAGATGAGCTCAAGATTATAGTATAATGGGGGTACAATTTGCTGTACAGCCATAGAAATAAGAATTATACAAGAATAATATTAAGCTGTCACTTCTCACTAACCTGACTCCTCTTTCCCATACAGTCGCCTAGATGGCTACTTATACAGGTCACCTAATCTTCTATGAGTGCGAATTTTATGCAACCTTCTGTTGTTATCACTTACTAATCATCAGCAAAAAAAAATTGGCATTACAATGCCATGCATTACATTCCAGTGCCATATGTACTTCGTGCATTGCAACGCAGGCGGCTGCATTAGAATACTACAATTTGTCACTTTTGTACTCCATAATTTTATCACATATCATTGTACTATTCACATATGATAATACCACTTTTGCATCTCCCATTCTTCCCAATACTATCATCCCTCCAACTTCCTATGTCGGTTTCCTACTGCATTCCATGCTTGTTTCCTCCTGCATCCCACGTCGGTTTTCTCCTACATCCTACGTTAATCGTTGGCTTTTCCCCTCTCCCAATGTTTCTCGTACTGTCTCAACTCTCCATCTACACTCATACCTTCTATGCTTCTTTCTTCACAGCACCTGTCTATATCTTGCTTAATTGACCATTTCAATTATCTCTATTTACTATTAATACAATTAATTACGTGCTTTCTTCCAGCCTCTGGGCATCAGTCATGTCCCTGGACTTGCCCCACAGATTTCCACTATCCATCCTCCTCACTCTTGCCCCCATATCACTTCTACTCCCCATTATGCATCATATTCTATGCATGATAGTCTATTCTCTTGTTCACAATCTACACCTGCGTCGGCTCCAATGGCACCAAATATGCTGTACTCTCCAGGTACCTAAGTAATACTACTTTGTTCTGCGTGGCCCACTCTTCTACTACTGACATCCCCTCCAGACTATGTGGTGTTGGATTCCCAACGACTTGCAGCAATGTCATATATGCTAGTTTATGCAGTTACCCATCTCGGCTGCACATGTTAAACAAGACATTCAAAAATCTGGGTAAGCATCCATTCAATGACTCTATGCATCTATTGCGTGCTCTTAAATGTAGTTCCATCCCCTTGATATTTACTCATACTAAATCCCGTCGATTTCCCTTCCCTCGCCAACTCTTTTTCTCTGTGCTACATCTGTATTGCACTTGGTATATCTGCTGTTTCGCCATATCCTGGTCCAGTATAGGGATCGCAACCCCTGTGAAACTCTCCACCTCCGCGTCAGTCAAGGACTATTTTGCGTCGGCCTGTGGATTCCGATAGGCCTAATATTCATTCTCTGCAAAGAACTCTATTACATCATTGACTAGTTCCGAGAAGTCGAATTCGACACTCACGTGTGTTAGCCTGTATATCGTGTTGCTGGCATATGTACCCTGTAGTCTCATCCAAACAGGCTCCTTCTTCCCACAACGGAACTGGCCTGTGTTATAATGCTGACGTATGACATCCTCCAGTACATCGTTCAGTTCAGGATCCTTCCTGGCCCACAACTCCATATTCATTTTCTGCACGACAAAGTTATGTTCTCTTGTATAACTATCAATCATCTGTGGAAGACTATCAATGTGATTACTTGGATAGTAGGCATCCTTTAATGGGTTGTGTGACGCCTCACATATCTCTATTGAGTACTGTAGCAAACTCCCATATTGAGCAATTTGATTGGCATAATGTGATAACAAGTGCAGTTTGAGGAAGTTAAAGTGAGAATCCTCTTCCAATGCTTGATTGATCCTATAGGCCCTCTCCACTGGGTCATCTTCAACCAGGCGTGCACATTGTGCTACTGGAAGTCCTATATCGGCCGCTCACCGATGGTCAATCTCCTCCGTGAATTGTTTCGAAATGTCCTGAGCTTTGCGAGCTGTCGTACCTCTGCGGTATCTCAAAAACACATCCTTTGTCTCATGGAATTTTTGGAGATAGGTACGCATATACTTCATGGTGCTGTCTGCATAGCTGTGATATCGTGCAATGAGGCCGAAGTCAGTAATATATCGCACACATAGTGTTGCCTTTTTAAACTCCTGTTGCTGCCCACACGTGACTTGTAGTATATTAGTTTTTCAACGAAACGCAGCTGTAAATATAGCAAGCAAGACCCTCAATATTGCTCTCATCTCCTTCTCTTGGACTTGACTCAAACTACGATACGTCTTCTGTGGTACATGGTTCCCGGAGTAAGCTGGTATCTGGGTCCATATGTTATCAAATGCATTGAGTTGGTTGTGTACTGTCAGGAAGCCCTCAATCCAGTCTATCAAATATTGAACAATTCTAAGGAACATGTTGTGTAGAAGATCGGGTCAGATCAAATTGGCAGGCGATATGTCTCTCAATGTTCACAAGACATTCCATACCAACTTCACACCAGTGGCTTTAAGCTGCTCTGTATCTTCCTCCTGCACCCATTGTTTGTAAATCTCATGGTCTCATCAGCGATTGCTATGACCATAATTATCTAGCTCAGCCATGAGGCACTCGCAAATCCTATATCATGTGTTGTAAATTGCATGGATGGTGCAATTTTCCATATGATCACCTAACCAAGCAGCAACCCTGATGTAATATTTCCTCACAGCCCTATCCCTACAGCGGGCTGTTATACTATCCTCCGCAGCATTGGACATAGGTCCCAGGATAAATTTCAGAAGCACATGTATGATTTCCAGGCTCTTTCTCTCCTATTTCGCCACTGACCAACCAGCTTTCTTGTGAACTCGTTTCAGTCTAACTGGGAGAAGTACAATTGGGATACATGCATGTGAAGTCGGCTTCTGTCGAATTCCTGATAAGATGTTCCCAATACTCATATACACAGGCCAGAGTTTGCCATTACCGGAGAAATTTGTGAGATAAGTTGTGTCAGATGTGAATATGACTGGGACTAGTATTGATCTGATCGGAAGTGTCATCTGATAAATATTTTGGCAATAATGACATGGGTTTTGGAGAGCATATAATATACCTGAGTATTCCATCACCAATCTGCCATATGCATTTCCAAATAAACCCCTTCCCTGGAGCCATCAAATTCCCTCACAGGGGACCACGCCATACTCGAGGTATAGGACTAACGATGAAGTAAATACTTGATACATTCCAAAACATTACAATACCAGAATTCTGGATTCTTTGCCAGCTTAAAGTCCACATGTCTATTGCTCCACCCTGGATCGGCTGTCATATGATCAATTTTATTGTATAGTGTATAGGCGGAGTTGAACAAAAAACTAGGCAATTTCAGCTTTGGTGTTTCATGAGCTGCCTATACACGTCATATTTTCTCACCCACAACCCTATTCTTAAAAAACTCATTGATATTCACTTTCAGTATGTGAGCCAAGTAAAAAAATCATGCTAGGTTGTAATCGTGTTTATTGTGAAATGGCGAGAATAATGTGGAAGTGTAAGGGGTTTCAAAAGGATGAGATATATGATCTTTCCCTACTTCAAGATCTGTGGGGAAATGCTTTATGGTATCCGTCTACTTCTGGCCGTCGAGGGCAGTAATATTATCTCCCACTACCTCATAACTCATGAGTTGTCGATACTCATGCTGAATAACACGTGCTGATAGTGTCTCAAGTTCCGACACAGGATAGCTGAAGAATATGCGACGCAAATCCTCTGCCATTAAAAGGAAGCTTGGCAGCCCGGCCTCTGGTATATTCTCTTCTTGGTCAGAATCAGTCTCACTGGGTGGTCGTTTGCATTTCAATGGCTTCCGTGGAAGTTGTTTGCCTGGGTGGACATTTGACAAGTGATTGAATAGTGCACCTAACGATTTGAAGCACACAGCACAAAAGAGACAGCTGCCAGAAAAAGAAAAGGGTTCCATGTTGCTGGTTTGGTGTGATTATCCAGAAACCAGATCTATATGTTTGTGCTAAAGAGTGGAGTGCCTTTCTTGCAATGCCGTTTGGCTAGGTTTAGACAGGCATAGCCTGAACTGGCCAAGCTGGACTAGGAACTTGTATAATAATGTCATTGTTCCCTAAGTTGATCTTGTTCAGATACTGCCAAGCAATGTCGTTTATTTTAGAACCATCTGCCCAGTCTCGCTCCAGACATCGCATAGGTCTGCCAAGCCACTAGGCGACAGCTGAAGCGTGACTGCCTTCTACACCACTTTGGCTTAAAGTAGCAAACTTGAACCACATCACGACTTCTGACAATACGAATACATTGTTTTCACCCTCATATTTTATGTCACATCTCACCTTGACCACATTTTGATGTCATTCCCGTCTGATTTCCCGTTAGATTTGTTTCTTCCCTACTAGCCTGACGTTGTTTCCATCGCTATATTTTACCAAGTCGCAAGGTGACAACTGCAGTAAGACTGCCTTCTACTCCCTTGCAAGTTCTGACAATACGAACATATTGTTTTCACTTCCATTTTTCACGTCGCATCTCAACTTAGCCATATTTTAACGTCGTTCCCAACCGATTTCCAGTTAGATTTGTTTCTTCTCTACTAGCTTGATATTGTTTCCATCACCATATTTTATAATGGATTTGATCTTGAATTTGTTTATTCTCTACTTGTTTGTTTATACTGCCATATTTTATGCTGGATATCACATCGGATGTCATGTGGGATTTGCAATAGTAATCGCGAAAACTGCACCGGGCTGGACTGCAGGCATCAATGTCCATGTTTGCATTGAAAATTACATTGGGTTTAACATTGAAAATGTTTATGTAAGAGCCTAACATGTTTATACCAGAATATTTGCCATCAGATTTCGTGTCTGATGTTTATGCTCTATTACTCTAATGTTGGATTTCATGATATTAGTGCCTGCTCTCCAACCGAGGGCTGTTTTTGCTGTCTCTATTCCAGATTTGGTAGTTGGCATAGTGAAGAATTTGTTTATTTGGTATTAAATATTTGTTTACTACCAAGTAAACAAATCCTTCTCTATGGCTACTACAAAATCTACAATGGTGACAGCGAAAACCATCCTCAGCTGGACAGCAGGTACTAATGTCTGATGTTTGGCAAGTGATTGGATGTGCACCTGACAATGTTACACCAGCATATTTTCCATCAGATTCCACATTGGATTTGTTTGTTCCCTACTACTCCGATGATGGATCTCATGTCACTTGTGCCTGTGGTCCAGCCAAGTGCTGTTTTAGCTGTCTCTCTTGCAGCTTTTGCAGTAGGCATACTGAAGGATTTGTTTATATATGGGGATAGCTAAAACAGCACTCGGCTAGACAGTGGGCACGAATAATGTGAAATGGTAAGGTAAGGATAGATAGTTAGAGTATGTATTAGACATTGCTGCCTGCTGTGAAGGATTTGTTTATTCGGTACTTGTTTGTTTCTACCACCATATTTGATATCAGATTTGACGATTGAATTGGTTTATCTAGTCTGATTTTGCTCCCACTATAGTATGCTCTTTCTACTAATTACATCGTCTAATCATATATTATATTACACATCTCTAGATTGATGTTATGTCAGATTTCATGTCAGATTTAACGTTGGAAATATTGAATGTTGGTGCCTCCCGTAAAGGATTTGTTTATTCTACCACCATACATTTCATTGGCTTCTATAGAAGTTGTTCATCTAGGTGGACGTTTGACAACTAAATGGATAGGGCACCTAACGATTTGAAGAGCACAGAACAAAAGGGACAGCTGCCAGAGACACAAAAGGGTTTCATGTTGCTGGTTTGATGTGATTATCATGAAATGAGATCTATATGTTTGTGCTAAAGAGTGCAGTGTCTTTCTTTCAACTCCGTTTGGCTAGTTTTAGTAACAGCTAGCCTGAACTGACCAAGCCACTGGCATACTAATGTGATTGTCCCCTAACTTGATGCTAAGTTTGACAACTTCCTTATTCAGAGACAGCCAAGCAATGTCGTTTGTTTCAAAGGCTGCTACCCACCCCACTTTCACCCAAACTAGCAAACCTCAACAACATCACGACTTCTGACAATACAAACAAATATGGCAGGCCAAGTGGTGCTGGCCAGCGGTTGACCTACACCCATTGACAATACCTATAAATTCTGCATATTTCCCAGTGAGTGTTGGGGATTGGAACTCCATGATATTATTACTTCAGTGAAAGAAATCCTTACATACCACTTCCGACTTAAGTACTGACTGAATCAGGACTTGACCAATATTGAACTCTTGCCAGCCTGTACAGACTGACTCCCACTATCCCTTCTCAGCCCGAGCACTTGCAGGCTGATCGTGATATCAGTCATTTGGTTCATATGCCCGATTTATAAACTGCGCTCTCAGAATTTGACTGATTTTGTGTAGTCTCTCCTTAACACTATTACATCTGTGTGAGAAATCTTGATATATCATTTTAGCCTGTAGCACTGCCTGGATCAGCACTTTACTGACATTGAACACTTGCTAGACTCTCTAGACTGACTCTTACCATCGCCTCTTCGACCAAGCACTTGTACCCTCATTGGGAAATTAGTCAACAAGGTTTATATATCTAATCAGGAAACTGCCTTTCTTGAAATTATCCTCATTTCATATAGTCTAACTGTCTGCTTTATCATGCCAATGGCCAAAGATGCCACAGATACAGCCAAGAGTGCACTTGGGTAGACACCAGCCACCAATGCGTAATACAACCTCTGACGTCGGAAAATGCGTAACTATTTTGAGAATAATGGAATTGTGTTTCGGAAGGATGCTAGAAAAGAAGAATGGCAGGTGGCTAGGACTTATGCGAAAAAGACATCTATTGGCTTACCTGCGTCAGGATCTACACTTATACAGGACAAAAAGAATACTGCTAGTGCAGCCCAAGCGCACTTGCAATATTTGCTTTTAGATGTTCTCAAGAAGGGCCGGAAACAATTTAGGAAGGCGGGACTGCCAGCAACACCTGGAAAAGGGAAGCAAGGGGCACCAGTAGTAGAGACTAATAATGAGAATGATAAGGACGATGAAGACGAGTACGATGAGTACGATGAGGACAATGACGACGACGCAGGGTGGCCCAAAAAACATCGCAAGATTACTAGAAATATCATTATGCAGATTGTGGTATGGGTTTGTATTGTAAATGCACAGTATGCATACGACACCATAGACAGATCTCAGCTTAATGCATATGCCTGTGTAATTTGCCACAAGTCCCACCTTGTTATCTTAGAGGAGGTATCTATGGAGGTCGTTTACACAGCAATCAAGAGCAAGATACCTGTGGGCAGGACTATTCACATTATGTATGTACCCATAATGAAACCACTTCCCTCTAGGGTGACTCCAGCCGATTTGGTGCAGTTGACCAATGATAATGACTTGGAAGCTTTCCAGGAAGTGGCTAGGACTGAATACAAACCCCTGTGTATCCAAGTACAGCTTGCACGAGGTGACGAAACAGCCCAGACACTACTGCTAGATAATCAACCATATTTCCTAGCCGACCGCTTTGTGGGGCCAGATCCTACAACGATATATGATGTTCCAGTTTCAGATTCTGAGAATAAAAGGTATCTCAGAGTTCTGAGTAGGGGGAAAAAAAAGGTATGGCCAAAGTCTGATGCAGGATTTGAACATCAGAAGGCCATGAGCAGAAAAAGAATCCGGCGCCTGAAGCAACACCTGGAAGCGCTAAAGGACAAACTTAAGGAATTCTATAGTGACAGATACATCAGCAAAGAATACTCGGCGTCTATGATGCCAGACTTCGTTCGTGCCTCCTGTGCCTTTCATTGGCACCCACAGAGTTCTTCTTGGTCCAAATGCCTCCTAGTGGCACCCACACTGCCTTTGGTGGCACTCAGTGGCCCCTGGGCGCCATAGTTCCCGATTAGTAGGCGTCTGGAAGCACAGTTTGCCTTTTGCGTCACTTGGGGCGTCAGAGGCACAAAAGGCAAACCCTTTTCCTTTCTGATGTATGATGCACAAGTTATAGATTCTGAACATGATGGTGAGCTCTTCGAATATTTTGAATACAATGCCTGGTTAAACACCCAAAGTAGTGCAGCATAGGTAGATTCTCGAGATGCAGTCATCATGGGGGTTGTATGTGGGAATACATTATCCAATGCAGGGAAGAGGCAGGCCATATGAAGAAAGATATTAGAGACCTGGAGGAAGCCGTGGGTTTCGACGCAGGAGGCACACTACAATAAATTCCACTTAGGTTGGTCTTACGAGTACTGGTAGGCTGAGTAAGAAACAGTTGGTGGAGACTTGAGTGGAGGTTGGCAGAGCTGTACTAGTAGATTGCGTAGATGTATTGGACAAGTGGACAGGGTGCTTGCGGCATTTGGGAGGGTGAGAGAGATAGCGGTTACGGTTGGAGAGGTGAGTGCCAACAAAATGGGTCAGTTAGTACATTCCAGATATATGCGCAAAGACTGATAAGGTAGATCTGTTGGCTGCATAAGTGTATTGGGTAATGAGGTGGGATGGTTAGGGATATTGAGGTGGCAGGGAGAGATAGTGGGTATGGTCGGAGAGGGGAGTGC
>Ga0307514_10004564_pt1 | contig 12707 bp, 16 predicted proteins | sample 16_EM_MG_FD_203088 | JGI IMG/M metagenome (GOLD analysis project Ga0307514, IMG submission 203088) | Populus trichocarpa ectomycorrhiza microbial communities from riparian zone in the Pacific Northwest, United States - 16_EM | ecosystem: Host-associated > Plants > Roots > Unclassified | place...
GGGTTGTGAGATGAAGAATGTAAGCTATGGTAGCTTTTTTTTTTGACTCTATACGCCTTTCCCCCAAAGGTGTTCTCGTGCCCAGACCGATTTATTTTATGTGGGTGTTCAAATCCACGAGAACACCAAAGGGAGCCTTAGGCTATAATATTAGAGTTGCTATGCATATGCATGCATGTACACAGTTTCCCAAATAGGAAGGAGGAAAAGACTTTTAGTATGCAGCTCAACGAGCAGATCAAGACGTTCTAGTATATATATAATGCGTTAAGCTGCCCCTAGGGCCCGCGGTATTCCTTCCCTATATCAGATACGCTGCTCATATCCGGCCTTTAATTCACGCAGCTGCCGCCAACTCCTCCTTCTTCCCTGTCCCTTCAATGGCAGGTGGGGCAATCTCCAGATCCACCAGATCCACGATCCCGACAAGCAATCCAATTGACTCAACTAAATCAGCTGGCTCAAGGAGGTGGTAGTCTGCGATAGTATGTTTCGGGCTTGGTCCAATATGGACGGTGAAGAACTCCGGCCGCGGGAGGGGAGATTCGCGTAGACTTCGGAACATATCTGCAAACGGAAGTCAGAGCTTTGCTCTATTAGCAAGTTGGAATACGGTGTTACTTGCTCACCCTCATCAGTGGTGTCATCCCCCGCACATAGCACAAAGACCTTCTGCCCATCCTTTTCCCGGTATCTCTCTATTAGTCGCTTTGTAATTTCCCCCTTGTTTACAAATTTTGGTCGAATCTCTAGGTTGCACTTCCCAGGCATGACTTCCAGGCCATACGCTTTGGCAACGGTGCTCTCCAAAAGCTCCTGGCATTCCTTGACTTGAATAGCCGCAAAGTCAGGGTCAGCTTTGCGGTAATGCCAGGTAATAGCGCATTTCTTTCGCTCAATGATGGTGCCTAGTAACGCATGTGTCAGAATTTAATTGCATACCTGAGCCCCTGAATTAACATACCAGGAGTGCTATCTGTGTAGAGACCAAAGATATCCATGACCTTTTGCTGCCAGCTCATATCTGTGCTCTCGGCCAAGTTCTCCCACTGTGTAGAGTGAGGATGCCTCAGGAAGCACCCATGTTCAGCACTGTTAGTGTGTGTTAGCTATAGCTCATAGGACCTCCATGCACTATGTATTCTACGAACCTCAAACCCAACTCTGGGATATGGCCCATCCATTTTGCCAAAAATTCCTGATCCCTCCCGGAGATGATCCATACCTCATTCTCAGGGTCTGCTGCAAGCTTCTTAATTGTCCTGATAACCTTATCAGTGGGTATGGCCGCATCTGGATCCCGGACAATTGGTGTCAACGTCCCATCGTAATCAAACATCAACAGACGTTTGTTGCCCTTGACCGCTTTATACGCATTGAGTAACAGCCGCCTGTCAAGCACAGGCGTAACACTCCTCTCTTGACTGGTGCTTAAGCTGTCGATTAACATCTTCAGGAAGCTGCAATTCCAAGCTTGTATAGTGTTGGTTGTGACGTGTTTATATAGCTTCGTGTGAATCGCTTGCTTAGTATCCTTTGGAAGGCGTAGACAGTAATCGATAGTTCGAGCAACTCCTTTTGTGTCCCAAGGATTGACTTGAATTGCGTCGGTGAGGGAGCTTGCAGTTCCCGTAAATTCAGAAACGATAACCAGGCCGTGTGTATCTTTTTGACATACGACGTATTCGAGAGAAGTTGTGTTCATACCATCCCGGACGGATGTAATGAGCCCAATGTCCGCAACTCTTAAAAGTGCAAGGTATTCGTCTGGACCAAGGTACTGCGGATAGTGTTGGACAGGAGTAAATTCAAGTGATCCGTAGGTCCCGTTAATATGGCCCACGAGTTCGTTAACCTTGTGCTCAATTCCCTTCGACTCAGAAATTGCTGGTGAAGTGACTTGAATTAATACGACCTAAGCCAGGGATTTTGACAAGGTCAGCTTTTTCACACGGGAGCCTCAGGGGGTTGGGCGCTCATCATCATGCAAGTGCATGGGCCAATTTTGCGTCACATTCAGGCATAACCCGAATGGAAACACCGATAAGAAACGAAACTATGAGTGATATAAGAACAATGTGGGGCAAAAAATGTAGGCTCACCTTTTCCGTCCATTCCTCGTACATTTCCAAGAATGCTTCGAAAGCCCGCAATTTCTGCATGACCCCTCTTACGGAATCTAATCTGTCCCTACCAACAATAATTTTCTTCCCTGCATACATTTCCTTGATTGCTTTCATTTTTTCTTCGATGCCTGGATGGCTAGCGCTAGACTCCAGCTTCGCAACATCAATACCAATGGGGAAGACCCCAACTGCGCAGTGCGATCCATATGTTTTCACTCCATCCGGTGTTGAGGCATACCCAAGTATACGGGTACAGGAAGACAGGAAGTGCTGTAGGTAACTTGTTGACTGGAATCCTATCAAATTGGCACCTAGCATGCCCTCCAGGATCTCCTTGCGCCCTAATCAAGGTTAGAAGACATGAATCCCACATCATGCAACCTTGTACGTCATTACCTCCGCAATAAAAAGAAAAAAATGCGACTCACTGCTCAAGCATCGGACAATTTCCGAACTGGGGAAGGGTGTATGAAGAAACAACCCGATGTACATCTCTGCACCTGCCCGCTGCCTCAATAAATTTGGGACCAATAGTAGCTGGTAATCATGCACCCAAACAATATCCCCAGGCTTATAAACTTGCATGATCTTGTCTGCGAATGCAAGATTGTATCGGAGGTAATCTCTCCACCACTGCTGCTCCGATTCCCCATCTGTTGGGGTCGGAAGGATATAGTGCAGCAGCGGCCATAGCACTAAATGCATGAGTTAACTGAAGTCGCCAGATACCTCTCCCGCACCAGAGTACGCACCTTTCTGCGATAGCATACCCCACCGCTCCCAATCTTGCCCTACAGTCAATCCCATCAATCCTCCATCTTCATCATCCCCCATCCACACTGGGACTGCTTTTCCGAACCCTCCAGGTGGGATGTTTGAATCAATAAGCATTCGCTCAACAACATCCCGATCCTCCACAGTAATTTTCTGAGTCTCAACGTCAAGTCTGTTTACCGCCTGGCTGAAAAATGTAGTTGCCCGCCTGGGCAATCCAGGTTTCGGCACTGTAGGCAGCGTAGCTGGCCGTGGTGATTGTGGCTGAGCTCCAGTCATTGGAGACTTGAGAGGGGACTTTAGCCCTCCTACAGGGCTGGAAACAACAGGCGTCTTGGGCTTTGAGATAGGCTGAACTTTCCCTGTCCATCCTACAAGCACCGTTTCCCAGTGACTGTGCTTTGAGTAGAGATGCTGGAAGGAGGAATGTAATGCCGTATTGCCTTTTCTGGGTTCAATTTTCTGAAATTTTGTCAATGCTCAATCAGCCTCAATTCCGCAGGCAAGTGATGTTACCAAGTTCTGCACATTCAAAGAGCCATATGACTTACCCACTCTCCGCCTTTACCCAAACTCAACTCCCATGGCAGTAGATTACTGGCAATGATTAATCTCCCAGAAACTGAAACCTTCCCCTCCGCATCTTCGGGCCCACAAAGATGTGCATAGTGAGCACCTGCGCCCAGGGCGTCATCCACAGTTTGTAATTGCTGGATAGCATTTGATGGCTGCTCTGGGGGAGAAGGAGGCACTATTGAAAGCTGTGGGGCCTCCTTGGTTGACATGTTCTGGTTTATGTATGAACCAGATACGTCCGGATACTCTCGTGCTCGGTGAATAAGATGATCGGATGGGCTTCACTCGCCGTTGGGAAGGGGAGAGAGAGGTAGAGACCACAACTGTCGAGACAGGTACCTAGGACCGAAGGTGGGGGTGAAGGCGAAACAAATATTAATATTTCAGATTCGGAACTCGATCATCCAATTGTGATACATACATAATTCAAGTTCTAGTCCTTTTCGGGGCTTCTGATTCAGCTTTTATGACATAACAAGTTCACCTCCTCTGCAATGGCATTACCATGGCCATGGGAAAGATCCTGAGATTGCTAATGCGCCGGGCCATGCCCGAAATTCCCCACCACAAAAATTCTTAATACAAACCAAGCCCAAATTTCGTCCTCCATTCCAGCCCCGCAGTGGGGCATCATCAAACACAGATTGATTGCCACCCTGCTGCATCTCGGTGTCATGGAAGCAGCTTCATAGATCCATACCTCTTAAGTACTCGTACATGTACCTAGCTATCTATGATCAAGGTTAAGTAGCCATAGGCTAGGGGATTCTAAAACGCTCACCAGGTGGGGGGGGGGGTGGGGGAAAACCGCTCAACTGGTCAAGGCCACGGTCACAGCAATTTCCATCTAGCATGGTGTCATCGCAATGGATGCTATGTACCACCGTAGGAGAAAAAATGACGCATGCCTGGGTTGTAGACCTCTAGTAGTCTGGTTTCGAGATGTCTAATAAGATGTCAGTGGTGGTTGCAAAGATAGCAAATAAAGGACCCTAATCTGCACGGCAAGCTCTTTAAACTGGATGTCAGGTACGTATTGCTCCTCAATCAATCTCATTCACGGGATATTTTCATTAGTTATAATTATCCAAAATCTCATATGTATTGCCAGCCAAGCTCTCTTTTAGCCGAATATGTATGAGATAACCTAAATAAGTCTGGGAACGAGAATACCAAGCTCTATTCTATTCTGGCTCAGATATGCGCGATGCACGATGCATAATAGAGATTTCGACCCCAGTTTGCATATGTAAGTTTTTTTTTTTTAAGTCTATACGGCTTTCCGCCTTACAGTACAGTAGACTATGAGGCGGGAGGCGGGCATATGTATATATGCATTTTTTTTTTGAGTCTATATGCCTTTTCCCCGAATGTTATGTAAGTATGTATGGATGCATCCCATATGGCATAAAGCATTCAACGAATCGCAGTGACCTGTAGGTCTCATCTGTCAGCGAATGTACCCCTCCCGAAGATCCGGCGTCCCCTCTTTAACGCCGCTGGTGAAACCTCGCCATCCTACCTTCAACAAGCATCAATTTTGTATTGCCCGCAGCAGTTGCAAATCTCACTCAGCACCTCTCCAGACTCAGCCACCTCGGCCAGATCTAGAGTACTTCAGGGTTTCGTGCACCTGCCCATCTATTTACTTGATTCTCGGCGGAATAGCTCTCCTACCCGCCAGGAAAACAAAGAACCCTAAACATAGATTCTGGGCTAGCAGCTGGCGGCAATCACCACAGCATCTTGCAATCCGCATCTTACACAACTAATCATTTATCCTTACTTGCACGGGGCTGTTCATATTTGCACTTGCTTAGCTATCTCAATCTCGGAGGGGTTGCTATTTGTGTGCTGTGCAAGCGACTTGGTGAATTTGGTCTTGTCAACTGTTGGTAAGCTCTGTATCAACCCCCTACCCCCTCATTTGAACTCTCCCATTTGAATCTGTACTATATCTACTCACCTTTCCCTTCGCTTATTCCTCCTTCCCGCCCTCATCATAGCTCTTTCCTCCCCTTCTACGGAAATTTCTGTTACGTAGCGCGATATCTGTTTTTTTTCTCGCTTTGTATCGCTTGGTATGTGTACCTTCCACGTGCCTGAACCCTCTTTAAGCTTTTGCAATGTTTGGACGCACATATAACCCCTTGCATGTTTGGTGCCAATATGCTATTTATACGTTAGGAAAAATTTACTGATGTTCGTAATATAGGACGATCTATTCCTCTAATCATTGTAGGGTCTCAGAGAGACATAGACTTGAAGTCTCGACGGTGAGTATTCTTTGTGCTCGATATATAGAGGGTACTAGTACATGTTCTGATACAGTTTTAGCTATTCATAATTCTCTTGAGTATCTTGGTCAGGCCGCCAATTACTTAACCTCACATATCTCGACTGCGAAACGTTGAAAATCACTCGCAACCAAGATATCATTTGCACCCAACATCTTTACATAATTTAGAAATACGATATAATGTCCAGACACGGCTCCTCATCCAGGAAGATTAGCTTCAACGTTTCTGATCAATACGAGATTCAAGATGTCGTGGGGGAAGGAGCTTATGGAGTTGTCTGGTATGCAAAAAAGGTGGCACGTTTGATTATCTAGCACTGCTTCTAACACGGTAGTTCAGCTCCGCTCTACACAAGCCATCTGGCCAGAAGGTTGCTATCAAGAAGATCACACCTTTCGATCATTCCATGTTCTGTTTAAGGACATTGAGAGAGATGAAATTGCTGCGATATTTCAACCACGAAAATATTATTTCCATACTTGACATTCAGAAACCAAGGAATTATGAGTCCTTCACTGAGGTTTACTTGATCCAGGTACGCACCCCACCAAGGATATAAACGACTATAAACTGACAGCCACTTAGGAACTTATGGAAACAGACATGCACCGCGTTATTCGAACCCAAGATCTCTCTGATGACCACTGTCAATATTTTATCTACCAGACCCTACGTGCCTTGAAGGCCATGCACTCTGCAAATGTTCTTCACCGTGACTTGAAGCCTTCGAATCTACTGCTCAATGCGAACTGTGACTTGAAGGTCTGCGACTTTGGACTGGCCAGGTCGGCTGCTTCCACGGACGATAATTCCGGCTTCATGACTGAATACGTTGCTACACGATGGTACCGAGCTCCGGAAATTATGTTGACATTTAAAGAGTACACAAAAGCCATTGATGTATGGAGCGTTGGATGCATCTTGGCAGAGATGCTGAGCGGGAAACCGTTGTTCCCTGGGAAGGATTGTAAGACATCAATAACACCCTCACCATTAGGCTGACTAACATGTTCTGTGCCCAGATCATCACCAACTGACACTTATCCTTGACGTTCTTGGAACACCTACTATGGAAGACTACTATGGTATTAAGTCAAGGCGCGCTAGAGAGTATATCCGTTCTCTACCATTTAAGAAGAGAATCCCATTCTCCACAATGTTCCCAAAGACTAGCCCCCAGGCGTTGGATCTCTTGGAAAAGCTACTCGCTTTTAATCCCGCGAAGCGCATTACAGTTGAGGAGGCACTGAAACACCCTTACCTTGAGCCGTATCACGACCCTGAAGATGAGCCAACTGCTCCTCCAATTCCTGATGAGTTCTTCGACTTCGACAGGAGAAAGGATGAGCTGTCCAAAGAACAATTGAAGACTCTGATCTACGAGGAGATCATGAGGACTACCAATTAAGCAAGCCGTGGTTTAGCGAATGAATTTGGAGTTTTCTTTTTCGACTTCACTATTTTTTCCGGTAGGAATGGGTATGAGCATGATTTTCCTTCATAGGCTTGGGGTTATGGAATTCGAATATCATTAAGGATAAATTATTTTGTATTCTTTTGTTCTCTATTTTTTATTCCATATATCTTATCACTTTTGGAGATTATATAGAGGGTTGTACCAAGCTAGTTCACAGATTTCGACGTTGTTGGGTGGGCGAGGTGTGAGCGAATGCCTCTCGAGGCGCGGGGCCACAGACACTGTACCATGCGTCCGAGTATTTCCATTACTGTACCTGAGCCAGTAGGAGAAAATATCACTGCCCATCATGGTACCTGCTCGTCACTCTTCTTCCCTCCAGAGCCCGAGCCCAATCTTCCCCAAAGCTGCTCAAGACTTGCGCATCGTAAATAACTATCCCTTCAACACCAGTTTGGGGACTATCAGACCCGACTACGTATATTGGATGCGCGGCTGTGTGAAGTATCTGTATTTGCGGGTTAGACAGTAGTGGTGTGGCAGTGAAAAGAGCAGATATCAAAACTGCCTCCAGCACTTTCACTGCTCTTTGGCTAGTGATTGTAGGACCTCTATACTCTGCGATGTGTCCTTCTGATATTATGCGGCTAATGGTGATGTGCCGCTGGAATCAAGATTGGATCGAACATTATGGGTTGGTTGGATGCAACTTTGATTGCCTGGCAAAAAAAGCACATATATGAAGGTTCCAAGTTAGAGTTCATATGCACAAAATGACCTCGATGGATATTCAAAATATGTGAAAGGGACCTTTCACGTGACCTACAGAGCAGGCTTAGCGTTAGCATCCCACCTAGACCTATCCATCTTCACACATCACCCACTTCGACAGTCCAGAACCCCCCCAATCAAGCCACATATCAGAAGCAACGCTCTTCCTTCATCTATTTTCGATCCAATTTTCTCTGCTCTTGGAGTCCTGCAGTATTTTCCTCACCAAATTTACCTTCACTCGTTCTAAACAATTCTCAGAATCTAGCTTTTGAACGTCTAGAGTAGGAAACACTCACTCGAGCTATTGAATCCTCCACTATTGTTTTGAAACTTTGTCCTGATATGCGATTCATAGTATTGTAGCTCACACTGCTACCCAGCAGTTATATACCCAAAAATGGCCCAGCCTCCATACCAAGATCCCAACTACCAATACCCTCCCCAGGACCCTTATGGGCAAAACCCTGGGGCCCCCCAATATCCTCCACAAAATACACCATATGCTGCCCAGCAGCCAGACTATCCTCTGGCTGCGTCCCCCCCTCCGCCGCCGCCTGGCGCGCTCACTGGCGGTGTGCATGGTGGCCCGAAGAAACGCCAGTATGCCGCGCAGGCATTCGAGTTTGGGTCAGGAGCAAATGCCGCAATAACGCCATCAGCAGCCGGGGGCGTTGGGGGAGCTTCTACTTATCCACCAGGTGGAATGACTGGTCCAGCTGGATATCCTGCCGAAAGCTTTGCCCCAGCCCCAGTGGGGTACACTCCCTCACAGCCAGGATATGAAGCACCGGGTGTTGCATCCATGACGAACCAGTTTGGGCAGATGGGGCTTGGTGGGCGGCAGCCGCTCCAACCTGCTCCTCAATTACAGGTTTGTTAAGTTTTCATTCGGTTTTGGCTCGAGTGGTTCCAAGCATTGAGCTGCGAAGTATCGTGGCTGGGCTTGGTTGCGAGTGCCTCTTCCATTCTTGCGCTAACAGATTATGCTATACAGAAGCCACAGGCTCTGAACCCCTTGTATACCATAGATGTCACAGCTCAGCCATTTAATGCCTCGGAATTGGATTTACCGCCTCCACCAATTATACTCCCACCTAATGTACGTTTTTCTTTTTCCTTTGCAGTTTTTAGTCCATAAAGTTTGACTTGGAAGCAGTCCTCGTTGACACCTTCTCCTAACGCCAATTGCCCTCCACACTACATGAGGTCGACTATAAATGCTGTGCCAACAACCTACTCGCTGCTTAAGAAATCCAAACTGCCATTTGCGCTCATTATTCAGCCATACACCTCTCTACATGATGAAGAGTCCCCAGTCCCGTTGGTATCTGACACAGTGATCTCTCGCTGTCGAAGGTGCAGGTCCTATATCAATCCCTATGTCACATTTCTTGATCATGGCCACCGGTGGAGATGCAACATGTGCAACTTGACAAATGATGTTCCCCAGGCCTTTGACTGGGATAATGCGCAACAAACGCAGGTGGACAGATGGCAGCGCCCAGAACTGAACTATAGTGTAGTCGAGTTCATTGCACCCCAGGAGTATATGGTACGCCCACCTCAGCCGTTGGTGTATCTCTTCCTTTTGGACGTCAGCTTCGTCGCTGTCCAGAGCGGTCTGCTTGCTACCAGCGCTAGGACCATTCTCGAAAGCCTCGACAGAATCCCTAACGCCGACAAACGTACACGCGTGGGATTTATCTGCGTGGACTCGGCCCTACATTACTTTTCCATGACTAGCGATTCTCCAGAGCCAAACATGCTTGTTGTCTCAGATCTTGAGGAGCCTTTCCTACCAATCCCTGGGGATCTCCTCGTCCCGCTCGACGAGTGCCGGGAGGCTATTGAAAACCTGTTGGGCAAGATGCAGGATATGTTTCAGAATACACAAAACGGTGGCAACTGTATGGGCTCGGCCCTCAAGTCGGCACACAGGCTTATATCATCAATTGGTGGAAAGATTGTAGTACTCACTGCTTCATTACCAAACCTCGGGGCTGGGAAATTGGAGGCTAGGGAAGACAAAAAGCTGCTGGGAACAAGCAAGGAGGGCGGACTGCTTCAGACAGCAAATAGCTTCTACAAGTCGTTCGCAGTGGAATGCTCCAAGAACCAGGTTTCGGTCGACATGTTCCTGTTCTCGGCAAGTTACCAGGATGTTGCAAGCTTGAGTAACCTTCCAAGGTATACTGGGGGCCAAACATATTTCTATCCTGGATGGTCTGCTGCTCGAAGCGAAGATGCATTCAAATTTGCTAAAGAGTTTTCGGACCACCTGAGTGCTGAAATTGCCCTGGAGGCAGTGATGAGAGTTAGAGCTACTACTGGTCTAAGAATGAGTACTTTTTATGGAAACTTCTTCAACCGGTCTTCCGACCTTTGTGCATTCCCTGCTTTCCCTAGAGATCAAGGATATGTGGTAGAAGTAGCAATCGACGAGACCTTGGGCAAGTCGTTTGTGTGTATGCAGACTGCGGTCCTTCACACCACATGCAACGGGGAGCGGCGGATCCGTGTCATGACACTTGCTCTGCCAACGACACAAAATCTGGCAGATGTGTATGCAGGTGCCGATCAAGTTGCGATTGCCACATTCTTCAGTCACAAGGCTGTGGAGAAGGTCCTGAGCGGTGGAGGATTGGATGCTGCCAGAGATGCACTCCAGTCCAAGTTGATTGAGCTGATGGTCACATATCGAAAGGAATTGACTGGGGGCGCCGTCGGAGGCGGATTGGGAGGCTTACAATTCAGCTCGAATCTCAGAGGTTTGGTAGTGCTATTTTTGGCATTGATAAAACACGTATGTTTTCTACATGATTTCCATTGTCCTTGCTTTGCTAAATGGAGTGCCTTTTTTTGCCTGCATATAGGTTGGCCTCAGGAAATCCACACAAATCCCTACCGACCTTCGGTCCGCAGCACTCTGCCTCCTTTCGACCCTCCCGGCAACGTTGCTCATACAATACATCCACCCGCGCTTCTACTCCCTCCACGACATGCCCGAATACTGCGGTCTTCCCCACTCCGAAACCGGCGAAATCGTCCTCCCCCAGCCACTGAATCTCTCGTCTGAACGGCTACTTCTACATGGATTATATCTCATCGATGACGGACAAACGCAATTTATTTGGGTCGGAGGCCAAGCCGTGCCAGCGCTTGTTCAAGATGTATTTGGCGTCCCTGGAATCGAGCATGTCAAGGTTGGAAAGACGACAATGCCGGTAGTGGAGGAGAGCCAGATGAACGAGCGAGTGAGGAATGTGATTGAAAAGAGTAGGGACCACAGAGGGAGGAATGTGGGGAGTGTAGTGGTGCCAAACTTCTATGTGGTTAGGGGGGATGGGGAGCCGAGTTTGAGGGTATGGGCGGGGACCATGTTGATTGAGGATAGGAGTGATGGGGGGATGAGCATGCAGCAGTGGTTGGGCATGCTGAGGGAGAAGGTGAGTGCTTAGTTGTTTATTGATTACGGTTGAATGTAGTTTTGTGCAACCACCTATGGACAAGGATAGAGTCTCTCATTTTACTAGCACAAGGCAGGGTGCTGACCTGGATGATCTGGGCAGGTACAAAATTCGTAAAAGATGCGTGTCATGACGGCGGTTGGTGAATATGTGAAATGGATAGATAAATTGTGTGGAGGGGGGTTTTTTTTTAAATTTTTTTTTTAACTAGTGTGGGTGTGGGCGGGGGCGCGGGAGGTTTTTTTTTCGCAGTAATTAATTTATACTTAAAATTTATACTAAAATTCCCCCTTCCCCAAACATGTGCATCAATATAATTTCAATAGGCGTTATCAAGTCGTGGAATTGAATTCAAATTTGAGGGTAAGTAATGGTAACTCCACTACTACTTTACTCTGTCCTTGGTACGGTACTTGCTACTTACAGTACTTGATTATTACCCTGAGATTTGAAAAAAGTAGCCGTCTCAAAAAACGTACACACACACACGAGGACGCGAAACATGGAACACGGAACTCACCTCTAGGAGAATAAATAAACTAATGGAAGAAGTGTATTGGGTGGGGGGAGGCGGTGAGGGGATGGGGTGGAGGGGGGGCGGGGGGGGGGATAATACGCAGGCAGGCAGGCAAAAAAAGTGTTTAGATTTAGATGTAGCAGGCAGGCGAAGAAATAACAACAACAAAGTAACTACGTAGCTAAGTAGCTAACTAACTAACTAACTAAGTAAGTAAGTAAAGGGACTGTTTTTTCGTCCGACAAGCAATCAATAAAGATGAAATGAGATGAGATGGGACCTGGACCTCCCCTTCCGATACGAGGCTGGGACCGAGAATCAGGAAATAGACAGAGCAGAGGCCTCTGACAGAGGACAGAAATAAATTGCGGATAAACAGCAAAAAAAAAAAAAAGACTAAAAACTAAAACTAGGACTAGGACTAAAACTACTACCTCATTGACTGGCATCCATCCATCCATCCATACATCCATCCACACACATCCACAACCCCCAAAGGACCCATCTACCTACGTAAATACCTACGTACCTGGTTGACTGGCTGGTTGGTTGGTTGGTTGGTTGGTTGGTTGGTTTGCCTATGGTGGTATTCCGTGGGGTGTATATATCAAGACAAGTGAGGACAAGAGAAGCCGGGCCTGCCTCCGGCTCCCCTTTTTTCTTTCCACTTTCCTCTCCCTTCCATTCCGCCTTCCCCCTCTGGCTCCCTGCCCCTTCCCCCTCTAGCTCCCTGCCCCTTCCCCCTCTGGCTCCCCT
>Ga0307514_10004567_pt1 | contig 12703 bp, 10 predicted proteins | sample 16_EM_MG_FD_203088 | JGI IMG/M metagenome (GOLD analysis project Ga0307514, IMG submission 203088) | Populus trichocarpa ectomycorrhiza microbial communities from riparian zone in the Pacific Northwest, United States - 16_EM | ecosystem: Host-associated > Plants > Roots > Unclassified | place...
GAATCAATGGATGACATTCATTGGGAGGATACAGATATGGTAGAAGGAGATGCTGTTTCCAAGGAAACCGTAACTTTATCATGAAGTGGAACGGGCTGTTTCGTTTCTATCCTATATTTATGTTAATGATGAATATTTGTTTTTGGAATTGTAGGGGGTAGGGAGCAGCCGATTTTGCTCCATAGATGACCTTAAAAGAGTACGCAGATTTAATATCTTGGCTTTAACTGATCCAACGATATGTGGGCGATCAGGTGGCATTTGGATTCTTTGGAATGATTCGAGGGTAAGCTTGAAAATTATAAAGTCCCCTAGACACCTCACGCACACTCAAATTGATGATGGAGGCGGAAGGGTATGGTTTTGTACTATTGTGTATGAAGTTTTGGCGTGGAAATAAGAAGTATTCCTGTTAAAGGATTATAATCTTATTCTGAGTCAGGAAAAAGTATTATGGTGCCAGAAGTCCTGGTGTCAATGGATAGCGCATGGCGACAGGAATACTTCTTATTTCCACGCCAAAACTCTAATTCGAAGACAGAAGAACAAGATTCATTGTCTAAAAGATGCAAATAATAACTGGGTGTGGGAGGAAGATAAATTGAAACAGATGGCGATTGAGTACTACCGGAAGCTGTTCACAAGGGAGGAGAGTTCAGCTAATAATAGTCCACAATCTCTTTTGAATTTTCCAGTGCTTGACGAATGGGATAGACACAAGTTGATGAAGCCAGTTACAGACGAGAAGGTGAAAAGGACGGTATTTGACATGAAGCCCTTAAAAGCCCCGGGTCCAGATGGCTTTCAAGCTCACTTTTATAAAAAAAACACTGGTTAGTGGTGGGGGATGATGTTAGTAAATTCATAAAAGAGATGTTCACAAACAGCAGGGATATTCCAGCAGTTAACCATTCTTATTTGGTACTGCTACCAAAGGTGCCTAAACTGGAATATTTTAGTGACTCAAGAGGTAGTTCATTCGATGAGGAACAGGATGGGCAGAAAAGGTATCATGACCATCAAAGTGGACTTAGAGAAAGCGTATATATGGCCGTCTCAGATGGGACTTTATTCGAGAAACTCTTATCCTGGCAGGCTTTCCAAGTTGCATGACAGAGCTAATTAATTATGAATTGTGTGGAGACAGCTTCTTTGAGTGTTTTGTGGAATGGGCAAGCTTCTGATCAGTTTGTTCCTGCGAGGGGAATCAGGCAAGGAGACCTTCTATCACCATACTTGTTTGTTTTATGTCTGGAGAGGTTATCTTAGAGTATCCTCAAGGAAGTTTAGGCAGGTACTTGGCAACCATTCAGAGGAGGCAGAAAGGGACCATCAATCTCTCATTTGTTCTTTGCAGACGATAAGCTTCTTTTCACTGAGGCTAGTGAACAACAGATGAGGAGAGTAATGGATTGTCTGAATTCGTTTTGTGAGGCTTCTGGTCAGAAGGTCAGCATCAACAAAACTAAAATATACTTAATAGTTATATCATTGAGAAGATGCCGCAGAGGTTAGCTAATTGGAAAGCCAAGATTCTATCGCTAGCGGGTAGAATTACATTATGTAAATCGGTGCTTGCTACGGTGCCACTTTACCCGATGCAATCTGCTCTGCTACCGGAATCTATTTGCAACGAAATAGAGAGGATTTTCAGAAGATTTATTTGGGCGGATAGTACAGAGAAAAAGGCAATCCACTTGATCAAATGGAGTACTCTTTGCCAACCGAAATTGGATGGAGGCATCGGGACGAGGAACATGCAGTCTATGAATAAAGCCTTTGTGATGAAGCTTGGATGGGGTATTTTACATGACTCCGATAGCTTATGGGCTAGTGTCTTGAGGAGGAAGTATATTAGAACTCAAGAGGGCACGGACCAAGTCCATGCTAAAGGTAGGGATTCTCCTTTGTGGAAAGCCATTTGTAAGGTTTTGCCAGATGTAATTACAGGAACGGCTTGGTCGGTTCGTAATGGCAGGAATGTAAAGCTTTGGAGTGATAAGTGGCTGGAGAACTTCGGTCCTCTTATTCAGTATGTTCCTCAGGTATCTTCGGTTAACAATATCAATGCAGCTGTCATGGATATGGTATCACCTAATAATCAGTGGTGCTGGGAGGCTTTCGCACATCTTCTACATGGGCAAGTAGTAATGGGAATAGCCAGTTACCAACCTCCAGCTACTGATATGAAGGAGGATACAAGGTTTTGGGGCAGTTCAGCTAGTGGTAAGTTTACAGTGAAGTCGGCATATCAGATGCAAGAACAGCCCTCTAGTAACCCGCGCCGCAAAGATCCAACTTAGAAATTTATTTGGGGATGGAGAGGACCTGAGAGGATCAAGAGCTTCCTTTGGATTGTTGATCATAATAGAGCAATGACGAACGAGATGGGAATGAAGAGGCATTTAACAGATAACCCGTGTTGCCCATCTTGCCAGTCTTCAATCGAAACAATTTTACACGTGGTTAGGGACTGTCCAGCAGCTCGAAACATTTGGAGAAGGCTGGTGGAACCTCAACATCACAGTACTTTTTTCAACGCCAACATTACACAATTTAGCTAATACGGCTGTCATGCGAGATGGAAGTCAGCGGGCTACAATTCTTGGTGTTACAATTTGGATGGTGTGGAAAGCACGCAATCAGAAGGCGTTTGGACAAGTGGAGGAACAGGGGGCTGACACTCTCAATGCAATCAGGTACATGCTAGCTGACATCAGGCGTGCTTACTCAGTGACAGATCAGGCTAGTGTTCGGAATAAAAGGGTTAACATTGCGGGATGGTTACATCCCCCACTGGAATGTTGATGGATGTAGCAGAGGTAATCCTGGAGCTGCAGGAGCTGGGGGTCTCATTTGGGATAGCATGGGCTGTTGGATTAAGGGATTCGCAATTAACATTAACACGGGGTGTGCACTTCGGTCATGGCGGAGTTGTGGGCTGCGATTACTGGATTGGAACTTGTTTGGTTCCTTGGGTTGCGACGGTTAATATTTGAGTCAGATTCGATGGTGACTGTCAACCTGATTACAAGACACAATGTCAAGGTAGATGCCAACTATGCACCGGTGGTTAGAGCCAAAGAAATCCTGGTAAGGGAATGGGAAGTTAAAGTCCAATATACTTTCAGAGAGGCTAATGTTGCAGCTGTCTGGCTTGACAAAAAATCCTTTTAGCAGATGGGGTTATATTCTATTGATCTTATTAGATCAATATTACCTCGTTTAATCTAGTTCTTGTGCGTTAAGCCCAGAAATCAATAATAATTTTGTGATTTGTTTTTTCGTAAATGATTGGTCGAAACCTTGAGGTCAGATTTGTAATCTAATTTGCTTGTCACCTCTTATTATCTTTCATAGATAATTATTCCCAAAATGGCTTGTATTTTTCTTTTCCAAAGAAAAGCTGAGAAGGAAATGATGGCACGTACATGGAAATTAAGAAGAACCAGATGTAAAACCTCAATCATCAATTTTATATATGGCAGCTAGAACCAAGTTCTTCAGTCAGAGCAGAAATTGCAAATTTACATGTAGCCTCTTCTCTTTTTTTTCTTACCATTCATTGAGAAAACGACGTAACCTGACTGAGTCTTGCGGAGATGGGAGGAACCTTACAATGACAGTTATGACTACGAACAATTAATTTCCCTGTTTTTTGTTTTTGTTTTTTTTTCTAGTGGATAAGAGCAACGTTTTGAGTGGAAGGGAAAGGAGAGGGAACAAGAGCCACTGGGAATTCCATCACTTTAGAGTTTCTTAGCATGACACTTGAAATGGAAAAGGAAGGAAATATTAATTATATTGCTCTAGTTAAAATAAAAATACAAGTCATAAACCGAAAGCAATCCATGATGTTCGGTTGCAAGACGACTAGGTACTTGCACTGGGGGAATACTTTTTTTCTTTTTTTACTTCATGCTGCTCCATCTGTTTCTCTAATAATTTAATCATTTAATTTCAAGTATTTGATGAGATATTAGTTTTGTGAGGATTTATTTTATTTATTGTTGTGGATGATATTGCATAAATAAATAAATAAATAAAACAGGGTAGGAAGGTGAGTGCCAGTGGGGTCCATGAGAAGGGAGCGAATGGCACAGAAAGGTGTTGAGATTTGGGACACACACCAAGTGAACAAAGTGAAGATGAAGGGATAAAGTGATAACTGAAGAAGCCACCAAGAGGAGAGGAGAGGAGAGGAGAGGCGACAGAAGACAATCAAAATTCAAAAGAAAAGAAAATACTACTCCTAGCTAGCTTTGCATTCATTAATCAAGAACCAGAAATGGCAATGGCAATAGCCATGGCCCTTCGCAGGCTCCCCTCTTCCTTCGACAAGCCCCTTCGCCCCGCTCTCTTCAAAGCCACCTCCCTCTATTATATGGTGATCTCCTTCTCTCTCTCTCTCTCTCTCTCTGAATCTTTTTTTAAACTTACTCCTTTCTCTTTTCTTTACATAAATAAAGTTCATTTTTACATGTAAATCCATGTAGTTTTCCTTCTTCTTCTTCTTCTTTCCTGGAAATTAATCAGGCCGCGAAAGCTCGAGAAAATACTGAAATGCTGGTTTTCTGTTTTGCAGTCTTCCTTGCCGGATGAAGCTGTATACGAGAAGGAGAAACCTGGTGTCACTGTACGTAAGATATTACTAATATATATACAAACTTTATATTTTTTCCATATCCTTTGATGACGAGTTAAGCTGCTCCTATTTAATTGTGCATTTTACAGTGGCCAAAGCAGCTAAATGCACCCTTAGAGGTTGTTGACCCACAAATTGCTGATATTATTGAGCTCGAGAAAGCTAGGCAATGGAAGGTACCTCCCTACCTTGCTATATAATAATTAAGTTCAACTCAATAATATATTTACTTTCCTTCCGACTCTATTAAATTACTGCTAATTTAAGATTTATCTTAAATCAAATTAATCACTGTTTATTTTAATTGTGATTATATATACGTATCCAATTGTGTGAAAAAGGGGCTTGAGCTTATACCCTCAGAGAACTTCACCTCCGTATCAGTGATGCAAGCCGTGGGTTCTGTCATGACCAACAAGTACAGTGAAGGATATCCAGGTGCAAGATACTACGGTGGAAACGAGTACGTCAAACTCAAACTACTTTCACCCCTACATCTTTTCATTCTCCTGTTTCTGCTGCAGGAGGATTAACTGCCTGCTCTGCTCACGATCATCTCATTGTTTTTTAATGCTCTGTTTCCTTTCTTTTCCAGGTTTATTGACATGGCAGAATCATTATGTCAGAAGCGTGCTCTGGAAGCATTTCGCCTGGATCCTGCTAAATGGGGAGGTACATTCATCTACTTTATCTATGCCAATAGAAACTTCAGATAATGCATTCTTCTGTTTTCTTTTCAACTATTAATTCTTACAAGAGATTGCTGGTAATTGAGTTGAGCTTGATTTTTGCATAATTAATTCTCTCTGCTTTCACCTTCCTTTCTGCTTGTTTGTCATATGATCGAGCTTTTCTCTAATTCTATTCCCTCTTGTGCTGGCTGCAGTCAACGTGCAATCTTTATCTGGATCTCCATCTAATTTTCAAGTCTACACTGCATTGTTAAAACCTCATGAAAGAATCATGGCACTTGATCTTCCTCACGGAGGCCATCTTTCTCATGGCTATCAGGTGCTTCATGTTTTCTTCTTTATTCACTTTCCTTATTCAAATGCTTCCTTGCTAATTTATTGTAAGATTTGTATTTAAGAATGTATACTTCTCAGATGATATATTGAAACTTTTATAATTTAGATACTCTTATAAGTATCGAAAGGGTTTTTACTTGAGAGAGTGTATTGGAGAATAATATAAATCATATCTTAGAATCTCATCTAACAGCTTAAGTTATTGGGTTGAAATATTCTTTGACATGGTATTAAAACTTTAATAACCAAATAGTTATGAATTCAAAACTCACCACGGAAATTGTTTCTTTTCCTATTCTGCAGACAGACACCAAAAAAATATCTGCAGTGTCAATATTTTTTGAGACAATGCCATACAGATTGAATGAGAGCACTGGCTATATTGACTATGATCAGGTAACTTATTCCTTTTCTTTTTCACACTGAACTTTTGTAGAAAATCATGGAAGACCGGAAGAAGTTGTTGAAAGTAAACAGTACTTCGTTGTCCAACCTAAAACTAAATTGGATTTATATCTTATGGCTTCGAAGCATCATTCTTTCTCCACTTTACTCAATAATTCCATGACACATGCTTATTTGTATAATTTGGAAGTCAGAATGATAGGTACCGTCTACTACTACACAATGAATCCATGAAGCATGATCGTGTTCTCTCTCTCTCCTTTTTTTTTTCCAGCAGTTAAAAACAAACCATGACTGATGAAATTGTCTTTCAGCTTCACAAAAATCTATCCTGCATCTGAAATAATCAGGGTAGATTTTGATGATCTTTGTTTCCTGTGTTCGCTTTCAACTTTTTGCTGTTTCTAAACCCCATTTATGCAAACAGCAGCTATGTTTCAAATAAATACGGCAGTTTAATGTGTATAAAGAACTACGTCATGAATCACTACGATTCCATGTTCTTTTGTGCATATGTGATTGCATATATATTATCCATGCATATCCCTATCTAGGCGGAACAGGATGAGTATCTGATGTGAAAACTATGATATTGCAGCTGGAGAAAAGTGCCACTCTTTTCAGACCAAAATTAATAGTAGCTGGTGCTAGTGCTTATGCACGTCTATATGATTATGCACGCATTCGCAAGGTAACATCCTTTACATTGATACCAATCCAGTTAACAAATTTATGGATCAGGGTTTCTTTAGTTTTAAACTCATTTGGTGGTTTATAGAATTTAAGTCTCTGTGTTGATCTTTAACAGGTTTGCGACAAACAAAAAGCTATACTGTTGGCCGATATGGCACACATTAGTGGATTGGTTGCAGCTGGTGTCATCCCATCGCCTTTTGAGTATGCAGATGTAGTGACCACCACAACTCACAAGTCACTTCGTGGGCCACGTGGGGCCATGATTTTCTTCAGGAAGGGGCTAAAAGAGGTTAACAAACAAGGGAAAGAGGTAAGATACTGACTGAAAACTCACATTTCATGATTATAGATTTGTATCTTTGAAGTGGAACTAAGATTGTCTTTTGAGTTCTTCCTATAGGTCTTTTATGACTATGAGGACAAAATCAATCAAGCTGTCTTTCCTGGGCTTCAAGGTGGTCCACACAACCACACAATTGCTGGTTTAGCAGTTGCTTTGAAACAGGTCAGTTTGCTTATAAGATTTCCCGTCAGTTATAAACTCCTTCCTTCTGAAATAATAGTCACATTTTGCGTTTTGTTTCCTGCATGTTGAGTAAATTAAATCCCCCAAAATCCGCCTAGATTGCTGTACATGTTAGAAACGGTTAGCAGTCTCCAACAGGGTGAATTCATCACTCCAAGTTATCCATATGCAAGCCAAATTTCTTGAAGTTCATAGTATAAGAAGCACTCTTTAATAGGTCAGCAAGTATAAGGGAGAGTGCACATTTAGGTGATATATTAGGCTCGTGGCTGTTGGCCTCTGAGGTCTACAGTAACAAATTAGCAGGTTTTCAAAGTGTTTGATACTGGTACGACACAGGCAGGAAGTGTTTAAGAGGCAGTCCGGGGGAAATTATTTCTCACGATGACCCTAGCCTAATTTTTATCTCGTTAAAACTAAGGTCTTTTCCACCGAGAGCATATTTTTCACGAAGAGAACCATTGTGCAGATGCTTGAATTGGCTAATATTGGAGTGGCTGGTGGTGTGAGACCAGGTTGCTTAGATTTTCCTCTCGTTGATTAGGTGTTTTGCTTGATATTGCAGGGCTCGGTTACCCGGAATTTCTGTTGTGTCCAATATTTTACCACCCCCGCCCACACCCCCCCCCCCCCAAAAAAAAAAAAAAAAACAAGAAGAAGAAAGCTAAGTCTATGGTTACTGCAGTCACGCATTCCCTTTTCTACTCCTCTTATGCTAAAATAACAAGATTGTTGCAGGGAGTTTATTCATACTTTTCATTTACATTTAAAAGTTTTTCTTATATATCCCTACACTATACATGCAGGCTACAACTCTGGAGTACAAAGCGTATCAAGAGCAGGTTCTTAGTAATTGCTCAAAATTTGCTCAGGTATCAGATTATGAGATATAACAAAAAAGAAAAGGCATATCAAAACTTTCTCACTCACCCAAATGACAATTTTGAATGATTAAACTTCTTCTCGTCAGACTGTAGATCAAATAGTTTTACTTTAATTGCTTGGAATGTTATTGATATTGCAGAGTCTAGTTGAGAAAGGCTATGAACTTGTTTCTGGTGGAACTGAGAACCATTTAGTTTTGGTGAACCTGAAGAACAAGGTAAGAGGATGTTCAATTTGAAAGAATTTCCCTTGTGCGTTATCCCAAATGGTAAAAAGTGCATCAAGACGATACTAACTGAGCCAATAGGACATTGGTTGTGAAGTTATTAGTTTCAAACGTGAAAAAAAAAATTCAGCGTTTTCTTTTCACTTTTTTTTTTTGTTTACAAATATTTGTTTTCATGCAGGGTATTGATGGCTCCAGAGTTGAAAAGGTGCTCGAATCTGTTCACATTGCTGCAAACAAAAACACTGTTCCTGGTGATGTGTCTGCCATGGTTCCTGGTGGCATCAGGATGGGTAAGGGCCTTTACTTGACACGACAATGCTCTTTGATTTTATTTACAGCGAATTTTCTTGATAAATGCAATTGCACGTCAGGAACACCGGCTCTTACTTCTAGGGGGTTCGTGGAAGAGGATTTTGCTAAGGTGGCAGATTTCTTTGATGCTTCGGTGAAGTTGGCAGTGAAGATGAAGGCTGAAACCAAAGGTTTGTAGATCTTCAATATCTTTCCTTGTTCTCTCAGAGCTTCTTTGTATCTTGCTACATCATGGTTAGTTTTGTTAAGGCTCTTGAGTCCACTGATTCACATTGCTTGCAAACCAGGGACAAAGTTGAAGGATTTCTTGGTTACAATGCAGTCTGCTCACTTTCAATCTGAGATTTCAAAACTCCGTCATGAAGTGGAAGAATATGCTAAGCAATTCCCAACAATTGGATTTAACAAAGAAACCATGAAGTACAAGAATTGAGCAACTGATTCTCTCTACATAAGGTATACGATAGCCCTTAGTGTTGCTGGAGTACTGCTGTGGATGAGGCTAAAATTATGGAGGGTCAAAGACTGCTTTAATTTCTGTCTTTTTGGCAAGATAATGTTCAAAGGTTGAATTTTATCTTTGATATGAAGGGAGTCACCTTGACAAATATATAACATTCAGCACATGTGCTGATTGCTTGTCCCCGAAACTCTGCATCTTCTCATTTAGGACACTACTTTCCTGATATGCTTTTTAAAGTTGTTCATAAAAATGTTTTTTCCTGTAGATGTGTAGTAGAACTATAGAAATCAATGCATCTTTAAGGTTTTTATTTGAACATTTCAGGTATCAAGGTGCCATAAATAATTAAACATACTGCCGAGACGAACTGCTTATCCCCTCAACTGAAAGATACACCTGCAATTGTGCTGAATCTTTTGTTACTGCCTAGTATTTGGTTAAATGTGCACGTAGAAATCATATTATTTATTATCTTATACATGTCTTGTAATTACCCGTGTGCTTCTTTGATTTTATGGAGTAGGTAAGCAGATTCCAGATGAGTTTTTCTCCTTGTTGGAGGTGGATGGATGATAGATGGCATTAACTGATGTCTTGTTGCCTATTAATCCAGCAAACCTTGATCTGTGTCTTCATTAGATGTATATATGTACACACAGCTGCCAATGCTAAGGAAAGCAATAAAGAAATTCCGTCTTCATATATTGACATAAAGTAAGGCAATGAAGAACAGAAAAATCAGTAACGAACTGGGTTATATTGACCCCTGTGGGAATGCCTGTGGTATAGGCTGGCCTGGCATGTATACCTAATCTCCTATCATCCATCAGAGTATCAGCATCCGTTGACCATGCTGTGGGAAGGGAACTGTCTCCCTGCAGCAGCTCCATTATATCCATGAGAGAACCATATCTCTTGTCCGCGGATGCTTCAGCTACAACTTAGACTTCATCGTTTTCGAAACTTTCAATACATAGCACGCAGATCAAAACCAATTAAGAGTATCCATGAATAACTTTCTTCGAAACCCAAACCAGTAACCTCGGTTCCGAACTAAAATATCAAGAAAGAAGATGAGTGTGGCACTCGAGGGCTCAAGCCTACGTTATGTATATCAGTAATTACCATGATGATTTTCTTCTCGACGAATTAGCGTACTCAATCAGACCACAAGATCAATAGGCCTATAGTCTCCGCCAGCAAACAAAGCAGCGACTTTGTATGTACACCCAATAGATTCCTCGCCCATGCATCCAACATTATGGTAAACACCAGCCATTACCTTAGTCAACTCTAACCAGCTACTGTACTGGTGCTGTTACTAGAAGAAAGAACGGAAACACAGCTTCAATTGACCAAGTTCACATTGATCCGATCCATGCTTGCTTTAAAAAATGTTCATATGCGTTGCAAAAAAAAAAAAAAAAGTTATCCTCCGTCGTGGGAAGTTGCTCGTACTATAATTTAATATTAAGCTTCATGTTTCACTCTTCACTATTAATTAATAAATGTCTACAAACTATTAATGGAACGATTTGTTATTCCTTGTTTTTTTTTTATTATTTTAAAGAATAATATCTTGAAATCTTATCTAATAACTTAAATTTTTAAATTAAATTAGTTCTTTAACATAGTATCAAAGTCTTGATGACTATATTAACTCGTCACCTAACTCCATATTTATTTTTTAGACTTTTTAATCTACTATCATATATACTATCTATATTGACAAATTATATTAGATCAGATAATACAAATATGTTGTTGTTTAGAGTATCTTTATATAGTGTTTGATATTGCGGTAGTAATTATTTTTTAAAGTACTTTTTTGCTTAGAAATGTATCAAAATAATATTAATTATTGTGAAAGGATTTGTAATTCCTTGTTTTTTTTTTCAATATTAATTACTGTTAAAGAATAATATAAATTATATATTGGAATCTTACCTAATAGTTTAAGTTTTTAAGTTGAATTAGTTTTTTAACATGATATCAGAGTCTTGATGATCAAATGATCACGAGTTCAAATCTCATCATCTCTATTTATTTGATAAAAATTAAGTATAAAATAGTATAAACATATGCAAGTTTCAAACTTAAACAAATTTTCACTTGAAAAGTATGTATTTCTAATGAGAGAGCCAAAAAAACAGCTAAAAATAAAAATAAAAAGCCAAAATACTCTATTTCAAAAATAAAATCAAAAGAAGAGCTAACAGTTCAAAAGGAGAGAATCAAATGAAGAGCCAAAATGGCTTTTTAATCAATGAAAAGTCTTTCATACATATCTATTAAAAGAAACAAAACATTAAAATATATTATTTAAAAATTCTTTCTTCCATCGATTAAATTTTTCTCAATAAATTTTTTTTAAAAATATATTAATATTAAAATACAAATTGGTTGTTAGAATAACTTTTTTTTCATTAGGGTTTAAAAAAAAAGAGCTAACAATTCAAAAAATCATATTAATCATTTGACTCTTCTAAATAGCTTTTGTCATTGGAAATACTTTTATACCAATGATTTTATAAAATACAGAGTTACATTGTTAGTTAGATAAAATTATTTATTTATTAGACTTTTTAACCTACTATCTTATATATTATCTATATTGACATATTATATTAGTTCAGATAATACAAATATGTTGTTGTTTAGAGCATCTTTAAGTAGTGTTTGGTATTGTGGTAGTGATTGTTTTTTAAAGTACTTTTTTGCTTGGAAATGTATCAAAATAATATTTTTATTTATTTTTTAAAATTTATTTTTAATATTAGCTGTTTTTATAATATCAGACTGTATTAGCAAACAAACTCAAGCTATTAAAATTTAAGAAAAGATAAAAATTGGACCTAGCCCAAATCACCTATATCATATTCAACCACTAATTATTATTTTATCTATGTCCCACCCCTGACTTAGCCCATTCTAAGCCTAGCCTAATATTCAAAATTTAATAATTTATGTCTTCATCAATACTCACTATGAGTATTTTTCTCACATTAGCACAATGTGATTTTTTTCTTAAACTGCCTAGCATAATATTCAAAATTTAATAATTTATGTCTTCAGCAATACTCACTATGAGTATTTTTCTCACATTAGCACAATGTGATTTTTTTCTTAAACTAGCACAATTAGAAAAGTAATTTTCATTATAACACACAAACAGTAGTTGCACATATAGTACATATGCACCTATAATTCATAGATATAGAATTAGCATGATCGCCTGGTTAATTAATTTCACTATAGTTTTCTTTTCTTTTTTTCTCTCCCATTACTCCTTTCTATCTTCAACTATTTCTCAATCCTTCTGCGCCGCTCTCAACTCAAGCAACCGGGTGTGTTTGGGATTGTGGTAACAGTTGCGATTCAAAGTGTTTTTCGCTTAGAAATATATTAAATTAATATTATTTTTATTTTTAAAAAATTATTTTTTATATCAGCACATCAAAACGATCTGAAAACGTAAAAAAAATAATTTTTAGAAGAAGAAAAATTTAAAATT
>Ga0307514_10004568_pt1 | contig 12703 bp, 15 predicted proteins | sample 16_EM_MG_FD_203088 | JGI IMG/M metagenome (GOLD analysis project Ga0307514, IMG submission 203088) | Populus trichocarpa ectomycorrhiza microbial communities from riparian zone in the Pacific Northwest, United States - 16_EM | ecosystem: Host-associated > Plants > Roots > Unclassified | place...
CGGAAGACGAACCGCGGGTTGGAAGTTAGCGAAAGCTCTTCCGCAGTGGGTTCAGTTAAGAATACCATGGAAGAGGTGACAGTGGTGAACAGCGAGCAGAAGTGGAATGAAAGTCGCGGAAGCTGGCGGAAGGGGAACGGAAGAGGACTGGAGTGTCCCCTTACACTGTGCCTCGGAGACGAAAAAGCGCTCGCTGGTGCATCGCTGGGGTGATGTAAGGAAATCAGGAAATGAAGGATGAAAGACGCAAATTGGGTTGTCTTCAGCATCTGGAACAAGTAGGACTGAATGCAAACGAAGCAAGCAGCAGCGTACTGTCCCTGGCTCAAGTTGTAGCAATGATTCGAGAGATGCAGATGTCATAGGGTCTTGGAGGAAAACAATGGACCCAACCACGTTCTTGAATTGTAGGGAGAGCTCGTCGTCATGATCCTCGGATAGTGCGTGCTGCAAAACCTGTAAATAGAGGGTATCAACCTTGCCGTAACGCGATGTGTGGGTATGCGCATTTTTGATATGCTTCTCGCGTAGTAGCACCCTTAACTGACGGTGGGGATCTGCCCAGTATTTGTCTGCCACAAATTTTATCACTGTGGCCGCGTAGATGAACAAGACATCAGCCCGTTTGACCAGAACTCCCAGTTCATAAGAAGTGGGCCACGGTGTCGTCAAACCAAATTCACGAGCCACGTCGTTCAGTCTATGGCGAAGAAACAACTCGACATCAGCCTGCACGATCGACTTCTCGATGTCATGCAGGATGTACGACTGCGATATAAATCGCAAGGCAGGTGACTGGAACTTTGATCGTATATGCAGCTCTGGCCTGCTCGTGATCAGTAATCGGACCTGGCGATTGAGTTTGCGGATCTCGGCGGCCCAAAGAATTAGAATTTCTTCTGCCCCTGATTCGGGAAAGCATTCATCGAGAGCATCTATGATGATTACGATGAACTGAGTGTTGCTACTGCTCCCGCATTCTTGGAGTGGCGTTATGATCAACTGCTCGATCTGTTGGCGTATGACTGAGCGTCCCACGTCCGGGTTATTTTCAAGTGCGCTGACTACGTGTGCCCTGTATTCAGGGTTGAATAGGGCCATTTGAAAGGCTAGTGTTGGAAACAGGAGAAGGGAGTTGCGTCGGTCGGTCTCATCGCGCGAGAAGAAAAAGCTTGCGCCCAGTCTATGCAAAGTATCTTCGTGCTCAGCGACCGTTTGCGCAATTGTGGATTTTCCAATACCTGCCAGACCGCAGAGCCAAAAGATAGGGGGGTGGTTCGGGTCGACATGCTCGATCCACTTATAAATCTCTTCAAGAGTCTTCTCTCTAGTCCCTTGGAAGCAACGTGCAGCATTATTGCGAGATCCAGAATCATGACGAGCGTCTGCTCTAGGAAGCTCTTTGATTTGATCAAGGTGCACTAAACGAGGAGAGCTTAGCTGCTTGAGCAACTTGAACGCGACAAGAGGATGACTACCTTTCTTCAGCATGTTAAGGCCACTTTCCTGTAGGACCGGACCAGCAAAGGTTCAAAGATGATTTTTCGACTGCAGGCATAAACTGCTACACACCGCAATTCCCTTCGTCCCTGTGAGATTATCATCTACTCTGCCAAATCCAGTGGTTATTTCACGATGAACACTGTCTATCTTGATGTCCAAGTGCGTGGCAGCAGCCGTCTATAGCAAAAAGTAGTCATGGTGAACATTCGTATCGACAAGGTAAAACCCGTGCAAATGACCAGATATGCCTGAATTGCGCGATCCAATTCCCGGTTCATCCCTAGAATAACACTCGCGTCATCGATATTGTGGAAGAATCTCCGGATGCGCCCCTGGGAGAGATGTTTGTTGCACCTTGACGTTATTCGGTCGATGCTCCTAGAGTCGTAAGTTATTCAGAGTCAGCTTTACGGGTACATGGAATGTTAATCTGACTCTGTCAAGGCATCGACTCGACCAGATAATGATTGGGTGACGGTGCCGCTGTTCTGCAAAAGATTGTCTTTAAGCGGTTCTGTGATGCTGAGGCGTATACGATCCAAGGCTCTGATGAGGTCCTCGATGCCGTCTTTGTTCCCTTGAACGTTCTGACAACATTTCAACAATTGGCCATGACGGGTAACAAATTAAAAGGGTAAAACAAACACACCCGAGTTGCAGTAATAACTGAGAGAAGGCCTGACAAAGACGCTTTCAAGCCTGGGATGGGCAGTCCATCGATCGAGTCCTTCAAGATCGTGAGTGCGGCCTGCAGAGTGATCAGGGTTTCGACTTTCAGTCCAGTGCGGCCAGAACCTTCACCAGGATCTGATGGAGGGTTTACATGTACTTTCTTGAAGGCCCTAGGCACAAGCCGGGACATTTTGCAATGAGAAACAAGAGCCTCGACGTCGACGCCCGACTAGACCGTGATGCGAACCATTAGTGATTATTCGGGCCGCCGACGATCGTTTTCAGAAAAATAAGTGGTAATTCAAAAAATTGCTAAAAATCGGCTGATCGTTATTCTGCTTTTAAATTGGGTGTTCCGACACATCTTGTCGTTAGCCACTAGTCTTGAGCCAACTCAGACCTTGCAGAACGTATGTGCATCTATATGAAATACTCCGCCATAATCTTCAGGCAAAGGGGTGTGCGGCAAGTCGGTACGGACTTCAATCTGTAACGGATATACAAATTTCCACCACGCTAATACCAAGGTATCTGGTAATGAGAGACAAGATTAGGTGTCTATAGACTAATAAAAATACACAATGATCTGAAAGAATGAAAGGCCGCCATATTTCACCGTACCACCCATGGAACATTCTTTATATCATACTCGTAGTCATCGTCATCGGTTTCCAAAATGTCTTCCAGTCGATGCGACGCTCGGATCGACCGCAATTGTCCCATCTCGAATTGGGAGAGTGTGCCTGGACTCCCGAAGCTCATATCACCAAGACCATTGTCGCCCCGAGCAGTCGACCGTTTCTTGGAGACGTTCAGTGTGCTGACCGTTGTACCCGCTTCTCTGACATTTAATATGACGCGGTTCGCGAGAACACACGACATCGCAAGCGTAAAGCCGATGGAAACCTCCAGCAGGGTCATCTGTTACAAAATCCAATATTAGCTACGAAGTGCTATCGCCGACCACATAAACCTACCGGGGCAAAGCTCCAAATCAGCAGAGATATCAAATATGTTGCGCAGATTCTGTCTGATAGTTGAGCAATCAACAAGACTAAGAAATAGGTACCCCCACTCACGCGAAGAAATATAAAATGGAATCTCGGATAAGGATAACTACCAGTAATCGACCATGGTAGAATACTGATCTCTGGCTTCTCAGAGTCTGCAAGCCTTTGAACAAAGCAAGACCACAAAGTAAGCACTCAAACACGAGCAATGGTATCCAGAACATGTAGAAGTTCGAAGCGACGTTCGATGCCGAGCAGGACGTTCCGACAGATGGCAAAGATATTACCTGCACTGTCAGAGGGGCGTAATTGTATGACCGTACGAGTGAAGTGTATTCGATAAAGCGACATACTCGTCAATCTGGACAATACGGAGCCCATAATGTACGCTGATGCTGCGACTGATAGTGTGAAACAGGTCAGCATGAACGCGAGTACTTTCTTGTCCAGGGAATACAACGCGTAAAGGCGCGTTTGGAGAATCGCTTGAATGTCAATTAGAAAGGAATCAACTGTAAATCTATTAAGTATACCTTCCGCGAGCATGCAGCCAACTAGACCGGTCCATCCCTGCCATTGATGTACCTTGTTTTGTCGAGTGAGTGGCGAATACGACAGAGAAATTTTATACTGACAACTGCCAAGTACCTCAAAGCGGGCAGATTGCTAAGGCTTTCGTTTGGACTATCGCTCGGTTGGGTGTTAAAGTCGGCATGAATACTGCTCGAGGTTCCAAAGAAAGACTCATCCCATTGAAAGGGACACTGGTCATGAAAATCTAGACCAGGGCTATTGTCGTCTTTGTGTTTTGATCTGAGGTCGTCGACAATCATGATCACGAAGATGATGGAGACGACGCGTGAATGAGTAAAACGCGGCAAAATGTCACTTAAGTGCAGGGTAAGGGATACCACCGCAGACAGTTGCAACCATGGTGCACAGGACGAGCATGACATTCCATTCTGTGGATTTCCACTTGACAGAGAGACGTTTGAGTGTTTCTCCTTGAGAATCTGCATGAGTCGCGTCTAGGCTACATAACGTGTCCCGTCCATCGCAGTTGGTGGAGCGACGATCCCAACGGGTTTGAGACCGGCATTATCAAGTACATATTCTGGCGCCTAACCGTGGATTCTGGGAGAGTTTGGGACATGGGGCTTAAAAAAAGGGATGGAAATGCTGCAAATGAGGACAGATATGTTTAGATTGGAAGAGGAATGGCTGCGACGTAGAGGTTCCTTCGTATTTGCTTCCAGCATTGGTCGATTCCAAGAAATTAAAGCGCTGCAATATCCCCAGTTGCGACGTTCGGTGGCAGGGACACCTCTAGATGTACATTCATCAGGGTGTTTTTTCGTAGATGTGAGTAGAAACGTAGTCAAAACTTGAGAGGTTGTACGTTGCCATTCCGTTTTTTTTCAATGACATTTTTCTATGACACAAATTTTTTACCATCCTAGTTGATAAAAGGAAATTTCATTTTGTAGTACCTGGAGACCATTGCACTTTTCTGACTTTTCTGCGTCTTAGCATAATGTTCATAGTTTCTGTGCGACACTTTTTTTGGGGCTGAAAAGAGGTGATGTCGCATCAAAATTTCTGCGTTATGCACCGACGATGCCTTCATACCACCTTTGTCCATGCACAGACCCACAGGACCAATAACCAAATACGACAGCATTTTTCTTCCGCAACGATCGACTTAGGGAAGCTACCTTCAGAACCACTCTCAAAGGACGTCTCGACGCGGCATACGAAATCCCCTGCTGGATCAAGGAAACGCTCTCAGCCGCATCTTGACTCTCAAAAAGGAGGACACAGGCCCGCAAGTCATGTAGTAGAAGCGAACCACGAGATTCCCTCACGCACACCGTCGTTTGCTGAAAATGACAGGGATTCAACGCGACCAAGTCGAAATCGCAACAAAGTCGGCCTCGTCCACAAGCCTAAACGGGTTCGGCCACCAAAGCGAGCACCAGGTGAATGGCAGCCTACACCACCGCGAGGGATGGATCCCTCACTTTTACAAAATACATTGCAGAAGAACGGGGCGAGACGTAGTATGGACACTACAATGCAGGCTATGGTAGATTCTGGGGAGGATTTAGACGCGATGGCGTATGATGAGCTGGATTCAATTGAGATGTCGTTCCCACCCGGAACCCTCGTCGAAACGAGGAAGTAGGTGTTTACTTTTTAATTGTCGCGCTCGACTAATATCTATTGTTTGAATACAGGAATGAACAATCGACTACTGCTATTGTTTTAGGTGAAGTTATCCGAGAACGCCAATGGAATGTTCTCTCCCTTGCTGTCAGTGGTGAGGTTTTCAAGCATTCACGATACGACATACATTTTGCTATTCCCAACTTCATCTCTTCCGACCTTGCTGCACGGTGTGGGACCGACGAAGTTACCAGCATTGCCCAGCAAATTAATGCCCGGGTGGAGGCACTCAAGAGGTTGAAGCAGGCATATAAGGACACTGAAGCGTCCTATAAAGGTTCTGCCAGATGGCAACGCCAGCGAGCTCTTAACATCTACAACGAGACCAAGTCGCCCGATCCGACCCGTTGGGCGAAAACAACGGTCAGGCATGTAACGAACTTGCTCTGGCAGCAGCCCACAATGATCAATTACTATGCGGCGCACAAGTATTTGATGGAGCATCCTTTGCATTTTGTAGCGACGGAAAATTATCTCAAATCTCAAACGTTTTATGTTCGGCCATCGAGGGATGTTGAAGAGATTGAGACGGTGCAGAGCTGGATTGCAGGACATCGGAAGGACGAAGAAGGGTCAATCAGTCGGTTTGTGAAGAAAGCAAGGCATGTTCTCAAAAAATATAGCAAAACAGAGAGGCATGACCACGGACCCATGTCTCAGCAATCGGCCGGCCATACCTGGAATGAGGAAGACCAATCTATTCTTCGCTGTCTCCTTCGTTCTTTGTCGCCTAGACGCTCAATCCAGAAGGATCCTTACAGTATCTGTCGAAGTGTGCTCATAAAACTGTTGAATCCCGACGTTTTCGCCGCATCCGACGCAGTAGCTTTCGAGTCGTTGAAAAAATTGGGCGTCATTGCTCCCTGGCAGGACATTTTTGAGTTAACCCCGCAGGCCAACCCCACTGGCGATTTCTACACTCCAAAGCCTTTCATGAAGGAATGCGAAGGTTTTGCGAAGAGGACAATAGAGTCTAAAGCTGTGGCTGGATCCGTCTTGGGACCTGACGACTTGCATCCTGTTGACCCTCTGGATTCTGTTCGACATGATTTTGGGAATATGAGGGTGTTCGTGATCGACGATGCGAGTGCGGAGGAATTGGATGATGGTATTTCGGTTGAGCGTATACCCTCGGAGCCAGACAAGTTTTGGTTGCACGCCCATATCGCGGATCCAGCCGCTCTTCTCCATCCAAGACATAACTTATCCCTTCGAGCCCGAGAACGTGGGTCTACACTTTATTTTAGGCAGAAAACATTCCCTCTTTTCCCAAAATCTTTCGTGCATCATCCTACTTTCGGAACGTCACTGGGAATTCGATCAAATGCTGGACTCGGCGACCGGACACTTACATTCAGCGCTAAAGTTGATACAGAAGGCAACATCCTCGATCACAAGGTTCGAGCTGGTATCGTTCGGAATGTCCGCAAAGTGACGTACTCAAACTGTGATGAATTAATTGGTGTTGAGCCGATGACAATACTTTATCCTTTCGGAAAAGCCGGTTCTCTAGCGTCCGAACCTTCTGCGACGTTCACTGAGGAGGAGGCAGCCGATCTTAAGCTTTTATACCAGTTGACTCAACAGCAAGTTAAGCGACGATTCGACGCGGGCATGTTCACATTGGACAACGAGCGCGCTATCATCGATTGCTTGACTCCCCCTGGCAAAAACATTCAAAGTCCATCTATGAAGGGTGCAAAATATGAAGGATTTCCCGAGATGAACTACTATGTTGCATCCACTGCAGCCAGTGACCAAGGTAGTCGTTTGGTTGTCTCTGAGATGATGAAGATTGCGTCGAGAGTTGCGTCGAGGGTAGCTTTGGAGCACGATCTCCCGATGTTACGGAGGGCACTGGATCCTATCATTCCCGTTTCAGATGAGGCTCACCAGGAAATATTACGTTCGCGGACACCGAATGGGTACATTCCGATGTTCAAGTTTTTGGGTCATATGGTAACGAGTCCTGCGTCTGTGTATACTTTGCAACCAAAGAGGCACAGCGGGATTGGTATTCCAGACGGGGAAGGATACAGTCGCGCAACATCACCGTTGAGGCGCTTCGAGGACCTTATTGTGCATTGGCAAATACATCATTTGTTGCTTGGACCGAAAGCGCCTTTGAAACCACCGTTCAGTGGTGCTGACATGGAGCAACTGTGCATTGACGTGACAACGGTGGACAGAACGAATCGCAAGATCCTTAGGGATGACATGGATTTCCACGCACTCATGTTTATGAAGCGGTGGATGGAGGAGAATGGCAAAAGGAGAGCTGAACAACCTTTCAAGGATCCGCTGGCTGGCATGTTGACAGGCTATAGGGTTTTGCCTGTGAGGCGGAACCTCTCAGACAACCGACGCATAACTGGAGTGGCATTGCCAGAGCTTGGGATTAAAGCTCAGCTCGTTGATTTAGACGCAAACTTCTCTGCTGAAGTTCCCCTTTCTGGCCAGGTAAAAGTGAAGGTGAAAAACATTCAGTTAGCGAGTAACAGGATGGCCTTGCAAGTTGTACTGGCATAAATATATATATATATCTCAAGTAATTTACATCAATGATGACCTTCTAAATATGGACGGTATGTAACTTGGGGTGTGGTTCGACTTTTTTTTTCGGGCGTCAAAGAATATAAAAAGCAGCAAGTGGTTTCTCACGAAACATAGGCGACGACCATGTCTTTTGCCACCTACCTCAATGGCACCGTCCCCGTCTCCGATGCGTGGTCAGGGTATCTCGTGCATGCGCAGGAACACTTGAAGCAAAATTCACGTCTCGCTATCATCGCCTTCTTGGTCAATGTTCCCATTTTTGCTATAGTGCTTAACGTCATTCAACAAGTGGTGATTCACCCTTATACTTTTTTTTCCCTCTCGCAGCGCTAAGGTTGTTGAATGATAGGCCGTGCCCCGGAAAGCGACGAATCCTCCCCATGTCTTTCATTGGTTTCCGATTATTGGTTCTGCGGTCGCGTATGGTACGAACCCCATACAATTCCTCTTCGACTGCAGAAGAAAGGTCAGTCAAATCCATAATTGATATCTGGCGGAAGTAATGGACTAAGTTTTGTCTAGTACGGCGATGTATTTACTTTTACTCTCCTCGGTCGCCGCATGACCGTCGCACTCGGACCCAAAGGAAACAATTTCGTTCTTGGTGGAAAGTCGGCAGTTTTTAACGCGGAAGACGCATACACAGTGCGTTTACTACTCTTCTTAGCCAGTGTTTTCCTAACCACGCCTTTTACTCAGCACTTGACTACGCCTGTGTTTGGTAAAGACGTCGTGTACGACGTTCCTAACGAAGTCTTTATGGAGCAGAAGAAGTTCATCAAAATCGGTCTTTCGACAGATAATTTCAAAACATACGTCGGTATGATTGAGGACGAGGTCGAGGAATTCATCAAGCGGGACCCAAGCTTCCGCGTCTACCAGAAGAACGATGTTGCTGAATGGGGCTCCTTTGATGCTGTTGACGTCCTTTCGGAGATCACTATCCTGACCGCCTCACGTACACTCCAAGGCAGAGAAGTTCGTGGAGGCCTGGATAAGACATTCGCTCAGTTATACACAGATTTGGATGGCGGGTTCACCCCTCTCAATTTTATGTTCCCAAATCTGCCGTTGGAGAGCTACAGAAAACGTGATAGAGCTCATCAGAAAATGTCTGACTTCTATGTCAACATCATCAAGAAACGCCGGGCTGAGCAAGACGATGTAAGTCTCCTTGTATAAATCCTGGCTCCAGCCTGATAGTGATTGCCGTCTAGCATGAACCCGATATGATTTCCACTCTCATGCAGCAAACATACCGGAATGGAAGACCTCTAACAGATAGGGAAATGGCGCACATTATGATTGCTCTACTAATGGCCGGCCAACATACTAGCTCTGCTACTGGCTCCTGGGCTCTACTCCATCTTGCTGCTAAGCCAGATGTTGCGTACGTCTAGACGTCTTTCCTTTTCTCAACCTTTGTGATTAACGCGGGGCTATAAATAGCGACGCTTTGTACAAGGAACAAGTTGAGTATTTCCGTGGCCCAGATGGCAAACTGCGCCATATGACCTATGAAGATATCCGTTCGCTGCCCGTCCTGGACTCCGTCATCCGCGAGACACTCCGAGTTCACCCTCCCATCCACACCATCATTCGCTACGTCCGCGACGACGTCCCAGTGCCCGCATCACTTTCCGCTCCTTCAAAAGACGGCACTTATATTGTTCCCAAAGGTCACTATGTAGTTTCTTCACCTGCTATCTCCCAAGTCGATCCTATGGTGTGGAAAAATGCGGAACAGTGGGAGCCTTACAGGTGGAATGACACCGAAGGTGTTGCTGCACAAGCATTCAAAATGTATGCTGATGAGAATGGTGAAAAGATTGATTATGGTTTCGGTGCGGTAAGTAAGGGTACGGAAAGTCCTTACCAACCATTTGGTTCTGGCAAACACAGGTGTATTGGCGAACAGGTGTGTTGGATTGTTCGATTTGTCGTCCCTGCTGATTGGTTCTACTTTTTTTAGTTCGCATACCTGCAATTAGGCACTATCCTCTCCACGCTCATTCGCGCGATGGAGTTTCGAATCGACAAGGTACCCGAACATAATTATCATGTATGTATTCTTTCTACTTCGGGTTTTTGTTTGGAGTGAACTAATGTTTAATAGACTATGATAACGATGCCAAAACATCCGAGAAACATCCAGTATCGGAGAAGGAATTTGGATTAAATATCACTAAATTTATTCATTTTTATTGTTAACACGCTTGCCTTTCTGATCAATATCGCCTTGCATCATTGCATGACGTCTTATATTCCGGGGACTAATAGAGGAATACTCGCAATTATAATCCTTGACTGAATATTTCGAACTTTCGGTATGAGGGGCAGGTCACGGCATGTCGATGTAAATCAGAACAAGGAAAACATCAAGTAATTTTTATCAATCGTTCTCATCATCTTCACTTGCTTCGTCGTCGTCAACAACACCAATGACGCCGCCTCCTTTCCCTTCCTCTCTCTCCTTTAGCAACCGTCCTGCTTCGCGCAACTTGGTACCAAATGCTTTGCGGACTCCAAAGTTGGCTCCGACATCCCATATTTGCAACTTTGCTTTTGAGCCAGCAGCAGCGAGCGTCAATGGGTCGTCGGGTGACCAGACTGTCGAGAATACCTTGCCCTGTCAACGGAAGGATATCAGCCGAGTTAGTTCAAGGACAATATGTGGCAGAAGACTTACGACTCCAAGATCTCTGGAAGTTACCAAACTGACGCTCCTTTTGCCTGTGTCTTCGTCATCCTGGATGTTCCATACTTTTACAAGTTTGTCAGTTCCGCCAGTGGCGATGCATCCTCTGAGAAGGGGATTGACATCGATGGAAGACGCAGGTCCGTCGTGGGCTGCTAGCGTAAATCGAGAAGTTGATGGCTCTTCAAGATTCGACGATAATGTTCTGACATCGAAATTCAAGATGAGGCCATTTTCTAGCGAAACCTGTTCGAAAGGCGAATGAACATTTAATGGTGAAAGATGGCATAATTAAACTGACATAAAATCCAAAGTTGTCCCAGGGATCCCACCTCAAAGCCTCAACATCGCTCCCAACTATAGCACCTACACCAGTGGTTGGTGTCCTCGAATCAAACGTCCGCACCGTCCGGTCATAGCTGCCAGTCAACAACACCGTTGGTTCCTTCTCATTCCACTGAACCGCCTGCACCTTATCTTTATGCACATCAAAACTCCTAATCGCACCTGCACCCTCACCCAGAGCTGCCGGATCGCGCGTCAGGTCCCACAATTTGACCGTCCTATCTGCGCTTGCTGATGCGAGGAGGTTCCGTTGGGTTTTGTTCCAACTCAACCCGAGCACGGCGTCAACATGGTACGCTGTTTCAACCCGGCGGTGTTTGGATTTCTTCTTCTTCTTTTTGCCTGTACCGCTTGGAACGGGGACGTGTGCCTTTGTGACGTCTGGTCGGCCAAGGACTGAGGCGGGGTACATCGCTTCGAGGACGTCAAGAGACCAAATCTCGATTTCGGGATCCAAGGTGCCAACGGCTATATAATTCCCTAGAGCGGATTTGCGAGAGGTATTTGTAGTTAAAGGGAAATCAGAGGACGAAGATGCAGCAGGAGGAAAGTCGAGCCACTCAAGACAGAGAGGAAAGCTGGGCAACATAAGATCATGGTGCACGTAAAGGTTTTCTTGAGATTCGTCATAGACGTAGATCTCGATTTGAGATATTTCGTCTTCTGTTTTGGCCACGACGAGGAGGTTGTCGGTAGGGTAGATCTCTAACTCGTCGCGTTCGTCGTCGTCTTCCTTGAAGGAAGGTTGGTTAATGAAGGGGTAATGAAGAGACCTTTTGAGTGGACATACGGTTTTCAAAGTTATATAAGGGTCTTCCTCGTTGTCTTTGTAGTATGTCAGCCCCTTAATATTGCTGAATATGCCCGTACCTAGAAAGGAAAAAATGAATCAACAGAGGGGTGGATAAATTTTGAAGGTCTTGTATACTTGATGCTTTTGTATCATCATACTCATCGAGTTTATATTCCGAAAGATCATCCGCATTGGTTTTCTTTGTTGTACAAGAATCAACATCCATGGCTTGGTCATCTTCACTGTAAGAAAATGCAAAAGAAAGTACCGTATGAATAAGTATCGCTCTGTCGAAGTTCCTAAACGCCCACAAGACAAATGACTCTCACTCTACCCAATTCGTATTGTCGTCATCCTCTAAAACATCATCCTCTTCCGCACCCTTGCCCATCGTCTGCGCGGCTAGATGCGCACGTTCCAACTCTGCTCGAGCATCCTCCAGCTCGATTCTAGCAAGGGTACTGACGCGCTCAAGTTCTTTTTCATCCAGGACATACTTTTCGGGATTTTGAGCTGCAACGCCTCGCCTGACCCATGAGATGGCAGAGATGAGATTAGTCATTTAGTGAGGGGAACCAGCAACAGATAATCGAGAAAATAACTGCCGGCCCGCAAGCATACATAGCTACAAACAGCCCAAAAAGGTAATGTGGCGCATGGACATTGAGTATGCAACTTGCAAGGCAATGAATCAATGATAAGTTACAGACAATAATTATTGTAGTTTAGAAACAACTTTCCAAGTCTTGATAATATTTCTTTTTACCCAACTCATCTATTACTCTGTATACTAGAAAGTGTGGTTCCCACAGCATGGCAAGTTACCAAAGGCAGTACTGTCTGATGGCTGTGCTATTTACCTCTCGCAACGGCCGCAGACGACGTCGCTCATGAATTTTG